>Ga0307960_1002050_pt1 | contig 11915 bp, 12 predicted proteins | sample OrgLakmetagen542_FD_201832 | JGI IMG/M metagenome (GOLD analysis project Ga0307960, IMG submission 201832) | Saline water microbial communities from Organic Lake, Antarctica - #542 | ecosystem: Environmental > Aquatic > Non-marine Saline and Alkaline > Saline | place: Antarctica: Organic Lake... | reverse complement strand
CTGCTATTCTCGTCCTTACCAGGCGCGAACTCCTTACCAGACGCGAACTCCATTACCATTTCAAACATTCACCAGGAGCCAGTTTCCGGCCAAGCCTACTACCCTATAACCCAAAGACTTCTTTCTTTCCTGCTTACTCTTGTTTTTCCACTTACTCTCCTCGCTTCCGCACAGCCCATAATAGCCTGCCTATTTAACTATATAATATTGATGCTCCATCACCTGTTTGTACACGACGCTCTGCCCAGCCGCTTCAGAGCGCTCAAAAACCCCAGGTGCATCCACCTGGGCAAAAAGGGAGTTTTCAATAATATAAAACGTTTGTTTGTGCCGTGTCCTGCCAAGATAAGCCAACTTCAGGCAGGAATCCGTGACTTGCACACCAATTATAACAACAAAATGACTAGATAGGCACGTATTTAATCTTGAACTTGTGCCATGCTCACCTGCATGTATCGCAATCTATGCAATTTATTTCTACATAAAACCCTCCTGGCAAATTGTCTGGGTGGGCGTCTTTTTTCTTGCTCGCTGGTAGTGCTGACCTCCCCCTTATGGCAGAATCTCTAGCTCTGACGCTGCTGGTGGGGGTCAGTCTCAGGAATGACTGTGTGTGCACGTGCCTATGCACGCGTACATTTGTGTATATGTGCATGTGTGTGCGCATGCGTACTTGAGAGTGTGTGTGTGTGTGTGCGTGCGTGCGTGCGTGTACGTGAGTGTGCAAGTGAGTGTGTGTGTGTGTGTACGTGTGTGTGCGTGTGCGTGTGCATGTGCACTTGCATGTGCGTGTGCGTGTCCATGTGCACTTGCATGTGCGTGTGGGTGTGGATGTGGGTATGTGCGTGCGTGCGTGCTTTGTATGTGCATGTGTGTGTGCATGTGCATGTGCATGTGCATTTGCGTGTGCGTGTATGTGCGTGTGTGTGTGCGCGCGTGTGTGTGTGCGCGTGTGTGTTTGCGTGTGCGTGTGCGTGTGCATGTGCATGTGCGTGTGCGTGTGTGTGTGCGTGTGCGTGTGTGTGTGCGTGTGCGTGTGCGTGCGCGTGTGTGTGTGAGTGTGTGTGTGTGTGTGTGTGTGTGTGTGTGCTTCTGAAATTCTAAACAATTCACCTGTGTGCGGTGTGAGGTGAGAGTGCCATGGTGATTTGTCTTTTTCTAAAAAATTGCGCCGTTCCGTCTTCTGCCTTCAACTTTTACCGATCCACATTTAGAATTCGAAACTAATATTAAACGATGGCCAGAGAGTTTATTCCAGCCGACCGTTTCAGCACCACTCAAATGAAGGAGCTTCCACTGCCATTACAAGCCTCTCATCAAGATCCGGTTCTATTACGGCTCGTGAGGGGCAGGAGGAAACATAAAAAGAGAAAAAAGGAGCAGCAGATCAAGCACAAACGAAGTAACGAAACCTGCTATGAAGGATTGATAAGTCTTAAAGGAGAGAGACTGAGCAGGCCAAAAAGGCACCAACGCGGCAGAGAAGTAAATGGGCACCAAGTAGCAGAGCCCACTGGAAGAACATAGCTAAACTTACCCTAAATGCAAGAACTGGAGCTTTTCTGCAAACTGCACAGAATCTAATAGCTGTAGGACAAGCCTGCAGCCCCCCTGACCCCCACTATATTTCCCTGTCCTTGGTAGTGAAGGAGTTCTATAATGTTCAGCACCTAAATGACTCATTTCCTGATTTGCTGTGGGAACGGCTTCTGCTGCATGTGAATGTTTCTCTTTTGATCATGAGCTGCAGTTTGATCATGAGCTGTTTGATCATGCGCTGCAGTTTGATCATGCGCTGCAATTTTGATCATGCGCTGCAATTTTGATCATGCGCTGCAGTTTGATTTTCATCCATTACAGCTAAATAATTTTTATCTTGCGCAATGTGGATCTTCAAGCACACATACTACTTTTGTTTCTCTCAAAAACTGGGAGCAGTGTCTGAGAGGACTCGAGCCTTTCTCTAAACCATACTAGCTAATACTAATACTGGACTAGTAAAACTTTGTAATTCTTTTTTCTGGCTTCATCTTCATAAATTCTATCAGAATGTCTTACGGCACCCCTCTTCCGAAACGTTAATAAAAGCAATTATCTATTACAACTTTAAGTCCCTCATAACCGCACAGTTTCTTAAATGAGCGCACATCACTAGTCTTCGGACAGCTGTGGTTTTATCAAAGGCCATTAACACGTGTTAGACCAGGAATCGGCCCCAAAAGTTACGGGTGGAAACAACATTTGGCAGACGGCTGCTGTGCTTCTGTGTGAAGCTTCCCAACTTCTTCTTCTCTGCCTGCGCCAGCTCTTGCTGCTGCTGCTGGCGCTGACGCTGCATGTTTACAACCACCTGGGCAGCTGCTGCTTCAGCACTGCTATGAGCTGCATTGTGTGTTTCTGCCACGGGCAAAGCTGCCTCGGTGGTTTCGTTGCCTGCGTCATCATCTTCTTGGTGCTCTGATGGCCGTGTAGCTGCCATTTTGTTCTTAAGTGCGGCTTGCTCCGAACCTACAGCCAAGTGATACGAAGTGTGTGCAGGTGAAAATTTGAACACTTCGTTTTTCGGCATTCTTGTCAATTACTGTATTCCAACAGCTAAGGACTGAATAGTGACGTATATGGCATCAAAGTGCACACGCGATCATCACAGTTCTAAATCATGCTCTATTTGTAATTGTTGAACAGCAAAAATGTACTCACCAAGCGGAATGTAGCGCACGCGTAAGCCACCCTTCATCTTCAGTGTCAATGACATAATCATGTTACGCACAACCTGCATTTTTGCAAAGTTGAGAAACGGTAAAGTGTCCGCAGCAAACCAATAAGCACCATTGCTTTGGCTATCAGAAAGCCCTTTAATTTAAAGCATAACCATTCATTCCTTGACATCCTTTACTTCCACTAGAGCATGTATGCATCTTTGTGGTAAAATGAACAATAAGCGGACACATTTCTCCATAATGCATGTCTTGTACATAAGGCAGCGTGGTTTGCAGTCAAATGCATGTTGCAAAATAAATGTTTCCCAATACATCCTAGGTTTGCTCAAACACGAGGGTCCTGCATCTTCTCTGACCGCATCCTCTGCCCATAGCTTACCTCCTCTGCTCCTCCCACCTCTTGATCCAGCTCAAAGTGGAAACGTGATAGCAGGATGACCAAGACTGTGCGTACCTCCATCAATCCCAGCGCCTGCAAGATGGGGCATTTGGGCCAGGCATATCAATGTACTACATTGCAGTGGCCACTTGCAGATAAAGGAACCTTCAGGCATAGGAAATAACATGGCGCACAACAGATAAAAGCATCTGTCTACTGCATTCACATCCATCAAGCAAGCAACGCAATAATTTGCGGTCAGGCAAAACCTTGCAAGGTCTCAGGAAGAGGTTGTAGGTACGATGTACAGGTATTTCAGACAGTCAGACATACCTGAGATTTCCAACTAAAAGCAAAAGCTTAGCTCTACATTTTACAATTGAACAGACATTTGTGGATAAATACGCAGAGGAGGCTAAGTAGGGCCTCTTTTCAAACTAGCTCCTTTGTGTCCCAAACGGGACATGGCTACTTAGTAATTTATTGCCAATAAATCCTGCTTTAGTTCATGATGAAAGCAAGCCTTCCTTGCTTTCTCAATGCATCCCTTTCAAATATCTTTTGCATGCACAATGCGTACGTTTTTGAGCTCGTACCTGCCCCAGGCAATTCTTCATGCCATCACTGAAAGGAATGAACGCTTTTGGCTGCTTAGTGCTCTTTGGTGCCTTGCTTCCTCCGCTGGAAAGGCCTTCATCATGTCTGGAGGCTGCGTGCTTGTCATGCCACCTGTCAGGTTTAAGCATACCGATGATGAGCATACCAGCTGCCTTTGTTCAATTTCACTCAGAAAAGCTAAGGAATTAATGTAGTTCAAGGCAACGTTCAAAGTGCAGTTCAAGGCGCAGCTCAAGGTGCAGTTCAAGGTAACATTCAAGTTACCTTTTTAGGTGCAGTTACAGGTAACGTTCCAAATTGACAAACTGGGAACAATTTTGTGTCAAGCGTTGCAAAAGCAAGGCTCCACTCTTTGCTACATTTGGCTTTATGCCTAATCGACTCTTTTCACACCAATTCTCAGCCAATGGTAGGATGAAAAACTCATTACTGCATCAACACTGCCTGCGTCTCTATACCAGCTACAACCTTTTTTAAATCAACTTTTTACAACTCATCTATCAGTAGGCAACGATAAGATTGAATTTGCTGAAGACGTGTATTTAGTTTTCTAAAGCAGAGAACAGGAAACAAAGGAAAAGCCCTATGCAAGTCAGCTTGGAACCATGCAAATGGGGGCGAGTTGAAGATGCGGAACCTTCTCCTCATTAGAAAATCGGTAAGACAGGCAATTTTTCTACGACCAACAAAGAAGAAATTACTTTTCCTTTCTCACCTCTCAGGGCAGAACTTTTCTGGATGCTCCCAGTTGTGCTGCGCATTGTGCAGAGCATACAGCATAGGCCATACAATGGCCCCCACTGGCACTGTGTATGGTCCGACCTTGGTAGGGGTAGTGACCTCCCTGTTGAGGTGGGAGGCAACATGACCAATATTACTAGCATCGATTCCTATGTTGATAGAGGTTCATTGTGCAACCCAAAAAATACCTTGTGCCTGAACCCACGCTGCTTCAGGCACAAATAGTTTTCCCATACAAACAAAGAAGAGGTGTCGACACAATTAGTGTCATGACCATTTAGTGTGTCACGACCAATTATTGGAGCCCCTTTAATCAAAAGTAAGCAGCGCTAATGCATTGCGCGTTCAAGCAATCCCATTGCCATCCCCCACAAAATCCCAAATTCAACTGATGCATATAAAACGAATTGCGTACTAACTTAAAATCACCTTTGATGGTGACGCAACAGCAAAGCAGGACCTGTATGAGTCTAGAAGCCGAGGAAAGTACCTAGAACTGACAGCTTTTTACAATGGATGTAAGGCTTTACTGCCTGCAAATATTTTCCTTTGTGTCTACCACGCACCTGACCGATGCGGTGGCAGCTACTGGATACATGCGCATGGTCTCATCAATCACACAGTTTAAGGCGGGAAGCTTTGCTAGGTCATCAAATTCCAGGTTTCGTGTGGCGTTTTCATTAGGGCCTGCAAGGACAGAAGATCATGTTGCTGTCATGAGTGATTGGGGCAATGCTGGAACATGTATTATACCTCATGCCTTTTGCGGATTAGTTATGCCTCATTATATCTTCAATATTTAGCAATGTATCCACCTGATTGAAGCCGAACCCTGCTTTTACAATCAGTTAATTTTAATACGAGGCGTCCTTTGGTACAACTAGCATTCCTAAGGTAAGTCATGAATCTTTTCGGCAAACAAGAAGAGAGAAAATGTCTACATTACTGACCTGCTTGTCTACACAACCCAGCTCTCTGCAGCTCTTCTCTAACTTCCTGCTGAATTCCAGGGTGTGCAGCAAGCGTGAAAAGGCACCTGGATTCGTTGTAGGCACATTTTGAAATGTAGCAATTTGCAGATGCTGGAGCAAACATCTCTCAAGAGCAGTGCGCAACTGATTATAGATAAATACAGCAGAATGACAATGGATCAAGAACAGCTTTCGAATTGAGGGGCAAGTAATAGCAAACCTTCTTATCTGACTCTATTCATCTACACACTTGTGTACAATGCAATTCTCACCAAGCAACTGTGTGACTTGAGGTGTCAAACCCTGCCATCATGAGCGCCCCGATCTCTGGTACGAGCTGCTCCCTAGAAAGTAGCTGCCCTGCACAGTCAAGGCGGTAGCCCTCTTGTAATGATATAGAGTGCCTAGCCTCTGCAATTTAACATTAGCATTAGCAGCAGGATTGGAAACATCTGCCGTGTCTGAAAACATGGTGCGCATGAAGCTAACTACATAAAAGCACACAGGCAATGCGGTCTCTTGCCAGACTGAAAGCCACATACCAGTATATATGATCGAGCATTTTCAATTTTGTTGGTAATTTGCATTTTGAAAGAGGGGGGCAACGGACGCCCCGAGTGGTCCCATTTTTGAATGTGACTTGGGTGTGTGGGTGGGTGGCCCCTTTCAAGCTCGGCTCTGTCATATAATTTGCAAAGCACTTAAGCTTGCAGAATGCCAGCTAAGACCAACATGCCTAAGTAGCCTCAGCATCAATCCCAAATAAAGCGAAATTGGTCGCAATTTGTGATGGGAGTGTAAATGTTGCCCCTTGAATGCAAAAAGAAAATGTCTTTGGAGGCTTGCTCAGTCACCCCCTCTGGCATTTTTGGCTTCACTTTGTTGCATTACACCAAAAATCAGCATAATCATTTTAGACCTATAATTTATGCCAACACAAAACAAGGAATACTTGTGCGCTGCCAAGTTTTGAACGCATTCAATTATAAACCTGCCTGTGTGTGGATCCTTCATATTGGCAAGGCAGACCCACAAGTTCTTGTCCCGTTCGTCGCCTGGGGTGGGCCGAGATCGCAGCAAATCTGCCATGTAGCCATATGTATCCCCAAGGAGCTGTTGTGCCTGACGCACCATGGCAAAATCCTGCGACCAGAAATAGGGTGAGGTATTTCTGTGCGATAATGGCTACCATCCCAAGCTTGTGTCTGGTTCTTGTATATCATTTGGATTGGCTGTGCGAAAATAGTAATTTGTCAACGATACACAACAGTGCCTGTCTTGATGAACTGGAAATGTGATCAGGTGCATAAAAATTCACTTATTACATGCCAGTGGTCAATGCCAGTTGAATTGATTTCAGTCAACCATGGAGTGTGCAAAATATCCATATTGTTCCTAAGTATTCCGTTCCAACCGAGAAATTAAAAGGCTGCAAGATAGATCAACTTTAGGGGTTTTAATACAAATATGCGTATTATCATTCTTTGTGAAATCACAACAGGCAAGCCTTATTCTGTGCAATAAAAATGCGTTGGCAGACAAGGTGGGTTGGCAGACAAGGGCATGACAGACCTTGGGACGGATGATCCACGAGAGCAGGCTGCGCAGAGGGACCTTTAGGCGCTGATTAGCCTCTTCCAGTACCAGATTCATTGCAGCCGTCACTGGGTGGCCTGATGCATAGGAGGGGATATAGGAGGGGCATAGTGTCGTGCAATTGTTCAACTGCTTCTTATGCTGCTTTTGGCGCATCCAGTCGATGTGGGCAGAAGAGCATATTGAGCTTGCAACACAAAAAAGGATCAAGGATGCGTTTGAGAGAAATTCAGTGCGAGGCCCTTGCCTCACACCATTAAAGCCTAGTGCATTCATGTCGTGCTAATAATGCACATGCATTGGTGTATGCAGCCTATACATTGGTGCATGCAAGGCCTGCAGCATAGCAGAAGCAATAAATGACCTGGGAAGTCCTCTGCCCTGATGTCAAATAGTCCCTCCACAAAAACGTTGAGCAGTGACTCCTCTAAAAGGTGCTGTATGTCGATGCTTCCTGACGTTGGCGTGCTGTGTGTGCTGTGCTTAACCTCACTGACATTCTCTCCTCCCTCCACTGCCTCCTTGCATGTATGTCCTTGGCTTGAGGAGGATACCCGCAGCTGCCACAAGGATCTAGCTACGTACCCCAGTTGTGACTTTGCAGCTGCCCATGCATCGCACAACGCATCCATGAAGCCCTCTGCCATTCCTCCAAGAAAACTCCTGGCAGCCGGTGGTGCTGACATCTGCACAGAAGCGGAAGAAGGTGGCTTGGCGGGAGGGGCACCCAGCGGAACGTCACCGATGCTGCTGGACTGCTGCTGTTGCTGCTGCTGGGTAAAGTGCTGCTCCATCTCATGGGCCATTGTCTGTGCGTACTTGACAACGCACGGAAGGACGCGCCTGTGTAAATGCAGAGCAATTCATTGGTTGCAGAGCAGTGGATTGACTGCAGAGCAATGGATTGATTGAACAAGACACTACATGAGTTGCAGAAGACAAGGTAGAAAAGAAAGAAGGTGAGGAAAAAGCATGCAGGCAGTAAGAGGCACCCACAATAATTGAGGAAAAGGAGCCACTTTGTACTCAGTACATCGATTCCTCCTTGATAAAACCATCCCTTTCATTATCTCAATTTCGCATCATTCACGTTCTTTGCTCAGCGCACCTCACGTTGCTCATGTTGAAGGCAGGGGCAGCAGCCTTGCGTACGGCACCCCATTGGGCCTCATCTGTATTGAAGTGTATGGAAGATTGATTTCAGGCAGGTGAGTGCAAATTTGCAAGCATGGTGTTGATATTATAACACAAGGACGGGCAGTTAAATTGTTTCATCAAAGGGATTTGTGGCCTGCACTGCACACCAACGGCCTTGACTGAAATAGCTTCAAGTGAATCGTACCTTGACAGGTAGAAGTAAGCTCCAGTTTTTAGGGCAAGTTGCGCAAGACTAGTATGGCAAAAGTCTTTGAATTGGAAAGTTCAGATTCAGCGCAATTCAGTAATACCTGTTGTTGTGAAAAAGCTCCGACGCCCTAGGTGGTTGGTTGCCTGCAGGCACGTTTCCACGCATTTGCTGTTTCTTTCCACTACACTTTTACACGTAAGATACATCACAGTAGCAGGTGCCAGACTTGGAGGGCACCGGAATTGTGAAAATGCAGCCAGAAGTGGATGCCACTCAACTTGCAAAGCTGACACTTGCATGCTCAACAAAATTCCAGAACTGTACAATACAACATTAAACCCCTTTCCTCGCTGCTTTTCACTCCAATCAGAACACGCTGATGCCTAGGGGCACAGCAATGTCTACCCACCAGGTCAAAAAACTGGTAGCCTATACATTTCCTTGGCACACTGCTGGCACCGCGGCCCAAGACCTGAGACATCGTGGAAAATATTACATGTCAAGGGGTTAGGCCTCAGTGACAGGGTTCAAACTCTATAATTGTACAATGAGCATATTTCAGGTGAATTGAGGTCACCAGAAACAGGTGAAGTCACCAGGAGTCATTCGTATGTCAAAAGTTCTGTGGTAATCTACCTCTTACGTGCATTATGTCAACTTGCGCTCGACTACTCTTGGATGCGTGATAAAGTCCTGGGCCTTATTTTCACCTACTTGCGCAGCAACGCCCGGGTCAGAGACCACCACCACCCATTGGCAGCCCAGGCAGAACTTGTAAATGCCGCCGTACTCGTTGGCCCACTCCAGCATCTGTGCTCTCAAGGTACACAAATTTTCTGATACTTAGCATCGTTTGGCTACAAAAGGTTTTGAAGCCGCAAGCACATACAGGGACTATCGTACAAGCCACTCAGTTGCTCATCTAAAAGAAATGAAAAGGGTGCACGTATTCTCCTTCAAATGTCAGATCTCTCACCTGCACATGGTAATCCGGCCTCACGACCTTCGGTATGTGACCAACGCCTGGAGTAACAGGCGGACCTGGGATCTGCACGTGTGCCAAAATAATGGAATTATGAAAGCTTGCTTTGGCTCTGAAGTTGTCCGGTGTTGCGTGTGTGTATGTGTGTGTATGTGTGTGTGTGTGTGTGTATGTGTGTGTGTTGCGTGTCAACTGGCTGAGGCACTTACGCATCATTGATTTGCTTTCAAGTGAAATAAAGAGATTGTAAACGTGTTTAGCACCTCCCTTTTCGTGTAATGTTGTGTACAACACAAAGTACGGGACAGCCGCCGACAGGGCTTATTCGGTTTGGGTGTGAGAGCTGCTTTTTAATTTCGTACATTGATGTTAGGCTATCTGTGGTTATATGGGAGTAGCCATGAATGATTGCGGCTGCTATAGCTGCTAGCTCTGCACGTGAGATAGTATTAGTTATACCTGCTACGCCTCTTGGGTTAACGTGATGGGATACGTTGAAGCAAGGGTAGTATACACCTGATCCTGTGTCTTGCCCTTCTTTGTGTTCTTTAAGACTGCCATCAGTGTAAGTCCATTCCCGCCAATCTTGTACTTTACGGATCAGGTTCGGGCTGGATCTGTGTTGGGTCGCTTTGTCAGAGCTCTGAGGTGGGTCCATGGTACTATTTTTATCTTGGGGTCCTTGTGGGTTTGCCTCAGAAATTTCTTTGGCGAGCCCTTTTAGCGAATTAATGTTGCAAGCATTGAGGCAGTTTCTGCCTTCAGTATTCCATATGGCAATGATGTGCATATCCCAAGTGTGTTTGGGTTGATGCAAAAGTAAAAGCCTACACTTAAAAACACCAGGGTGCATTAAGGAAAGGCTCTCAACTAGTGCTCACACTAGTCAGAGCCCCACCAAAAATAGAAAGAGAAACAGACAGATGAGGATCCGACGGGTTGTCAGTCAGGCTATCCGGCCTGCAACCCATCCATCAGATCCCCTTTATCACTGTTGTCGTTGTCAAAATGTATATTGTGTCTTGTTTTTGGGATATTGTTTAAGCTTTTAATTGCGTGGCAGTGTAGTACAGTGTATTTGGGAAGGGGCGTCTATGTATTGTTCCAGAAGGGTACTTCTGTACATTGGAGTTGGTCTAATTGGTATGGAGCCCAAGAATTTGCATATGTGCGGGAATCTGCAGTGAAGCGATGCGTAGGGATTTGTGGTTATTCTTTTATTCCAGGAGGGAAGAAACATCAAGGTAGCTGTTGCCTCTGTGCTAAGGGCAGCAGAATAAATGGCATGCATTGTTGCTAAATACATGGTGCTTTCTTGGTAAATGGGATGGCAAATAGAGATACCAGTGAACTTGGAGGAGAGGGCATTGCAATTTGCCCTGATGGCCTTATCTCTTGGGTGTTCACTCCAGTGTTGGGGGAACGTGGTGTCACGGTCAAGGGGGTATGCCGTATTTCTTTAGTGACTAGGGCCCATTTTTGTAGGGCGGTGATAATGTGGGGGGGAAGCATCCGTGAAAATGAGTTTTTATTCTTCTGGCTTGTATGTTTGGAGGTAGCAATATCTTTATTTGCGTGTGATGAGGCCTACGAGTTCTGATGTAAGATTCGGTATGTCTCTTGTCACCGTGTTCCCTGACAGCATTGACAGTCTGGTGAGCAGCATGACTTGATGGGGGTGGGTGGATATTGTCATGTAAGTCGCTGTACTTTGCCCTTTCAAAAGCCCTTTGAAGAATGCCGAAACGCTCAGGGGTGAGCATGCCTTTGCATTTTCCGTCTGCAATGTAGATGCAAGCTACGGTGGCAGTGTACACTTCTGGGAGTATAGGGTCGTCTGAGGGAGATTCGGTGTCGTTTCCTTGGTGCTTCATGAGATCAGTGTCAGTAATCCAGTACTTGCAGCGCCCAGTGGCTACAATTTCTGCTTGAGGGTTGGTGGGCTGGATGTCAAAATTGACTTTGTCTCAAAGTTTGATACCATAGGGCTGGTAGGAGTTTCTTTCTTGCAAGTATTCTTGTATTGCAACAAGCATCCTTGCATTGCAATTGGTTGGCTGAGGACCCTTGTTTTTGGAGATCATTAAGGTGTGTGGCTGTCTGGTGCAGGTTGCGGTAGGTTTGGTGCCGTGATATGCTCTTTGTACATTTGGAGGCTGCGTCTAAAACTTTCACAAGAAGTACTTTGCAGTTCTTCTGGCTCCCATAATGGGTTCCACGAGACTTTCACCATTTCTCTTTTGAGAGATCTAAAGATCCGTTCTTTCTTTTCATTTTTACTTAGGTTAACACAGGCTGGGCAGGCCCATGTGTCATTGGTGTCAATAGCCTCTCGCTCAATGGCATTGTAGCAATTGGTTTATAGTAGGCACTGCCAATTATAGGTACAATTACAGACTTCGCATACGTACATGCCTTAAAAGGGAGGAAGCATATCCAGTGAGTCAAGTCCTAGATGGTAGGAACACATTTCACAGGATGCACATGCAATATTAGTGTGAGCAGCGGCTTGAATGGTTTTGGGCACAAGCCCGACAGAAAGAAAAGGGGTAGGGCCCAT
>Ga0307960_1002044_pt1 | contig 11932 bp, 20 predicted proteins | sample OrgLakmetagen542_FD_201832 | JGI IMG/M metagenome (GOLD analysis project Ga0307960, IMG submission 201832) | Saline water microbial communities from Organic Lake, Antarctica - #542 | ecosystem: Environmental > Aquatic > Non-marine Saline and Alkaline > Saline | place: Antarctica: Organic Lake... | reverse complement strand
CCGCCAGCAATGCTTACCTAACATCATCCGATGTCCCCTTTAAGACCAAATGTATCATTATGAAATACAGAACAGGCACCCTATATAATCAAAAGCATGTGGTATCGTCCAAACTCTCAACAAATCAAACTTGCCCCCTCTGCCCACAAGTATACAGTGCCCTGCATTTCCTTTCTGGGTGCCAACACACACAAATAAGGAACATGATCACCGAAAGACACAACTTAGCATGCTGCATGATCTTTATGGCTATCAGCAAAACAGACTCCTTAGGATTATGCATTGTCTCCAAAGATATAGGCAGCAACAAACGGATGACCATGCAAAATTGTTTCCAAATGCCTCTTCCCACTTCACTTCTCAGATAAAGAGATTCACCTGCAACCGCCCATATTTTGTGCTGGTTACTCCCATAGGGGCAATTGAGGGAGACTGGGAGCACCCCTGCAGCACCGCCAGCCACCAGCAGAGCCACCAACTCCAGACAGCACCGACCCAAAGACCTCAGCAAACCTCGGCGTGACATCTACCTTGTTGTGATCAAGTACTGTGAGGACACCAGACCTCAGAACCAGCTGAACGCCGCAAAAGAACAGCACAAAGACCTCTGCAACATTCTCCAAGGAGCCTCCGTTACTGTCCCCATCATCCTTTTGGATGTGGGCGGCACCATCTACAACACTCACACTCTGAAGCCCTTCAAGGAACTGGGTCTTGATTCACAAAAAGTTAAGAAGCTTGCCTCCAAGCTCCATGTGCACTTTGTGAACTTTGCTGCTAAACTTGTCCATACCAGACGTGCCCTTTCCAGTACTGATATCAACTCTCATCAGGAGCCGGTTTCAGGCCAAGCCTGCAATCCTCTTAATCCCCGCAGATTTTTCCTTTCTTTTCGCGGTGGAGGAGCTTTACGTTATTCGGTACCAAAGTGGCTCCTTTTCCTTAATTAATGTGGGGAATGGCTTTCACTGCCTACGTAGTTTTTCTTTTCTTTCTGTTCCATGTTTCCTCTAGCCTGCTTCTTTGTTTAGCAGGTATGGTTTCAGGCTTTTGCCAAGCTTCTGCTGAGATGCCCTTTGAGGCAAAGAAAAGAAAAAGAAAAAGAGTCCGCTGGTAGTGATGACACAGTCAGCATGATTAGGGGAGGGGGCTACATGGGTGCCCGCACTAGGCATCACCCCACCGCGCAAACAATTGAAAAGAAATTAATGTGAATCAGGGGGGTTGTGTGCAGTAGCACCCAGACCCAAACCTTGACTGTTGTTGCTTGTGTTATATTGCAGTGCATACCTTGTTTCTATGAGTGCAGATACATGCCTGATGGAGTGCTCATTCAGTTTGCGTGTCAGGTATTTATTTTTATGGTAATCCAGATTCAAGGTCTGCCAGAGGTTCTGTTCCGGCTCGTATCCACCGAACTGCTGGAGGGGGATTTTTACACTTGTGCCCAATACCAAAAGAGACACTGAACTGGCTAAAAGAGACACTGAACTGGCTTAAAGAGCCCTCCTAGCAGAGAAACGAGAAAAGCATCTGGGCCGTTGACACCCATACCTGCCAACAAAAACTGAGCTTGCCACACAAAAAGGGGCAGGAAAAACAGACACACCGGAACCACACAAGACAGGAAGGAACAGGCCAAGGGCAGCAAGTTGCTGAAGTCAAGGAGAGTAAGGGCTTAAAACTAAGCTGCCAACTATCTAAGGCACAAGCATACAAAGGATGGTCAGCACAGCGCAAGCTGTGCTAAGAGAGTACTAACTAACGTTCGGTTGTACTCGCCTCCAAGAACTAGAGTACTTCTGCGAGTACTCAGCAGTTCTCTGGCAAGGAACCTGTAAACACTTGTCGAAAATCACCCGCCATCTCATAATGCAAACGTAATCGAACCAAGTACACGGCTGGTTCAGTGGCCCTCTGCCTTGATCTCAAGCGTGCTGGTAGCCATCTTACCAGTTATATGTAGGGTTGGCCAGAATCGTATATCTGCACCGTATATGACCGTATGTATGGTGAGTTCCCTGCTAAGTTTACCGTATGTACACCGTATATACCTATAAATGTATGGCTCTGACCAACCCTGATTATATGGGTGCTGTGTTTGGCTCACCACTGCAGGATATTGCAGATGCAAAGCCTGCAGCTCCGGGTGACGAGTTGCCCCCTCAAGATCGTCAAACCATGGCTGAGTCCTTGGACATCCTACTACGTCTGACAGCCAGCTTGCATGCTACTCGCGTGGCCAATGGGGCATTAGAACTGAGCTCCAGTGAGCTACGTTTCCAGGTAACTATGTGTGTGTGTGAGTGTATCTGTGGGCACGTTATATGTGTTTGTTTAAATCAAAGGATGATATACACGTACATGTGTATTAAGTAAATCTAGCATACGCCCCTGTCGCGCGCACACACACACACAATCACACACACACACACACAAACACACACACATACACACACACACACACACGGATGCTCGCCCCTGCAGACCGACGAAAAAGGCCAGCCAGTGGCAGTCAAAGCCAAGCCCAAGATCCCCATGATGGACGTGGTGGCTGAGATGATGATTGCGGCTAATGCGGCTGTTGCACAGAGGACTGCCACTGCTTTTCCTGGGGCGGCTCTGTTGAGGAACCACCCACCCCCACGCGAGGAAGCGTTTGAGCAGGTGAATGAGTAAAATGTGAAGGTGACAGCCACTGCTTTTCCCAGAGCGACTCTGTTAAATGGAGTCGCGGCTTTGGACTGTGAGTCTTCTAAGAGCTCATTAAGCTTGCAAACTCCTTGGTTTGTTCTGAGCTGTGCTGGAGCAGTAAAGATCAAACATGTACCTTGTTGGTTCGTCCATCACTTGCTTTGCAAAGCAAACTCGTAACAGCCTTGATGCAGGAATGAGCTGTGCTGGAGCTCTAAATAGCAAACTCGTAACAGCCTTGTTGCATGAATGAGCTGTGCTGGAGCTTTTAATAGCAAGCTCGTAGCAGCCTTGTTGCAGGAATGAGCTGTGCTGGAAAAGGGAGCCTTTAATTCTCAGACCTTCTCTTCCAATAGTTAACTCGTGATTTTCCGTTGCAGGTCCGTGCAGTGCTAGAGCAGGGAGCATTGGGCCCCAGTTCAAAGATATTGGCTGCCGTGGATCCCTCTGACAATCAATCCCTGTCCAGAGCTTTAGAGGATGCATGCAGGTTGGTGCAACTGAATGACATGCTTAAGATGTGTGCTTATCTGTGCATTTTTCATTCACACTTTCTCCCCTTCATCAGGTGCAACTGAATAATGCGCTTGAGATGTGTGCTTATCCGTGCATTTTTCATTCACACTTTCTCCCCTTCATCAGGTGCAACTGAATGATACGCTTGAGATGTGTGCTTATCTGTGCATTTTTCATTCACACTTTTTCCCCTTCATCAGGTGCAACTGAATAATGCGCTTGAGTTGTGCGCATGTGTGTACCATTTGTGCGCATTTTTGTACCATTCATGTACATTTTTATAGTGCAGTGCTCTTCCTCCTGATTGTTTGATACAGCTAAGTAGCTGTTTTCACTCTTCAAATGCGCCTCCATGCCTTTACAATCTGCCAAGTTTGCTATTTTTGCTGATCGCAAGGGGCAACACAAAAATTTTAGATCTTGCAGTGCAGCTGAAATGAGTAGACGCACTCTTATTAACTTCCTTGGTGATAAATTTCCGTCTGGTGTATCTCACGATGCAGACAAAACAGAGCCAATGTGCGCATGTATGGCCGGACAGGAACACATACACACACAGCCAGTGCAAATCAATAAAGAAAACAGCTTGCGCGAACCAAATACATACACAGCCGGTGCAAACAATGAACATACACAGCTGACTAACCATAAACATACACAGCTGACAAACCATAAACATACACGGAGTATAAACAGTGTATTTGGCCAGGAATATTCAAGGTACAGTCACAAACGGTGTGCCAGCAAGCTGGTGCTGGCAGTGAAAGATGCTGGTAAACAGTCTTTATTGATGCATGTATCTAAGAGTTATGGCCAACCCTTACCATACCGCAACCATACCGCTATGCCATCAAGAGCCTAATCATGCAGCGCAACCGCTCGAGAGCCTACATATGTGTAGGTTTGGCCAGAACCCTATATATACGGTGTATATACGGTATTTTTGGCAGGGAAACCACCGAATATACGGTCATATACGGTGTATATATACGGTTCTGGCCAACCCTACATATGTGCTTAAATTTTGCACAACTAACGTTGCCACTCCACACTGCACATCATCAACTTCATCTGCAGGCAGGCCAGCGGCAGGGACGCTGCTCAAAAGCCTACTTACGTGTGTGTTTTTGCATAACGAGCCACACCACTCAACCTCTCCAACTAAATCTGCAGGCAAGCCAGCGGCAAGGACGCTGCTCAAAAGCCTACTTACGTGTGTGTTTTTGCACTACGAGTCACACCACTAACCTCACCAACTAAATCTGCAGGCAAGCCAGCGGCAGGGACGCTGCTCAAAAGCCTACTTACGCGTGTGTGTTTTTGCATAACGAGCCACACCACTCAACCTCACCAACTAAATCTGCAGGCAAGCCAGCGGCAAGGACGCTGCTCAAAAGCCTACTTACGTGTGTGTTTTTGCATAACGAGCCACACCACTCAACCTCACCAACTAAATCTGGTGGCAAGCCAGCGGCAGGGACGCTGCTCAAAAGCCTACTTACGTGTGTGTTATGCACAACGAGTCACACCACTCAACCTCACCAACTAAATCTGCAGGCAAGCCAGCGGCAAGGACGCTGCTCAAATGCCTACTTACGTGTTTGTTTTTTGCACACCGAGTCACACAACTCCACCGCATCAACGTCATGTGCAGGCAGGCCAGCGGCAAGGACGCTGCTCAAAAGCCTACTTGTATACTCTCCGCACTACGAGTCACACCACTCAACCTCGCCAACTTCATCCGCAGGCAGGCCAGCGGCAAGGACGCTGCTTAAAACTTTATTTACGTGTTTGTTTTTAGCACACCGAGTCACACAACTCCACCTCATCAACGTCATGTGCAGGCAGGCCAGCGGCAAGGATGCTGCTGTTGCGCAGCTGCTCAAGAGCCTCACCACACGAGCTATGTCAGAGGCCAAGTACTTCAGCACAGGTACTGTGCTTGTATTTTAATACCCTCGTCATTAATATAAGATTGAGGATTCGAGGGGTTACAAACTTCATTTTGGGCTTGTCGCTTTGTCACTAATTACACGAGCTATGTATAAAATTCAGCAATTCTTCCAGCACAAGTGCACCCATTATCTGCACGATGTCTACAGAATTATTAAATTCAAGCATTCCGACACACGAGTGGGTGAAATAGTTTGTATTGCGGGCGCACACAATTACGGCCGTCTGGGGAGAGGGGCAAATGTTGCGGTCGGGTGGACACATCGAAGTCTTGATATGCGAGGGGGCACACAGATTTTGGTGCAGAGGGCACAAGCTCAATCACAGCCATTCACTGCCATCGTGAGCACACACACACACACACACACACACACACACACACACACAAACACACCATTCACTGCCATCGTGAGTGCACAACAAGTTTTGGCAATTAAGGGTTTGTACGTGTGCCAGAAACACATCATGAATGTGTTCGGATCAATTGAGTCCAGAACTCAAACCTACCTGTTTACTTTATACAAAATACCATGTACGCATAATGCCAAACTGTATGCTGTGCAGCCTTGAGATTTGAGGTTTGGTCTCATTCTTGCACTGCGTACCCATCATGTCCGTTCAGAACTAGCCAGAATTTGCACATATCCACACGACATACACAAGATGCGGAAAATTCCCTGCTCGAATACCACACATGTATGGTACCAGGTGTTTCTGTGTATGAATCCTTGCACCTAGCGTTCACATTATTCATTATTCTATGATTTAATACAATGGGGGTTCTCCAGCCAGACCATCTGATCTGATGAACTATTGGCTGGTTTCTGCTGGCTAGCAATTAGTTCATGAGCTATGGGAAGGATTTAACTTGCCTCACACACGTTTCGTGCTGTATCTCACACGAATAGGGGCTGCTGCATTTTACACGTTTCGTGCTGTATCTCACACGAATAGGGGCTGCTGCATTTCACGCGTTTCGTGCTGTTTCTCACACGAATAGGGGCTGCTGCATTTCACGCATTTCGTGCTGCATCTCACACGGACAGGGGCTGCTGCATTTCACACGTTTTGTGCTGCATCGCACACGAACAGGGGCTGCTGCATCTCACACGTTGCGTGCTGTATCTCACACGGACAGGGGCTGCTGCATCTCACATGTTTTGTGCTGCATCTCACACGAACAGGGGCTGCTGCATCTCACACATTTCGTGCTGCATCTCACACAAATAGGGGCTGCAGCATTTCACACGTTTCGTGCTGCATTTCACACATTCAGGGGCTGCTGCATCTCACACAATTTGTGCTGCATCTCACACGTTCCGTGCTGCATCTCACACATTTCGTGCTGCATCTCACACATCCAGGGGCTGCTGCAGTTCACACGTTTCGTGCTGCATCTCACACAAATAGGGGCTGCAGCATTTCATGCGTTTCGTGCTGCATCTCACACGTTCAGGGGCTGCTGCAGTTCACACGTTTTGTGCTGCATCTCACACGTTTCGTACTGCATCTCACACATTTCGTGCTGCATTTCACACAAACAGGGGCTACTGCATTTCACACATTTCGTGCTGCATCTCGCATGTTCAGGGACTGCTGCATCTCACACGTTTTGTGCTGCATCTCACACGTTTCGTGCTGCATCTCACAGATTTCGTGCTGCATCTCACACATCCAGGGGCTGCTGCATCTCACAAGAACAGGGGCTGCTGCATTTCACACGTTTTGTGCTGCATCTCATACGTTCAGGGGCTGCTGCTCCCGGCACTTCAGGCGCCTACCACTACGGCCTGGCCCTCCAGTACTATACACACTTCACTTCTCCCATTCGAAGGTAGGTCATGTGTTGTGTGTAGGGTCAGCTGTATCCATGTACAAACTGTTGGTGTGGGGGTTTGTGAGTTGGGGGTGTGTATGCGTACCTTTGCGCATTTGTGAATTTGTGCTTATGAACAGCGCGTGTGATCATATGTTTGAAGGCCTGCCTGTTAATGTACACCGATACAAAACAAATACCATAGCATTAACCTCCATTTATCCCAAACATAGCATTGAAGAGTGAAAGACTCTTCAAATCAGCTTACAGGACACAGGACATTGCTTCTTGTTTGCAACCATGTGTCTTGAATGGTAGCCTGCTCAAATATTGTCAGGTCAAATCATTGTTAAGAAACAGCTAAAGACTCTGCACATTAGCTCTTAGGGTACTGCATTGTGTGCGTATCTTTGAGTCTTGAATGGTAGCCTACTCAAATATTGTCAGATCAAATCATTAAACAGCTAAAGACTCTGCACATCAGCTCTTAGGGTACTGCATTGTGTGCGTATCTTTAATTCTTAAATGGTAGCCTGCTCAAATATTGTCAGATCAAATCATTGTTAAGAAACAGCTAAAGACTCTGCACATTAGCTCTTAGGGTACTGCATTGTGTGCGTATCTTTGTGTCTTGACTGGTAGCCTGCTCAAATATTGTCAGATCAAATCATTGTTAAGAACCAGCTAAAGACTCTGCACATCAGTTCTTAGGGTACTGCAGTGTGTGCGTATCTTTGAGTCTTGAATGGTAGCCTGCTCAAATATTGTCAGATCAAATCATTAAACAGCTAAAGACTGCACATCAGCTCTTAGGGTACTGCAGTGTGTGCGTATCTTTGAGCCTTGAATGGTAGCCTGCTCAAATATTGTCAGATCAAATCATTGTTAAGAACAGCTAAAGACGCTGCACATCAGCTCTTAGGGTACTGCAGTGTGTGCGTATCTTTGTGTCTTGACTGGTAGCCTGCTCAAATATTGTCAGATCAAGTCATTAAACAGCTAAACACTCTGCACATCAGCTCTTAGGGCACTGCATTGTGTGCGTATCTTTGTGTCTTGACTAGCCTGCTCAAATATTGTCAGATCAAGTCATTGTTGAGAAACAGCTAAACACTCTGCACATCAGCTCTTAGGGCACTGCAGTGTGTGCGTATCTTTGTGTCTTGAATGATTAAGCTACTCATTTACTGTCTGGTCAATTCAAGAACACATTGCACAAAACTTGACACGAATGCCACGGAGTGCTGCATCGTGCTCTCGCATCCATATGTCTTGCTTGGTGACCTGCTCATATGTTGTCAGATCAAACGATGCTGTCATGCTGTCGTGGTTGTCACACCATTCTTACAGGTATGCTGATGCGGTTGTCATGCTTCCATCTTCCATGCTAATTTGGTTGTTGTGGTTGTCATGCTGATATGGTTGTCACACCATTCTTGCATGTATGCTAATGCGGTCATGCTTTCATGTTCCATGCTGATGTGCTTGTCATGCATTCATGCTGATATGGATGCCACGCATCCATGCAGGTATGCTGATGTGGTCGCCCATCGCCAGCTACTTGCTGCCCTGCAACCTAACAATAGCCAACAGGCACTGCTTAATGGTCGACAGTTGCCCTCCGCTCCACACCCTCCTATACCGCATGCAGGTCAGTGTGTGCCTGCACATGTGGACCCACTTACATACGCACGCACACACACATGCCTGCACACATTCAAACACGCACACACACACAAACACACACACAAACACACATGTACAATCACACACAAACACACATGTACAATCACACACAAACACACATGTACAATCACACACACACAAACACACATGTACAATCACACACAAACACACATGTACAATCACACACAAACACACACGTACATGCACACTCAAATACATTCGTACAATCACACACAAACACACATGTACAATCACATACAAACACACACATGTACAATCACACACAAACACACATGTACAATCACACACAAACACTCACGTACAATCACACACAAACACACACGTACAATCACACACAAACACACACGTACAATCACACACAAACACACATGTACATGCACACTCAAATACGCACATGCACTTTCTACAGCATTGTACCCACTGTTCATACACCATGCTCACTACGCACACACATACATACATGCACACATTTGCACACGCAACATTCGCACACACACACACACAAGCACGCATATCTACACTCATAGATCTGCTGGTCATGGCGGAGCGCATGAATGAACAGCACCGTGCTTTAAAGGCTGCGCAGAAGGAGCGCATATTCACACACACACAACACTCAAACAACACACACAAGCACGACAAGCACGCATACCTACACTCACAGATCTGCTGGTCATGGCGGAGCGCATGAATGAACAGCACCGTGCTTCAAAAGCTGCGCAGAAGGAGTGCATGGAGCTGTACTTGCTGCTGCTACTGCATTCGAGGCCACACGCGGAGAGTGCGCTGCTCGTGGGCATCCAGGTGTGTTTTTTCCCTCTTGCCTCTTGGTCACACATGAAGAGTGCAGTGCTTGTGAGGATGTTAGTATGTATGTTTCTTCTTTCTTGGCCACACACGAAGTGTGCAGTGCTTGTGGGGATGTTGTGTATTTTTGGTTTGTATTTTTTCTCGTTTTTGGCCACATGTGGAGAATGCACTGCTCGTGGGCATCCAGATGAGTGTATAATAGTCACTTGTGAATTTATTGCAGTGCTTGTGGGGGCGGCTCCAGGTGTGGTTACCTTCTCTTTCCACATGTGGAGAGTGCACTGCTTGTGGGGGTTCAGGTGAGTGCTTTATTGTCTTGGTCTTGCGTGAAAAGATTGCAGTGCTTGTGGGGGCGGCTCCAGGTGAGTGGTTTTGCATCATTATGTGGAGAGTGCACTACTTGTGGGGATGCAGGTGGGTGTTTTAATTTCTGTCACACATGAAGAGTGCAATGTTTGTGGGGGCGGCTCCAGGTGAGTGGTTTTGCATCATTGTGTGGGGAGTGCATTGCTTGTGGGGATGCAGGTGGGTGTTTTAATTTCTTAGTCACACATGAAGAGTGCAATGCTTGTGGGGGCGGCTCCAGGTAAGTGGCTTTGCATCAATGTGTGGGGAGTGCACTACTTGTGGGGATGCAGGTGGATGTTTTAATCTCTTGGACACTTCTTGGGTGTCTTTTGCTTTTGGTTCACTTGTGGCAAGTGCACTGCGTGTGGCCATCTAGGTGGGTGTTTATTTTCCTTGATCAAATGTGGCAAGCGCACTGCATGTGGCGATCTAGGTGGGTGTTTATTTTCCTTGATCAAATGTGGCAAGAGCACTGCGTGTGGCGATCTAGGTGGGTGTTTATTTTCCTTGATCAAATGTGGCAAGCGCACTGCGTGTGGCGATCTAGGTGGGTGTTTATTTTCCTTGATCAAATGTGGCAAGTCACTGCGTGTGGCCATCTAGGTGGGTGCTTATTTTCCTTGATCAAATGTGGCAAGCGCACTGCGTGTGGCGATCTAGGTGGGTGTTTATTTTCCTTGATCAAATGTGGCAAGCGCACTGCGTGTGGCGATCTAGGTGGGTGTTTATTTTCCTTGATCAAATGTGGTAAGAGCACTGTGTGTGGCAATCTAGGTGGGTGTTTTATTTTCTTGATCAAATGTCAAGAGTGCACTGCGTGTGGCGATCTAGGTGGCTGCTTTATTTTCTTGACCAAATGCGGCAAATGCACTGCGTGTGGCCATCTAGGTGGCTGTTTTATTTTCTTGATCAAATGTCGAGAGTGTACTGCATGTGGCAATCTATGTGGGTGAGCTTCTTCTGGTCAAATGTAGTGTTTTGCTCTATTTGTCTAGTTGTATTGATTAAAATGCTCTAACCTAATAATTAACGCAATTGAAGCGCTTGCGCTGAATTTAATGCTGTTGGCTGATTAAACCTGCATTGATTAAAATGCTTGTATTGATTAAAGTGCTTGTACTGACAACGTGCCCGTTGCCACACTTTGCAGCGTATGCAACGGGCCTCTCTTTGAAATTTTCACATGCCATGTCACAGTGCCTTGCACTTGCTTACCATGTGACGTATCATGTTCTATTCCACACACACATACACACACACATTCACACACACACATTCACACACACACACATTCACACACACGCACACACGCACACAGGGACGCGACCAGCTGGACGTGTTTGTGCCCTCAATACAAATGAGAGGCAGGGTGCGCATCATAGACAGCAAAGGTGTTGTGCGGGCCCCCTTAACAGGCCGAGAGGAGCAGGGGGAAGGGGAGGTGGGTGGCGTGTGCTGTTTGCTGTGCGTGCTGTGTGCTGTGTGCTGTGTGTCAAGGACGAAGATGACAGGAGTCTGAAGGAACAGTATGTCGTGCACATTTTCCTGTGTGTTAAGGACGAAAGGAACAGTGTGCCGTGCACATTTTCCTGTGTGTTTAGGAATAAGGATTCTGAAAGAACAAGGAACAGTGTGCCGTGCACATTTTCCTGTGTGTTAAGGACGAACGGATTTTGAAGGAACAGTTGCCGTGCACATTTCCCCATAGTTAATAGAGGGTGTTGTGGGTAGTTATGAGAGGGTGCGTATTGTATTGTGTGTGAAATTGTTATGTTTGACTGCAGTGAGCGGCAAAGGTGCTGTAAGGGCCCCTTTGGTTCGCCGAGAAGAGCAGGGGGAGGCAGGTGGCGTGTGGTGTGGTGTGGTGTGGTGTGTGTTGATGACGCAGATGGTAGGGGTCAGTGGCAATGGTGCCCTGGACACATATTTCCCCTTTGCTATTTGAGGAGGAAACTAAAAAAGGACACATATTTCCCCTTCGCTATTTGAGGAGGAAACGAAAAAAGGACACATATTTCCCCTTCGCTATTTGAGGAGGAAACAAAAAAATGACACATATTTCCCCTTCGCTATTTGAGGAGGAAACGA
>Ga0307960_1002042_pt1 | contig 11941 bp, 13 predicted proteins | sample OrgLakmetagen542_FD_201832 | JGI IMG/M metagenome (GOLD analysis project Ga0307960, IMG submission 201832) | Saline water microbial communities from Organic Lake, Antarctica - #542 | ecosystem: Environmental > Aquatic > Non-marine Saline and Alkaline > Saline | place: Antarctica: Organic Lake... | reverse complement strand
TGGAAAGAAGGAGCTCAGAGGCTTGATGACAGTGGTGTGGGCTTGTTTGGTGGTGTAAGGAGTGGTGTACGGGGAGGGAGGCACAACCACATTCCACAGGCAGTCCTGCGTGTTTGTTTTACGTGCCGGGCTGTAAATTAATTGCTGTCAATTTGGAATGGTGCTCAATTCCCAGATGCAACGTTGCTCCCTTAGGAAGATGACGCGCTTGCATTTGCGCACCACCCAGACCTCCCTGCATGTCTACATCGCATGCTCATGGCCCTGCAAGCTCATTTGCAAGAACAGGAGGAGAAGCATTTGCATGTTGCTGGTTGCCTGTCAGTCGTGCAAAGTGGTCATGACATGGGCTTTGGTGTGGAAGGGTCAGGTTTGGAGGGAGGTCCAGAGCGAGGCACAGAGTCTGCCCGTTAAATAGCAAAGACGCAGTCAATGAGCCGCGCTGTTTAAACTGTAACTTGGTGTCAAAAATCACAGCTTTAGGAATGGGAGAGGGAATCCTATTGTACATGGTGCAGCAGCAGCATTCACGCCAATCGCAACTGAGCTCTTGACCCCCACGTTAACAACACATGCGCAGAATCAGGGACGTACAGTGTTCCGCCACGATCTCAGCATGCCCTTGGAGCCTTTACTAACAGCCTACTGCAAATGGCGGGAGCTGGAGCTCAACCGGGCCTCCTTCTTATGGCTTCAATTCTACATGCGCCTTGGACTTCGGGATACGGGCATAGCGCAGGGTTTGGACGACGGAGACCACATCCATGTCTTTGACAAGCAGGTGACAAGCAGGGGGCCTGGGCTTTCTGCAGGCAGAGTCCTTTTGCCTGCGGACCTGCCTTCAGGATGGGATTTATTTTTCTGGCTGCATACTTTTGCAGGGCGCCCCCCTTCCTTCTTGTCGCGCTGTGACTGCTTCAATGCACTTGTTTTACGTCCATGCATTTAGCACTGCTGGTCAAGCAAACACTCCAGCCACAAATGCCCTGTCTTACCCCCCAGCAGTAAAGCAGGCTGGAGAGCGCTGTGCTTGACCACGATCCAAGGCAGCAAAAGCAACACATAACGCAAGCACTACGCTTACAGACGTTCCACTTTGCGCCCTTTTCCCGTTCCTCTCTCCTCCCCCAGGATTTGCAAGGCAGGCTGTGGGATGCGGTGCTGGACAACAACATTCAGGCAGCAGAGGCAGCGCTAGACGCAGGTGCAACGCTCACAGGGCCAGACGGCTCTTTTGAAGCGAACGCCATGAGGTATGCGCATATCAATGCACGGCAAAGTATGAGTGCACTGAGTTTTGTTGAGTTCAAATTTAACCTGGCGCTCACTGATTCCTGGCTGGGACCACACATGCTTTCCTTAGATGGGTTGTTGTCCGCATCCTTAGCTGTATTTATATTGCTGTTTACACTAACCCTTATATTGCTGTTTACACTAACCCTTAAGGTTTGCGTCCGACCCATGCAGGCAGCTCCAAATAGCGATCGCTATAAAATCTTTTACCGTAGGTACTTATATAACCGCGTACCGCGAACGTTATTCACCCCCTCGTGGAGTGTTGAAAGCAGTTAAAATAACTAAGTTACAAGGGCCTCGCAAGGCTCGCATTGGGGTTATTTAATTAAAGCATGAAAGGGGACAGGCCGGGGAAGCCTCTTACGCCGCCCCTCAAGGGGGGACAATCAGCTTGAGGCTGGCCCTTTCTTGGGGAGGAAGGACACCAAGAGGAAGGACGTGCTTGCATGCGCGTGTGAAGGGAGGAAAAACGTCTTCAATCCCTTCCCACGCGCATGCAAGCACACGTACCCGCAAGCACACACATACGCACACACACACACACACGCACACACACACGCACAAGTACATAACGCACGCACGTACACAATGCACGCACACACGTACGCGCACACACGCGAACACGCACGTATGCGCACGCACACACACACACACACATGCGCACGCACGTACACATACACGCGCACACACACACGTACCCGCATGCACACAACCACACACACACGTACGCGCAGGCACATACGTACACACACGTACGCACACACACGTATGTGCTCACACACACACCCTTACTCTCACACACACACACACGCACACACACAAGCATGCACGTACGCGCACGCACGCAGACATACGCGCGCACACGTGCATGCATACGCATGTAGGTGCAGTTCAGTGGGCCGGAAGGCCCTCGCATAGGCTCGCATTGTGCTTAGTAAATGAGTGTTGCCCCCCTCGCATTGCTCGCATAGGGATTTATTATTTATATTTTCCAAACCTCGCATTCGTTACGGTACGTTACTGTACACACAAATGAGGCGGTAATTCCCAAGCCTTATCCCCAATCCATACAGGTGGCCCCTCCATTCAGCAGCCGCCAACAACCACTGCGAGATGGCGCGCCTCCTGGTGCGAAGAGGGGCTGACGTGGACAAGCTCGATGCGGTTTCAGAGCCCGCTTTGTGGCATGCTGTGGAGCAGGGGCACCCGCAGATGGTGGAGCTGCTGCTAGAGTTGGGGGCTACCGCCACAGACCTGAGTGCTCCGCCAAACAAGGTACGGCAGGCGAGGGGCTAGGTGCAAAAAGTGTCGCGAGTGCCACGTTATGGGACACAGGGTGGGTGTTGTTGCAAGTGTGGGCAAGGCCTGTGCACCTAAAACGCTTGTGCACCAGGAGCAGGGATATGTGGCGTGTCATTGCAGGCGCGTGCAATGCGCAGTTAAAAGTTCACACGTCAAGTAGTTTTTGAGTGCATGTGGTTGGGATGTGATTGTGAGCATCCACCGACTGGAGTGCTTGAAAAAGTAAAATCTATGACTCTCAGACTGATAAAAAGCAGACGTTCCTAGCCAGATGAATGAGGCATTTTTGGGAGCAGCATTATATTGTGTGACTTTTTCTGGGCAGTCAATTTTGCACTGGGCAAAAGTGTCTTTCCTGGTTATAAAAACAGTTGTTGTGGGCGTTAAGCATTGCCAAGCATTGCTGTCACGGCTAACAAGTCCTTCCATTATACTTTCCATCCTTTTGACCTGCTGCTTTTCTAATAAGGTTGACCAGGCTGTATATGCACACCGTTTGTGGCTGTATACGTAGAGTGGTTGTCACCGTGTACACGTCAGCAACTTGTGTACATGCATCGTAAGCAAACAAACAGCATAGCTAAACAATAGAAACATTCTCTGCTTAAACGCTGGGTGTACATATACACATGGTCTGATGAGTCATTCAAATTTATCAAAATCCTGCCATGTCTTATTCGCCTCCTCTGCCATGCAGGCGGGCCATCAGCTGTCCTGCACGGCTTGGGCTGAAGTGTCTTACTTAGCACAGCTCCTTAAGGCTGCAGCATCTGTGGGACGCATTTCTATTGGCAACTGAACCCCCTCTTGTTTTTGCTCTATCTCTGCAGCCAAAAGCCGACTACGCTGCCCTGTGCCATGCTGCTGAAAAAGGATCCCTACCAATGGTGCAGCTGCTGCTAGCTAAGGGCGCCAACCCCTACGCATTTGACGATACAGGTAAATTCATTTTGCGCTTTTAAAATGGCGTGGCCTGATTTCTGCAAGGTGCCAAAATAATTAGAATTAATTTGCGAGCATTTAGCTTATGCAAGGTCCTTCAAAGATTTGCAAACTTTGCGATTTTAAAGAGTGGTACTGGGCTTCCCACCCTTCTGGGTGCCCTCTGCTTGTGCTGCTTGTGCTGCTTGTGCTGCTGCTGGAGGATGGATGCCTGCTGCATGCCAAGCACACCTTGGTCAAGGAGTTTGCACCTGAGACAGCAGCTCTGCCCTCAAGCTTCTCTCCTGGAGAGGCTTGAACCCCCATTGGAGGTTGTGCATGGGTCTGCCCTAAGTCCAAGTGGGGTAGGAAAGATACTTGCCGGTGAGCAGCAGGTGCTTGCGCTTGCTCAAAGCATATCAGCCTCAGAAGCTCCCAAGGCAGAACCGTCCGCTCAACTTGACCATGATGATATTTGCCCCTGAAAACGATGGGGGTGTTTTGCGGACCCCAGAATCATCCCTGTTGGAAAGTCAAAGTTTTGCAAGAGATTTTTCCGGCCTGATTTATTGCGAGGGGCCTCAATATTTATTTACTTATTTATTCGCAAAATAATTATGCGCAATACGGTATCTTGTAATTTTTGGGTTCTGTAGAAACGTACCTGATAATTTTATGTTGCACAAGCGAAAGGAGAGCTCGGGTTACGGTCCAGGTATTAACCTTTTGCAAGTACAGATGATTTACATTCTCTTGAGTGAGTGAGCACTTATAATTCATGAATTAATGCTGAAGGCACTGGGTTGCGGCAGGGACGGACAAGGTGCACAGACCTTGACACTGCTTGCACAAGTTGCATGCATAAGAATCAAATCTCCTGGCTAACAGATATGTCTCTGCGCCATTCACGCACACACGCACACATATATGCACGTACACATTTACATATACATACATACATACACTCACACATGCATACAAACCGAAACGTACCCACACAGATGCACACATATGCACGTGCCCACACATTAGCACACATAAGCACATGTGCACACCTGCTCTGCAAGCGCAGGCTACTGTGCGTACGACTACCTGGTGGATCAGGCAAAGCCCTTAGAGCTGCTGAAGGCTCTGCTTGCTGCCGACCCTGCCTTTGCTTCCACGCAGCGACACTATCAGCAGGTCAGTTTGTGTTGGTGTGTGAAGCTTGTGAAGTTTGGGTAGGCGAGGGAGACGAGCTTCTTACGAGGTTTACTTGCAAATTGTGGATGGGGTACAAAGTCGCTTTTGGTGCCTGTTCGAATATCTAGGATGAGCACAGTTACAACACCCACTGAAAAGGCCTTCATGTGGGTAACTGAATTCTGTCCATGCAAGCAGCGTTTTACCGGAATCGTAACGTTAGTATGCATATGCATGTACACGTTGCGCACGTGATGGGCTTCGCCAATTTGTCAGTGTTGCTAGCGACGCTCCCACACTAGTCCACCCGGTCTCAATGTTAATATTCATTGTATACTATAAGCTAACAACAGAAAAGTTTCGGCTCAATCCGTGCAGATTTGAGAAAGTGATTTCTTAACGTAATTTCCAGCTAGGGCCTCCCAAGTGAGTGCCGAGCCTCGTTGAGGCTCGCTGAGCCTCGCTGGCAAAGTCAGACACCCTATTTACCTATTCTTACTCATGAACATATTCGAGTTTCCATGACATGAATACTTGAGTTTGATGGCTCATTCCCCCACCTTAAGTCTTACGTCCAGACTTTCACATCTCCCTCTTCTCATACAAATGTGCGTCCACGAACAGGCGTACCAACGGTTATGTGCAGCAGTTAAACGAGCACAACGCTACCCTGCGTTGGGCTGCAGCTGTCGTACTTGTAACAGTGTGGTTGAAGTGCGGGCAGCAGAGGCCGAGGCGACCCAGACGTTGAAGGCACAGGTGTGTACGTATCTGTGAATGTGCGTGTGTGTGTATGTGTGCTTATGCGTGAGAGAGCTAAAGGAAAAGGAGAGGAGGGCTGGTTTATTAAGGCATCCATTTTGCTATTAAGGCATTCATTTTGCATTCATTTTGGGTGCACTAGGAATGCAGAATAAAACAGGTTAAAAAAGAGGCTGATGGTGGTGGGCTCAATATACTTTCCCGAGCATTTCACATCCAGTTCTGAATCGTTTTTTGCTGACCATCTCCATCCATTGACCCGACTTTTACTTATTTGTGTTGATGTCCAGAACCAAGTGTATACAGTGAGCGTAACGGTAGGCTTGAAGTTATCTCTGCAGAGGCAGGTTAAAGCTATACTCTTCCCTGCCGATTTTTCTGGCCAACACCACCTGTTTGCTCAATCTCCACTCCGACCCATCCAACGCCTCTCGCCCTCGCCCACTCCCTCCTCTCCTCCACCCATTTGAGGCCTCTCATACAACAATTTGAGGCTTCTGCCTTCATCCTTTGTCAAGTCTACAATCCAGTTTCTCACCCTGTCTACTTCATGAAGCCTCACCTGGCTACCTTGTCCACCCTTCACCCCCCTCTCCCCTTGCACCCCCCAATTGCAGATTGGGTGTGTAGCGCTGGTGCGTGCGGTGCAAGCAGGGGGCCCGCACTGCTTAGAGGCGATGCAGTTGTTGCATGCTAAGGGGGCGTTGTTGGACGGGCAGGACCAGGATGGGCGCACGGCCTTGCATCAGGCCATTCGCTACAACCGCTTGGCAGAGACAAAGTGGCTGGTGTGTGCGCGGGTGTTGGCGTGGATGTCTACGTGCCGCTTGTGTGTGTGTGAGTGTGTGTGCAGTTGTGCAGTCTGCTTGCCTGGCAAAAGATGAAGGCAGGCAGTTGTACCTGAAGAGTAGCTCCCAAACAAGCTTATCAGGGACAGCCCCCTGCATTTGCATCTTGCGCGTACAAGCATGACTAATCATTGCAAGTGTGCCATTTGCAGAGAAAACACTGTCTCAGTTTCACAGTACCAGCGTCGCCCGCCCACCACGGCACTTCCTGCCTCCTCGCCTTGCGCGCAGATTGCTGCGGGTGCTCATTTAGACGTGGCCGATTTTGAAGGCTTGCTGCCCCTGCACCAAGCCGCCTGCACAGGCAACGTAGACCTTGCCAAGCTGCTGGTACGTCAGCCATCGTGTGCTGCACACGCAATAGTGGTTGGAGGTATCATTGGGTGTGCAGTGTTCAGGATGATCGTAGGGTGGGCCAGAATTGTGTGTAAAGCGTACTTGGATGTCTTCCTGGGGAGTTTTTCGCTGAGAGACCTTTTAGGCACTGTGTATACATACGTGGTTTGGGCCAAGGTTTTGATCATCTCTGTGTGCTGTGTGCTGCGTCTGCTGCTGTAGCATAGCATCCGCCCCTGCAGTGTTCATCTTTGTAACAGGCTGCAGCATTCGCTGTCACGTCAAGCCTTTGGCCTGCTGGCAACGTATGTCTTGTGGGCTGTCTCTCTTTTTGTGGAAAGGAATGATTGCAATTTGTGAAATTATTACAGAGCTCTAAGAGCGGCACATGCGCAACACCTTCCGCTTCTTTGACGCTGCGAAAGTCTTGTTGAGGTTGATAAGTGTTGGCATGAATCTAAAAGGCCTGATGCGTTATTGAACTTGCCCTCTGAAATGAAAAGGAGCCAACAGGAGTAATGCTAGACCCGACATGGTGTGCACGTGCGCTAATAGAGTGTGTTCGTGAGGCTTGATTATAAAGCATGCTGATTAATTTGAGATTGAAGATGCATTGTGAAGAGCTTAGAGCTTGCGGACATTCTTTAAGAGTAACAAGCTCAGTAAAGCTCTCTGGATGGGTTTCTGGCTGATTTGTACACAAGTGCAACTTTTTAGAAGCATACGCGCACAAACACAGATACGCACACATACATACACACACACACACATATACACACACATGTAGGCTGAAGCGGGTGCATCTATCAACCTTCATACAGTCAAGTACATCACCCAAGAGTCGTTAGAGGCACAGGTGAGGTTCCCGCTCCGGCTTATGCTTTAGTTGGACGGCTAAAAAGTATTCGGCAGGGTCAGCCAGAACCGCATGAACACACTGCACATAAAAATTATATCGAGTGCTTCCCTGTCAAAATACCTGCATGCATAGCATGTGTCTGTCTTGGCAAACACCAACAATGTTTGTGCCAGCTCGTAAGCGTCTTATCCCCCCAGCATCTGCTCTCAATTTACCGCTGATCACAATAACCCCATTCAAGAGTCTGCAGTGCCATGTGCGCAAATACATTACCCCCCCAAATCTTCACACAGACCAAGAAACATTCGTACGTGTGCAACGACATCACCCCCCCACATGTTCACACAGACCAAGAAGCACGAAGCCAGCCAAAGCGGGCGCAAGAGTGTTAAAAAGCGCAGCGCCCTAGACATCACTGGCTTGACCACCATCGGGGGCAACAGCGCCCTAGCTCTGGCAGTGCGGCACGGCCACGCTAATGTTGTAGACTACCTGTTGTCCCAAGGTGAGTGTGCGTGTGGGTGGGTGTAATTTTGTGCGCGTGTATGCACGTGTGCTTGCTTGCGAAGCTAACTTTTGTTTGCCCCCCATGTATATCTGCAGGAGCCACATTTGACCTTAAAAACCCCGCCGACAGCTCAGCCTTCCACGCAGCTCTGGACCGAGGGGCAGCATCCGTTGCCAGCAAGCTGCTGCAGCACCTGAACAAGCCAAAAGTCAACAACAAGGCCCTTCCGGCACCACACCACTCAAATACCAGCACCACCCTGAGCACGACCAAGGTGTGTGAATGTCTGCGTGTGTGTGAGTGTGGGTGTAGGTGAGGGTGTGGGTAAGTGTAGGTGTGGGTGTGGGTGTGGTGTGGGTGTGGGTGCAAATTCTTGCATGCCATTGTTACGGTCTGCAAGTCTCTCCCTCAGAATCTACAGACACAGGCAATGGCATGTAAGTGTGTGTGTGCGCACATTGTAGCACTGTTATAGAGGAGAAGGCTCTGTTCTGCTACCGAGCTGGCGGTTTACGTATGTCAGGGACGTGCGTTTTGTGTGCTAGCTGGTACACTGGTGGCCTCAAACTATGCCTGGCCTCAAACTATGCCACAAGTGTCGTGGCGCATCCACCGTTACCCTTTCTATAGCGAATGAGATGTATAAGAGGCTTTGAGTCAGGATAGCCATTGCCCACCCAAAAAAGGGGGAATTCATGCCCCTTCCTGAACTGCACATCTGAGGTCACCCAATGGTTTCTATACATAAATGTAACACTTCTGCATAAAAATTAATGAGCTTGGGGTCAAGGGTGAGAGTGGGGGGCTGGATTTGTGCCATTTCCCTGCCAGAAAGGTGGTATGGGTGTAGGAATGCAGGTTTTGGTCCGAATTTCACCAATTCCTTTGTTCCCAGATAGGTTTAGGGTCAAACCTTACGCATCAAAGCAAAAAAAAGGTGGTGAAAATTTGCCCCTAAAGGACTTAGTGCGTGGGCCTGTTTGCTGGGCAAAAATGGTGCATGTCTGGAATTCCCGGAAACACGCTTTCTGTCCATCACCTGATTGTCAGGAACCCTTCAGTATGCTCCCAAGGCATGCCCTGTCAAGTTTTATGGTCTGGAATGCTGAGGTTGGGCCGTGGTGGGCAGCGACAGCTGAGATTTTTAACAGCTATGGATTCAAATTTCACTGCCTGCCAACACCATTCTGGGATGCAGACAGCCTTTTTGGTCCATAAACTTCAAAAGTTGACGTTTGGAGTCTTACCCGTGCGTCATTTCATTCGTTTAAACGTGAACTTTTTATGATTATTAAAGCAATTCGACCAAGTCGGATCCCCAAACCATGGACCCTGTGCTCCTTGCATAGAATCGAGCTTTCCCTGCCAAAAGGGGGGTCCAAAACCGGACCTTCACCCCAGACCCCCAAACCTTCACCACAATGTCCGCAATATTATTGCAAACACCCCTGGTAAGTTGCTGGCACCAGAGGGGAGCTTTTGGAAATCCCTTTTCTGGCAGGGATTTCCACCCTGCCCACCTGGGCGCCCTTGGCATAAACTGAGTGTGCAGAGTTGCTCAGTTAGGTCCAGCTTGAGGTCCTCCATACTCAGAAGTGGGTGGGAGCTTTGGGGCAAGAAATCACACAGGGATTGCTCACCTGACTTTGAGGCATCAAAAATAGGCATCCTGCATGACAGCAGAATTTGTTTTGCTCACGTTCTTCGCTGCAAATTGTTCGTCTTGGCTTTATCTGGCGCACACAAATACACACGCAACGCAAGCGCGCACACTCACACTTGTTCACACAGGCCAAGCCCAAGGTTGACAAGGAGGCAAAGGAGAAAGAAAGGGCGTCAGCCCAGCGCAAGCAGCAGCAGCAGCAGCAACAGCAGCAGCAGCAGCAGCAGCAGCAAGCAGATGCAGCTGCCAACGGCGGAGAAGGCCCAAGGGTGCGTTTTTGTGCGCACATGTGCATGTTTGTGTACTTGTGCATGTGTGTGTTCTCGCTTCGTCAGACAAGGGAAGCAACTTTCACGTGCTCTGTGCTAGCAGCTGCTGAATCAGACTGGTACCCTTAGATGCTAGATGCTATGCGTAGATCCTCCCTGTAAGGCACCTACGCGTGGCATCTAGCGTCTATGTATGACATGTTAAGGGTTGGCCGAACGGTATATATACGCACCATATATACATTGTGAATGCATGTATGGTTCTGGTCAACCCTAGACTCAGCCGGCAGCCCTGTAGATGTATGGGTTAGGTATGAAGTTGAGGGTTAGCGTGAAAGGTTACGAGTCTTCACATTTGCAACTCTCAGCACTCAAACAAACTACGGAGTTTTACCTCTCTTGAGTTGTGGGCACTGAGTGCTGAATGTGTAAGGATGATTTGCAGCACAGCATACCCCTCCACACAGCGCTCGCAGCAGCTCCTGAACTGCACATGCTAATGAAGCAATTCAGGGATGCTGCAAACTAGAAGATGCTGTGCTCGCTTTGTGAACCAAGAATGCTCATGAAATTCGGTTTGCTAAATTCAGGTTTACAGGCGCTCTCTCTCTTACCGACCTGGTGCTTCTGTTGCTTCATGTTGCGTTGGGATCCAGAAAAAGTCTCCTACGCAACAGCTTCTTTCAGCGATTACACGGCTCAATCTCTGTGCGCTCACACTCAAACCTTGCAGGTTGAGCCTGCCCTAGCCTTAGACGCAGGTGCTGGCCTTAAGCAGATGGTAGCCTTGGAGCGAGAGCAGATGCGGCAGCAGCTGGGTCTGTCAAAGGGGGCGCCCGTAGATTCAGGGAGCGGCTCTTCAACGGTGTGTATGTCGTGTGCGCATGTGTGTACATTGCGTGTTAGCCAGTACAAGGGATTATGTGAGGCCCTCGTAATTGACGTGGCAGCTAGTGCCATGGAATTATGCAAAGCTCTCAGCTTGAGCTCTTCAGCCTGACTGTGAGTTGCCACTCCATAGCAACCGTTGTATAGGCAAGACAACGCAAAACCCTTCCTGCCTTGCTATTTGCGGAATCAGGCAGCACGAGTTGAGTCCATTTCTTTGCATTTATTGCAGGCTAGCTTGGGCCTTCGTTTTAAAGTACAGTTGGATTGATAGTATCTGCTCTTATTTGTACAGGCAAACACAACTTTTTTTGTGTGTGTGTGGGAGAACGTATGAAATGGCAGTATTAATAATTTGTGTCACATGCTCGTATCCATTCATTTCCAGGCAAATGGTCCTGGCTCTAACGTCGGCAAGGCCCCCAGCTTAATGGAGCAGCTTGCCGCCAGCAAAGCAGCCGCCGCAGCGGCCGCAGAAAAATCCAAGCAGCAGGCTGAGGCAGCAGCAGCGCAAAAGGCCAAGCAGCAGCAGGAGGAGCAGGCCAAGGCAGCCGCAGCAGCGGTGGTGGCGAAGCAGGAGGAGGAGCAGGCAAAGAAAGAGAAAAAGGAGAGAGAGGAGGCCGCTGCTGCTGCAAAAGCAGCAGAGGCAGTGAGGGCGGCAGAGGCGGCAAAAGCGGCCAAAGTGGAGGCGGAGCAAAAGGAGGCAGCGGCAGCAGCGGCAGCAGCAGCTAGCGCAAGCAGCGGTGGCGTGCCAAAGGCAGGAGCGAGCATGCCAGGCAGCCCTGCAAGTGCACGCACGCGTCAGCAGCAGGGCAAGGAGGCGGTGCAGCAGGATGGAGGCAAAGTATTGCCCTCTCAGCAGCAACAGCAGCAGCAGCAGCCCCCCTCGGCCTCACGCACCCCTCCTCTCACTCCTAGCAAGACACAGCAGCAGCAGCAGCAGGGCAGCTCAGCTCAGAACGCGCAGAGCAACGGAGGAGATGCTGCCCGTACAGCCATCGCCCCTGCCGCTGCAGCAGCCACGCAGGCTTCCAAGGCGCAGCAGTCTAACTTGAAGCAAGCTGCCAAGGGCAAAGCCGTCGCCCCTCCCCCACCACCTCCAGGTCA
>Ga0307960_1002032_pt1 | contig 11951 bp, 10 predicted proteins | sample OrgLakmetagen542_FD_201832 | JGI IMG/M metagenome (GOLD analysis project Ga0307960, IMG submission 201832) | Saline water microbial communities from Organic Lake, Antarctica - #542 | ecosystem: Environmental > Aquatic > Non-marine Saline and Alkaline > Saline | place: Antarctica: Organic Lake... | reverse complement strand
CATCACGGTAGTACATGTCTTGAATCACAGACAACAAAGGCGCAGGCATGCGAGTACGCCTAAGGTGTTTCCATAGTGCATCCCTTGGAATGGTGTCATAGGCTTGTTTAAAATCAATGAAAGCAGCGTGCAACCTAGGCGACCCATTGGGTTTAATTGTTCGTGCAGCATGTTGTAAGTGCCGAAGAATGAACATGGGTTGCAAAGTGTTACGACCTGGGTAAAAACCATATTGGGTGTCAGGTCTACTTCTACTTATATTGCGCATAACATGTTTGGACAGATCAAGGTCTTGATGGGACTAGATGGGGCACGAACAAGTTTTAAATTCTGATCCCTAATGAGATTGAGTATTTGCTTTAATTTTGCCCAATCATTTCTGCGTGATTGAAGTGAATGAAAAAATGAACTTTCCTCAGGCACTTTTCGCCCTGGTGTCCCTCGTTTTTGTCGCAGCTCCTTGCTGGAGTGTTAGGGCTTCTGCGGCTTCACATCGGAGCAAGGCAACTGCCAACTACAGGAGTGGGGGAATCCGAGTCTGCAGTGTCACTGCAACATACTTGCAGTGTGTGGGTGCAAGCAGTTTACATATTGGAGGACCTTTTATATCTCGTAGGTCAGACACCACAATAATTCCTTTTTATCAGGGAGGTGTCACACAGCACACCGGGTAATTAAGACATTGTTGTCAAATTGAAATATCTCAGCGGCAAACTACGGGGAATTATGCTTTGCCAATCATCATTGCGGCATTATAACATCATCAAAACAGGGAAGCAGCATCTTAATAAATATTGCAGACAGTCAACCTTAACGAGCTATTATGCGCGTGCAGGGGACTGCAGAATCAGTGGCGTAGTGGATGCCGCTGGTCCGAGAGATCCACGCAGTGTTTCTCCTGATACACCTATAAAAAGCTTTTTAAAAGGGGAGGGTTATTTGCTCCGCCAGTAAAGAGTCCTCAAAGCCGGCAAGTAAAATACAGTACCCAAAATACAACACATGCACAATGCGATGTCAAATAAAGCCAGGATCACTCAATATTCACATGACAAAACAAGTATCCTTGAACAAGGATCCTTGAGCAAGGATTGTTCATCCCTGTTCAACATCATCCCTGCTTGTGCCGCGGTTGTAAGCTCCGCTGCACAGGATTCCTGTTCAAGAAGCAAAAGCAATAGGTCTATTAATGAAGAGAGTATTGTGTGGAAATAATATTTTCCGTTGCCCTTGCACTCGGCAACCACAGGTTTCCATTGTTAGGTTATTGACAAAGGCTGGACCATACCAAACTGGACTTGTGAACATTTCCTCCAAAGAGAAGGAAAATGTACGCAGGCAGTGGAAGCCGTCCCCACCCCACATTAATATGGGAAAAGAAGCCACTTTGGTACCAGTTACCGTAAAACTCCTCCACAAAAGAAAAGAGGACAGCAGTCGATGGAGATCAAGAGGGTTGCAGATATGCCTGCTTATCTGTGCTTGTAAACTCAAGCTTTGCAAAAATCCGCGATTACCTTGGGGCAGTTCTTGAGGGCGTGATTGCAATGGCGATTGTGAAAGAGTACGAGGATGCATTTCTCCCCCGTTTCCAGGAGCCTGGTCACCACCCTGCTTTTGGTCGGAGCTTCCCTACACAAATACCAGGGTGAGCTAATTTTTACAATGCACGAGCAACACGGCTGTGGTAGGAAGAAACCATAAAAAGGGAGGTGCAGAGTATTTGCGGAGAATAGTAGAGAAATGAAATGCAGGGACAAAGTGGGCTTGATACACCAGCAGCACTGCAGATCAGGCAGTGCACGATCTTGATCTGCAAACAATCCCTGTTTAAGAGCATTCAAGAAAAAGGAAGAACAAAAGTCCTCACCGCCATTCCCCACATACCTGGTAAGTAAGAGGAAAGAGCCATTACTTTAGTAATGGGTACCAGGACACCATTACCACATACAGAGAACAAATTGTGGTCAAAAAGGACCAGGAGGCGCTTACCAACTTGCATCAAAACAGTTGCATCGTACCGGAGATACCTGTCGGGATGGGAGCGGTTCTTGTTGCACACACGCGGCATTCCCTCCTGGAGCAGCCTGGTCTAGTGGTCCCTGCCAAGTATATGTCAAGGATTCAAGGGTTTTGCCTATAAATTATAAATGCTCCTCTTGCCCTGCTGCCATCTTATTTCTATTGAGCGCAACGTACTCTATTTGGACTACCTTGCACCGATGAATTGTCTGACAAAAAGGGGCAAACCCAAACTAGAGGAAGGTTTCCTACTCGAATTCAAACCCTGTGAAGACACATAGTACACCTGCTACTGAGCTGCAAAACGACACACTCAGTTAAGGAGCGGGTTTGGGTGTGACTGCATACTCATACTCATCCCTTGACCCTCATTGGTTCTTTCAATTGTTGGCGTGGTGGGGGTTCACGTGGTGCACCGAAAAGGTACAGATGATGACGCTAAAGCCTATTGGGGTGCTCACAATAGAGCAAACGCTACTTACTGCTGGCTACTTGTGCCTCACAACAAGAAACAATGCCAGATCTAAAGATCTGAAGAGCACGCTTGTAAGAGCACCTGTAAAACTCCTGAAATGAAAAGTACCCTCCATCTTTGTCCACCATATGTCTGCAGCCTGCTTAGCATGCAGGCAGCTGGGCAGAGATGCTAAGGCCGTAAGTCGAACCTGGTCTTACCTAAAAACTAAAAACAATTGATGAACATATAGGAGGGGCGTCAATTTGAAAAAGCATGAACCTTGGCACTCACACGACGATGCCCAGCACTGGCAGCATAATTAAAACAGCAAATAACTATTGTGCTGCAGCGTGCCCTCACCACAAGCTAGCATACCTGCATGTCGATCTTAGCCCATGGATCCAGGGGCTGCCTCGCTGAATCTGCTCCTGATGGAAGCAGAAGGCATGCTTCTACCCTCTGTTTCAGCTGCGAGTCTGAAGCAGCTCTGGTGTGACGTAGTCTGCATGTCAAACAGGTCAAGATACGGGCTATGAAAGTTCGAGGTAGCAGGGATCTTCCGTGCAATCCACACTAGCGGTTGTTGAGGAAGTTTCAGCCTTGTACAGAGTCAACAAGCACAGGAGAACAGCATCGATTAAACGAGCTGCATGTGCACAAAATCATTTAGGTTCTCAATGTAAGGGTATTTATTTGTACTTTGCAAAAGATCGACACTTCCAGGCAGGCATGCATTCGTTCAAACATACTTCAACCAAAAACGCAATGCACAGGGGCACAAGTATCAAGGTCATAGTCAATTGCAGATGCTTAGTAAATAGCCCCCTGGTCGTTTACTACTTTGGTCATAGGAGTGTACGCCAACGTGCTCTGATTCCTCTTTATCCGCCTGGTTGTGTTATCAACTCCTGGGAATTTTCTTTTGACCCTTGCCTACCGAGGCAAGACTTTCAGTGTAGGCAATATATCAACTCATGCGTCACCACTCGCGATACCTGCGAGGCAAAACCTTGAGTGCAGACGACTCCACTCCAGGCAAGCACGATGTTGTCACTTCATTTCTGGCAGGAAAGCAGCCTTCATCATTGGCGCAGGATGCATCTTGCAACCACCGCATGATGGAGTTTTGCTTCCTGGGTGACTGTGCGCTTGGCTGCAGAGACGAGGAGTGACACTCTCACTGTTGTACTCAAGTGGCTGCTATCATGGCAGCTGGCAGCGAAAGAAAACGCGTCTCTTTTCCCGCTACACTGCTCCTTCAAAAGGTTCATACATCAGCCAATGGATCATAAGGCCCAATTCTCATTTTGGCAAGCACCTTAAGAAATAGGCACATATCACCCACAATATACTCATGCCTGTAGAGACCCACCATGTCTATGTACGAGTGCAGTGCTGGGGAGGTGCAGCAAGATGCCTGGTTTTTAGTGCTCTGTGCATCATTCACCTGCAGGAGGCAGCAGTACAACCAGCCAAGCACTCTCCAATAGCAGTTGAAAGAAGCTGGTGGGAGTAGCGCTGCAGTGAGTGCAGCAACAATGCCATCCTCCTAGCACAGCACAATGACACGCAAGTACCTTAATACTTGTACCTGTTGAGGGATTTTTACACAATGTGACACTGGCAGCTCCTCCTCTTTCTTGCGCGTGCTCTTTTTCCCCACAATTGAAGCCCTGTGTGTGCGTGCGCAGGGTGATGACATCTTTCACAGTTGATATGTTTTTATTAATTCAGTCGTGTATGGAGGTGGTGGCATCCATGTCTTCAAATATGAACAGTCCCTCAGCGCAGTAAGGGGTATCTGTTATGCTTATGCATTTGGGTGCACACACATAAATACACGCATAAAAAAGACGCACGATCATATCACAAGTGTACACATACACGCACACACCCACACACCCACACACCCACACCCACACACGCACACACACACACACACACATACACACACAACCACACACACACACACACATGCACACACACACACAACACACACACATACACACACACACATACACACACACACACACACACACACACACACACACACACACACACACACATATACACACCCACACACGCGCATGCGCGAACGCATGCAAACAAAAGTCTCCGCCGCAGAACACACTTCTGGTACCTGAATTTGGTGTATCGTTTAAAGAGGCACCATGAAATAAGAACGAGGCAAATTGTGCCAACAACGACACCAATTGTAACCCCTGCACGAGGGGGGGAAATGGTTGGAACATTGTGCAAGTTTAAGAGGATCATTGACTCAGGCATGGATCACTCCATTATACCTGCAATTGCCCCATCTCTCATAGTTATGCCTCGGGGACGTAGCCCTGTGCCCAAACGGAAGCTCTCGCTCAGCTGGCCTTTAAAGGCGTAAACAGGTTAATAAAACTTTTTTAATAAGCGAGACAATTAAAAGGCAAGAATTTCGAGTTGCGAACGAGGCATATTCAAAACTTATGATATTTATTTATAAAGCATGCAAATAATTTTAAACCAAGTATTTTCGAGGATTCCGGCTAAATGCAAGTCTGGACAATGCAATACTTACCGTGTTCAAGTCCTAGAACACGTTTAATGCAATATAAATGTAATAAAAGGGTTACCAAAGTGTAGCCCAGTCTGCCAGCTCGTCGGGAGTTCAAACGGAGAGAATTTTTGTTTCTGGATCTGAGGACAGGCACGTAAATTGAAAGCAAATTAAAATATTCCCAAATGCAGCATGTGCAACAACTGCTTGGACGGCATGTATTTTAAGTGCGAGCAGAAGCAGTTTGACGACTTCCTGGAGAGCTTTGTTCCCCAGGCCAGCAATAGCAAGAGGAACCACAAGAAGAGGCCTGTTCTGATCACCCCTGCCCAGAAAGGCAGCGTAACAAGCACGCCCGCGCAAGCACAAGCACAACTCGGCCAGCAGTGATGCTGGCAAGGTCCTCGCAGCTCTGTCAGCTGTTAAGAAACTCAGCATGTTGCCCCCACGCAACGCCCTCACTCCTGCTGCAGCACCTGCCTTCCACCCCCTCCGTATTCTCTGCTCTCAGCGACAGGCTTTTCAGCAGCAGTAGCAAAAGCAGCAGCAGCAGCCCCCCCGACACACCCGCCCAGGATGCGGCAGCCTCGTCGCCACCGCACGTGCATGTGCACGCGCACGAAGCTTCCTCTTCCAGCTCTTCCCTACAGCCCCCGCAAGGTGTGGTGCCTCCTCCTCCTCCACCTCCTCACGCCCAGCATGTCCCTGAGGGCACCACCTTCTCTACGGCTGAGCTAATAACGGATGCCAACGCAAACGTGCCCCTCAAGTCTGTTCAGTATGCGTCCTCCTTTGACGATCCCTTTGGGGTGCAGCGCAACTGGTTCACGGCACTGTACAAGCAGCTCAACTACATCACCAAGACAGGCCAAGTCAAGTCCATGACAGGCCGACAGAAGCAGGTTTTCCAGCAGGTGCGTGCACACTGGTTCTTATATTGCTGAGGATTTACCAAGTGTGCTTGCCATTATGTGTGTCATGTACATGTTGATGCACATACATTCCATATGACGTGCAGGAAATTGAGGCACTCGTGTGGGTGTGGATGTGAGTGTGGGTGTCATTGCGGGTGTGGGTGCAGGTAGGTGGGGGTGGAAGAGTGTGTGTTGTGTGTCTCTGTGTGTCTGTGTTTGTTCGTTTGAGGCTGTCATGTGCAGCCATCCAAAGCATACTTCACTCTATCTTGTCGAGCAAAAGCAAAATTCTGCCCTGCTGGAATGGTTGCATGGCATTTCTCTCTTGTCATGCAGCACCGACGTCATAGAAACCACCTACCTCCCCTCTGATAAATGCATGCAGCGCTTGTCAGTCGTTGCCTGTTGCTTATGCCTGGTCTGTTTCACTATCTGCACACACATGTGCAGGTGGAGAGTGAGTTTGAGAGCCTGTGCAACAAGTACTTAAAAGACACTTACCACACATGTGCAGGTGGAGAGTGAGTTTGAGAGCCTGTACAGCAAGTACCTAAAAGACAAGCAGTATCAGCCAGGTGCGTGCATCGGCTTTGGACAGCAGCTTAACGGCACACAGCGTGCACGATACTAAAGATGCGCTCGCCATGCACAGGACTGTTCAACATTGCACAAACACACATACTCAAACGTATGCGTGACGTACATGTGTGCAGAAAGTGAAACGGCACACCCACATTCACACACACACGTGCACATGCACACATTAACACACACATACATGCACACACACACATATATATACATTCATGCACAAACATAAAATACACACGTTAGTGCACGTGTACACTTGCATTCACACACACACATAACATATACACACACATACACACATACGTGCACACACGTATGCGTGTACACTCACACAGGTGACCACAGGGCTATGCTCATGTGCTGCCTGTCGGTGGCTACATACCGAATCTTGAATGATGAAATTGAGGACACCAAACTGGTGTGTGTTTCTCTCGCCGCTCCTTTTCATAGTGTGTGTGTGTCCCTTGCCTTGTTCCTCCGTGCGCACAAAGCTTTGTAAGTATATGCTAGCGTAGGTGGAATAGGTTGCTGCGTTGAAGGTATATATTTTGAGTCATGTCGTTTTGTGTGTGTATGTGTGTGTGAGTGTGTGTGTGTGTGTGTGTGTGTGAGTGTGTGTGTGTGTGAGGCATAGGAAACTGGGTGGAAGAGAAAAGCTTCACAGCTGTCCTCCTACCTGTCACACCCAAGTAGGCCTGATTAACCAAAACATCTTTCCCCTGCCTCTGTCTTTCTTTTGCCTTTGTTATGTACAGTTGTATCGCTAGGTATGCCGCGAGCAGCGTTGCAAGTCCCATCTTTGTCATGCTAACGGGTGATGGCCTGACATCTTACCCCTCATTAGAGTGTGTGCAATGTGTCTGTGCATGCGTGCATATAATTGCCGCTCAGATGTCTCATTTTGAGATCCCTTAAATTTTACTTTTTGTTCAGGTCCGAGAAATCATCCGCACCAATTTAGGGGCTATGATGATCTCATTGTTGCGGCCCATCCACCGGTTCAAGCTGTGGGTTCTCAGGTAGGAGTTTAGAACTGTGTGTGCATGCTTTATTTTGTGTGTGTGTGTGTGTGTGTGTGTGTGTGTGTGTGTGTGCATGCGTGCAAGTGCGTACGTGCGGGCTTGCATGTTACAGTCTAGTGGCATGCTTTTTCAGAGCAGAGGCACTGCGGTTGGTGTACACTTCCCTTCATAATTTATGCACACGCTGCAGGACTTGCCAGATCTATACATAAGTGGTATGCACACCATAATGTTTGCCGGGATCCCTTGCATCGCGTAGACCCAATCTATGTGTCAATGTGCTGATTTGCAGGTGCAGCGTGCATGAAGACGGCACAGAATCATTTCAACAAAGGATTCTTGCAGCGTAACTTCACAGTTTTGACTAACACTAAAGGACTGTGTGTGTGTCATTGTGCTGATCTGCAGGCGCATCATGCACGAAGACATGTACAGCCAGGCTGTGAGCTTGCTGCCTGTCATCATGAAAGACATGGGGGATCTTGTAGAGCAGAAGGTATGTGTGTGTGAATTGTTGGCCTGCTGCACCCACACCATATACGTGCACACGCGTTCGCACACACACGCACACACACACAAACACACACACACATACACATGTGCACATGTGCACATGTAAAACGTGTGTATGGTGCCTTTGGCAGGGATTTCTAATGCACACGCTTATTTGAGACACTGACCAACTCACCTTATTGCTTTTTTTGTTTTTGTTAGATCTGCCTCCAAGCTGTCTCTTTCAACCTTGCTACAACCTTGCCGTTTCATGTGGTCGTGCTCATCTTAATGTCTGACTATGTGTCATCGGTTGCTTCTGCAATCCAGTCAGGAATTTGGTCGTGCGTCCTCTGTCTTGCGTCATTCCATCCACTCAGTGTGTGTATTTTGCAAAACCTGCACGTTTTCACACCCAATTTGCCCCTGTGTCTTCCGTCATACCATCCACTCAGTGTGTATTTTGTAAAACCTGCACGTTTTCACACCCAATTCGCCCCTCTGTCTTGCATCATTCCATCCACTCAGTGTGTGTATCTTACAAACACTGCACATTTTCACACCCACATTGCCCCTCTGTCTTGCATCATTCCATCCACTCAGTGTGTGTATCTTGCAAAACCTGCACGTTTTCACACCCAATTCGCCCCTCTGTCTTGCGTCATTCCATCCACTCAGTGTATCTTACAAACACTGCACGTTTTCACACCCACGTTGCCCCTCTGTCTTGCGTCATTCCATCCACTCAGTGTGTGTATCTTACAAACACTGCACGTTTTCACACCAATTTGCCCCTCTGTCTTGCGTCATTCCATCCACTCAGTGTGTGTATCTTACAAACACTGCCCGTTTTCACACCCACGTTGCCCCACTGTCTTGCATCATTCCATCCACTCAGTGTGTGTATCTTACAAACACTGCACATTTTCACACCCACATTGCCCCTCTTTCTTGCGTCATTCCATCCACTCAGTGTGTGTATCTTACAAACTCTGCTCGTTTTCACACCCAATTTGCCCCTCTGTCTATGCGTCATTCCATCCACTCAGTGTGTGTACTTTGTAAAACCTGCACAATTCACACCCACGCCGCTGCTTGTGCAGATAGAGGGTGATGAGAACGAAACCACTGTGACCGTGACAAAGTGCCAATACCATGAAGTCATGACGCAGGTAATTATTGCTTCACTCAGGTACTGTTGTAGGTGAACCAGAAAATGAACGTCAAGTGACTACAGGTTCGTAGATTTAGTGCGTGGTAGCTGAGTAGAAAATGACCGTAGCCGTGTTGTTTACTACACTGATAGCTAGCGTTCAATGCCATATGTGTAATGCCAGTCACTTTTGCGTTATTGTGATGTGCCATTAATGACAAGCGATGTTAGGTCGACTGTTTGAATGATGCAAAATGGAAAGCTGGCTTCGTTATCTAATGTCCAAGATGTATTGATTATCATCATGTCCTGCAGAGCCAAGGACTGAAAAAAACTTGTTGAGTGATGGATCACATTAGTCCTGATGATCCTTTTGTTCCTGTTCTGTGTTTGCCCACCAGCGTGCACGAATGCATAACGCTCAGCATATTTGCAATCACACATCAGGTCACACAATTGCAATCACACATCAGATCACACAATTGCAATCACACATCAGCGTGCACGAATGCATAACGCTAAGCATAATTGCAATCACACATCAAAGGCACACTGTAGGCCAAACGTGCTGAGCATAATGCAGTAGGAATACAGTTGATAACTAGGTATTTTCTTTTCTTCTGTGGTGGAGAAGCTTCACGGTACCCGGTACCAAAGTGGCTCCCATTCCTTAATATTTGTGGGGAGCGGTTTTCACTGCCTGTGTAGTTTTTATGTTTTTCTAGGTGCTGAGGAAAGTGTCAAGAAATGCATACAGTCCATGATTAGTTTCTGAGGGAAATCCAAAAGAAAGACACAGTCAAAAATTAGGTGCTGAGTATGATGCAGAAAAACGCAGTCAGTAACTTTTGAGGCATGAGTACAAAGAGGCTAATATGTGTGTGTGTGTGTGTGTGTGTGTGTGTGTGTGTGTGTGTGTGTGTGTGCATAGTGTGTGTGTGTGTATGTGTGTGTGTGTGTACAAAGCCACATGGCAATGATGGTAGTGAACCGCTGAAGAGGCCAACATAGCGAAAAGCTGTTGCGTTGACTGAATGACTCGCAAAGAAAAGGAACAAAAACATAGGCAAGGTAACTACGCCTCACAAGGAAAGGCATTCACTTACAGACTGAGGATTACAATAATCGCATACGAATGGTTTATGCTTAGGTTTGGCCAGAACCCTGTATATACGGTGTGTATACGGTATGTTCGGCAGGGAAATGACGAAATTTATGGTCATACGTACTGTGCGTATATACAGTTCTGGCCAACCATACTTGTGCTTGCAGGAGGAAACCCCTTTTCTGCTGTCGGAGTTCTGCTGCCACCATTCCCTCCTATGGATGCATGATTTCCGGTGCGCAATGATGTCCATAGGCAGGATTTGCCCTTGCTTAGTTTATTGCGAATTGCGAATGAATAAGCAGTATGGTTCTACTGCTGCCATGATGATTGACTAGATAGATGAGTGAATCGCTGTAAACCCTGACTATGTGGAAGCGTAGTACACACTTTTTTGTCCTATGAGCTTCCTGCTCAGCTTCCCCTTTAGTTTTTGCGCTCCTTTTACTCACTGCGTCCTTTTGAAGCACCCAAACGCGCTATAAACACTTGTATTTCCTTGTTTCATGTGGGGAGTGACCCTCGCTGCCTGAATGGCATTTTTGTGCGTGCTAGTGAGCTGCTCTCCTGCTGTAGCATGTAGATTTGCGTTCCTTCGAGCAATTTCTTAGGGGTGCGTGTGTTCTGTGTGTAGCTGTGTCACTCCAAGATGCTGAGTAATTGCGAGGAGCGTACTTATTGAGAATAGAGGTATGATAAGATATTGCTGCCGGTCAAGCAACGCTTTGGTGGCTGACAGGGCCGTGTGTCGTGGTCTATTTGGGTCTAGTCTTCGCTGTTTAAGATGTCTTCCATCCTTCTTGATTTACCCTGCACCTCCATGTGCTGCCCCAGATGCTGACATACATTATCACGCGCGCACACACACACACACATACACACATACACATCCTCTCACAGGAAGCATGGTGTCATTGTTTCCATGGACAACTGCATGGCTTGGGACGACAAGTGCTGCCAGCTTCGGATAGCCCGGACTGGGCATCAAGCAGAAGCAAAAGAAAGTGCTCCGCCCTCCGAAAGCAAAGAGAAGAGCACCTAGCTATTCCTGTATACCAGCTGCGACAAAAGTAGTTTGTGTGTGCAAACTTTTTAACGATGCATTTTGATGTTTCTGTACGGTGTCGTCCAACCCTCGTACATAACTTTGTGTGCTGTGCGTAACTAGGTCAAGTTCTCGGTACATGACTCCAGAGCCGACATGGCTCTTTGTGAATGAACTTGCAAACAATTGGAAAGTGCTTACAGAGGTTACAGATTAAGTGCTTACAGATATAGCCATCAGTAAAAAAGTGCGACTAGCCTAGTAGGATGTGAGTGTAATCACTGATAAAATGTGAGGTTTGTTTTCAGCATCACAGACTTCTTGTAGCACCAAGTGCGACAAAGAGCCAAAGGCACCACATCTGCTTTTGGCTGGAGATTTTAATGCCCAGATTGGAAATCTTGACGAAACTAAAGAAAAAAGATAAACTACGCAGGCAGTGAAAACCAATCCGATGGAGTCCACACATTAATTAAGGAAAAGGAGCCAGGGGGGCGATGTATGAGCACCTCCGCGTGGTGCCCCCTGGAAAACGCCTTCGTGTGCCTTCGTGCACACGCCCGGACATACTCGGGAGCGGCTAAGACTCATACGGCGGAGCA
>Ga0307960_1002031_pt1:10000-11955 | contig 11955 bp, 8 predicted proteins | sample OrgLakmetagen542_FD_201832 | JGI IMG/M metagenome (GOLD analysis project Ga0307960, IMG submission 201832) | Saline water microbial communities from Organic Lake, Antarctica - #542 | ecosystem: Environmental > Aquatic > Non-marine Saline and Alkaline > Saline | place: Antarctica... | reverse complement strand
CAGCAGCAGCAACAGCAGCAAGGGGCAGGAGGCCTTACAGCTATGTTTGTCAGAAGAGGGCAGGGAGGGGCCGCTCCTGCTCCTTCTGTGCACGCTGCAGCTGCTGCCGCAAATGGTGCTGAAGCAGCTAATCCACCTGGAGGTGATTTTCGAGCACGTGCTTCTTTGGACGTGTGTGTGTATGTGTGCGTGCGTGTATATGTGCACGAGGTGTTAGTTGAGTGTCTTCAATATGCGTGCGTCGCACATTTGTAGTGGCAGCAGTTGTGTGGTGTCATTACTGCTGCCACTCATGCTGCTGATCACAGCACACACACACACACACACACACGTAATACATAAGCATAGAGGCGGTCACAAGCACACACACACACATACATACATACATACACACACAAACACACACACAACACACACACCAGGAGCAAGACAGCGACGTTCAGTTGTGGCCCTTACTCGGCACCTGCAACATTCACGCATACATGTGCACACGTCCCACGTCCACATTTATACATACACACTTGCGCTCTCTCTCTCTCTCTCTCTCTCTCTCTCTCTATTCCCCTCTATATATATCCTCCTCTCTCTCACACACATACACGTACACAAACACACACACATACACACGCACAGGAGCAAGACAGCGACGTGCAGTTGTGGCCCTTACCCAGCACCTGCAAAACAACAACAGACGTGTGGTGGGACGCCCTCACACTTTTACGCTGCGCATCAGCATACGTCAGGCGCTTCAGGCATTGGTGTTTGGCTTTGTGCTGTACCAGGTGGGTGTGTGTGTGCATGTACACGTGTGTGTGTGCGTGTGTGTGTGTGCAGGTGTCTGTGTGTACCAGGTGGGTGTGCGTGTGCGTGTACACGTGTATGTGTGTGTGTGTCTGTGTGTACCAGTTGGGTGTGCGTGTGCATGTACACGTGTGTGTGTGTGTGTGTTTGTGTGTGTGTGTGTGTGTGCAGGTGTCTATGTGTACCAGGTGTGTGTGTGTGTGCAGGTGTCTCTGTGTACCAGGTGTGTGTGTGTGTGTATGTGTGTGTGCAGGTGTCTGTGTGTACCAGGTGTGTGTGTGTGCAGGTGTCTCTGTGTACCAGGTGGGTGTTTGTGTGCTTGTGTGCTCGTGCATATGTAGGGGTGTTTGTGTGTGCATGTGATTGTGCGTGCGTGCATGCTTGCATATGTGTGTGTGCAGGTGTGTGTTTGTGTTTGAGTGTGAAGTGCATTTGTGCGTGTGAACATGCATCTGTGTGTGTGTGCGTACGCATGTTTTTGTTCGTCTTTTGAACAAATGCTTTATGAGCTACATGTGGTAAGGCTTTGAGACGTACACACACATACACGCACATGCACACACACACTCACACACACACATACATTTGTTAATGTTTTTGCATCAATTTTTACCTGTCTCCTGTTTCCATGCTTCTAATGGAATGTGTAATAAAGTTCCGCCCATCTGTTTACACTTTTCTCCAGTGTCCATGCTTCTAATGGCATATGACCCTTTCCCATCCCCTCACACACACACACACACACACACACACACACACACACACATCTTCTTTGCACGACCCTTTTCGTCGCCATCACCAACAACAAACCTCCGGCAGCAGGAATCCAATTTCGTTTTCTCTTCCTTTGTCTCAGACCTTTTAACGCTTAAATTTCCACGCCGCTCTACACACAAGCACAGCACGTCACGCTGCGCTGCTTCATACTGCTGATGTCCCTCTTTCTATTAATGCTGCTGACCTCTTCTCAACTCCTCCAACCTTAACCTCACACACACACAAACAATCGCAGCACGTCACGCTGCACTGCGCCGCTTCATACTGCTGGTGTCTCTCTGTCTGGTTGATGCTGCTGGCCTTATTTCAATTGCTCCAACCAAACACACACACACACACACACACACACACACACACACACACACACACACACACAC
>Ga0307960_1002031_pt1:0-5000 | contig 11955 bp, 8 predicted proteins | sample OrgLakmetagen542_FD_201832 | JGI IMG/M metagenome (GOLD analysis project Ga0307960, IMG submission 201832) | Saline water microbial communities from Organic Lake, Antarctica - #542 | ecosystem: Environmental > Aquatic > Non-marine Saline and Alkaline > Saline | place: Antarctica: Organic... | reverse complement strand
AAGTCCTCTTCCCTCGCCAACCCCAGCAGCTGAAGCCTCCTAAGCAACCTCCTTCAGCCGGCTCCACACGCGCAGCAGCTCAGCCTCCTCCAGTAAGCTCCTCACGCGCAGCAGCCCAGCCCCATGCACTTCGAACTCAAATTTGCCCTCTCATCATTCGACAGCATGAATGCATGCATCAAATGTGTGTGTCCAATTTTGCTTGCAAAGCACAGAGGTAGCCGATGGAGTGGCTGGGCTAGCTCCCCTGGCGCTCTCGTCCTTTAGATTCTTACTCCTGGCTCTGCCAATGCCCGCAACCCGGAACCGAAATTAAATTGATTGCGTGCAGCCCGGGATGAACGGGAAAATAATTTCGGTTTTCCCGGACCAAAAAGGGCCTGGAAATTCTCTATTAATTGATTGCGGGCCCCTCGCGGGGGGATCTTCGCTGGCATTCAGTGTATAAACGGTATTTTGGGCAGGGAAATCATCAAAATAGGATTATGTTCACTGTAAATATACGGTTCTGGCCGACTTTAAGCATTAACGATTAGCGTTTTCCAGAATGTACTCACACACCACGTATTAACCATATCTGAAGTTTTTTCTGCTAGAAGTACGGAATACCAAAAAACTCCTGTAACCAGTAATTGGGTTCCCAATGCACATACACACTCATACATACACACACACACACACGCACGCACGCACGCACGCACACACACGCACACACACACACACACACACAAACACACACACATTACTTGTACACAGGAGGGTCTGTGACGAGACAACCCTGCTGGTGTTGGGATTTGTTTCCTCCTTGCTCCCTGGCTGGAATGTGGCACAAGACGATAACGTTGCTCTCTTAGGAGACCTGCAGGTGTGTGTGCATGTGGGGTGTTGAGTGTGTTTCCTGAACTAATTCAGCGTGTTAGTTCAAATGGGGGCATAGTTTTGGCATAGTTTGAGCTTATAAAAACCTCCTGGGAAACTTTTGTGTGCGTGTGTGCGTGTGTGCATGTGTCTGTGTTTGTCAATCACGCATATAGCTTATAGCACTGTTTCAGCAGAAAGCGTATCAGGCACCAGGCATTCTGTGTCATAGTGAGTATGCGGCATGTATAGGTCTGGCCAGAACCATGTATATACGATGCATACACGGTTTTTTCGGCAGGGATTCCATAGAATTTACGGTTGGTCATACATAGGGTTGGCCAGAACCATATATATACCATGCATACACGGTTTTTCGGCAGGGATTTCATGAAATTTACGGTTGGTCATACATAGGGTTGGCCAGAACCATATATATACGATGCATACACGGTTTTTCGGCAGGGATTCCATGAAATGTACGGTCGGTCGGTCATACATAGGGTTGGCCAGAACCATGTATAAACGGTGTGTATACACGGTTTTTTTCGGCAGGGATTCCATGAAATGTACGGTCGGTAATACATAGGGCTGGCCAGAACCATATATATACGATGTATATACAATTTTTTTGGCAGGGATTCCATAGAATTTACGGTTGGTCATACATAGGGTTGGCCAGAACCATATATATACGATGCATACACGGTTCTTTCGGCAGGGATTCCATGAAACTTACGGTCGGTCGGTCATACATAGGGTTGGCCAGAACCATGTACCTATATACGATGTGTATACGTTTTTTCGGCAGGGATTCCATGAAATGTACGGTCGGTCATACGTAGGGTTGGCCAGAACCATGTATATACGGTGTGTATACACAGTTTATTCGGCAGGGATTTCATGAAATCTACGGTTGGTCATACATAGGGTTGGCCAGAACCATATATATACGATGCATACACGGTTTTTCGGCAGGGATTCCATGAAACTTACGGTCGGTCGGTCATACATAGGGTTGGCCAGAACCATGTACCTATATACGATGTGTATACGTTTTTTCGGCAGGGATTCCATGAAATTTACGGTCGGTCATGCATAGGGCTGGCCAGAACCATGTATATACGATGCATACACGGTTTTTTCGGCAGGGATTCCATGAAATTTACGGTCGGTCGGTCATACATAGGGTTGGCCAGAACCATGTACATACGGTGTGTATACACGGTATTTTTGGCAGGGATTCCATGAAATTTACGGTTGGTCATACATAGGGTTGGCCAGAACCATGTATATACGGTGTGTATACACGGATTATTCGGCAGGGAAACCACCAAATGTACGGTCAGGTACGTTGTATATATACGAGTATGGCCAACTTTAAATATGTCTATGCTTTGCAGGGTGTCGTTGTTGCAGGTGGTATATATATAGGGTTGGCCAGAACCATATATATACGGTGTACATACGGTATTTTTGGCTTGAAAATCACCAAATATACGGTGTATATATATGTATATATACGGTTCTGGCCAACCCTATAAATATAAGATCATGACCGTTACTGAATGTCAGACATTCAGTACCTGTGTGGGGTTGGCCAAAACCTTATATGTCCACCGTATATGACCGTATTTTGGTGATTCTCCTGCCAAAACTACCGTATATACACCGTGTATATAGGGTCATGGCCAACCCTAAGAATGTGCCATGTGCATCAGGCATCCATGCATGTGCCGTGTGTGTGCTTTTTAGGGTGTCATTGTTGCAGGTGTTAAAGGAACTTGACAGCTGCAGATTGTGCTCCTAAGGCATTCATGCATGTGCCGTCGTGTATACGTGTGTGTGTGTGCTTCGTAGGATGTCGTTGTTGTAGGTGTTAAAGGACCTTGACAGCTGCAGATTGTGCTCCTAAGGCATTCATGCATGTGCCGTCGTGTGTACGTGTGTGTGTATGTGCTTCGTAGGGTGTCGGTGTTGCAGGTGTTAAAGGACCTTGACATCTGCAGATTGTGCTCCTGAGGCATTCATGCATGTGCCGCCGTGTATACGTGTGTGTGTGTGAGTGTGTGTGTGTCTGTGTGCTCTGTAGGGTGTCGTTGTTGCAGGTGTAAAAGGATCATGACAGCTGCCGGTGTGTGTGTGCATCGTAGGGTGATGTTGCGGGAGACGAGGCGCTGCAGCAGCTACGAGTACGTCTGGAGCAAATGCATCAAGAAGCGGAGCAGCTGCAGGCTGGACAGGAGCCGCAGGAGGAAGGAGGCGGCGGTGCTGGAGGGCAGGTGTGTGTATGTGCGCATGTTTGTGTACGCGTGTGCGTCCGTGTATGCGTTTGTTTGTGTGTGCGTGTGTGTGTGTGTGTGTGCGCGCGCATGTTTGTATACGTGTGTGTGTTCGCATGTTTGTGTGCGTGAGTGCGTGCGTGTGTGCGTTTGTGTTGGATATAAGTGTGAGGCCAGAAGTTGCATTACTGCATGAAGCCAGGGCTGCTCTCTTCCACCTTGCACTTCTCCACCTTGCACTTTTCTACTGTATAGGCTCCGGACGCTGTGTGTGTGTGTGCATGTTTGTGTGTGTGACCTTGCACTTTTTAACTGTATAGGCTCCGGACACCACAAACTATTGGTAGGTCTTGCTGCGCCCCGAGCTGCCTCTCTATTTTCTTGATTTCTGTAACAGCACGCTGTAACAATACACTTTCTCTATTTTCTTGATTTCTGTAACAGCACGCTGTAACAATACACTTTCTCTGTTTTCTTGATTTCTGTAACAGCACGCTGTAACAATGCACTTTCTCTATTTTCTTGATTTCTATAACAGCACGCTGTAACAATACACTTTCTCTCTGATTGGCAGCTTGGTACCGATATCCCAGTCATAAACATAGACATGATCATAATCACACACACATACAAAGACGTCTTGCCTCCTAATCTCCCAATCTCCCACAACTTTTCTTGCAGGGGGGTGCAGCAGCAGGAGGAGAGGGAGGGGAGGAAAGCGGGGAAGAGGAGAGCGGCAGTGACGAGGAGGGAGAGGAGGGTGAGGCCCCAGAAGGGCACGTAGATGGGCACATGCATCAGGAGTAACGATGAGGGTGAAGAAGTGTGCCGTGGGAGTGGACCTCCAGGCCTTACGAGGCGCCTGGGCGATATTTCCTTCAGATTTCTATTTTGCAGTATGGAATACTTGTCTATTTTGTTGAAATTGCTGATGAGAAGGTGCAACGTTAGAGTTAGAGTTGCAAGTGTGCAGAGTGCGCAAAGAGGCCACTAGCTAGGATGAGGTGCAAGTCCCCCCGGTGGTGCTCTCAGGTGAGAGACCACCAATAGCATTGCAGGGGTGACGACTTGGCGAAAGACAAGACGCGTAGAACGATGCTTGACGGCGGAAGAACTAGGCTGTGTTTGCTTGAATAAGGGTGACGGGTGCTATGAACAGCCTTTTTGTGATCATGGCACTAGGCCTGATCCCCAACTCCAAAAAGCAAAAGCACAGCACAGCATGCTTATGGCCAACCTAAACAGGCAAGGATATAGGGAAGTCAAGCTTCACATGATCCTCGTTGGAGCTATGGGGACTATCTACGAAGACTATACAGACAAACCTCTGGATTACCATGAAAACCACTCCCCAGATTAATTAAGGAAAAGAGGAGCCACTTTGGTACCGGATACCGTAATATTCCTCCATCATAAGAACGAGAAAAAAATTAATGGGGATTAGGAGGGTTGCAGGCTTGACCTGGAACCGTCTCCTGATGATGAGAGTTGATAATAGTGCTGGAATGGGCACGTCTGGCATGGCTAAGTTTGGGGTGACAAGGGTTGCAAGGATGGCCTACAGCCCGAGACTCTGGCTGATGGCAATTGGCTGGTGAAACAAAATCAACCAGTGTCGAAAATTAAAACTAAATCTGACACACACTTGAGGAGTCTGTATGAGTCTTGATTCAGGAATGCATTGATCTCAAAATCAGTGATACTGTGATGACAAGCCAAGAAAGGAATACATTCAGAGCTCGAAGGAGCAAACGCACGCAGTCTTAAACATTCTTTCAAAAAGGTCTCTGTATCTCATGCGCAGCTCGCACACTTCAGCACACTTGCAAAAGAAAAGCACGTGCTTCTCATCTTGAACTT
>Ga0307960_1002029_pt1 | contig 11957 bp, 9 predicted proteins | sample OrgLakmetagen542_FD_201832 | JGI IMG/M metagenome (GOLD analysis project Ga0307960, IMG submission 201832) | Saline water microbial communities from Organic Lake, Antarctica - #542 | ecosystem: Environmental > Aquatic > Non-marine Saline and Alkaline > Saline | place: Antarctica: Organic Lake... | reverse complement strand
TGTTCAGGTTAACGTCATTCATAGCTTACCTCACTATCCTGGTGCGGCATTATACCGGGGCCCCGAAGGACCCCGGTTCAACCGCTTGCCCCTCTTACTGCAGGAGGGACAAAACCTGCTGTGGCCGTGCGTTGGCCTGGGCCAGCACCGAGATCCCCGCCTGCTGAAGCACCTGGGACTTGGCCAGCTTCGCGGTTTCTGCCGCAAAGTCCGCGTCCAGAATCCGGCTGTTCGCCGCTGACAGGTTCTCGCTGGTGGTCGCCAGGTTGGAAATCGTGGACTCAAACCGGTTTTGAGCGGCACCCAGGTCGGCGCGGATGCTGCTTATCTGCTCCAGAGCTGCGTCTGCGATTGCGATCGCACTGCTTGCCCCTTCAACGGTACCGATATCCACCGAAGAGACCGAGTCAAGCTCGGAACCTACGACTGCATTGGCGGCACCATCGAGGATGCTGCCTGCGCTATCTGCAACACTTGAACTGACGGTGAAAGCGCCTGAGGAAGAAATTTCCACTTCGCCCGATGCGATCGAACTGTCAACGCCGCCCTGCACCAAATCTGTCGCTGTAGCTTCAGCACTGCCTGCAAACGTAGCAGCGGTAGCCGCTGCAGCAGTACCAGTGTTTGCGAAATCTTCAAGGCGGATGTCTTTGCCATCTGCCTGGGTCAAAACCAACTCACCGCCCGAAGCTTCGGCGCTGATACCAGAAGTGCCGGTTGTGTCATTAACCGCTTTTGCCAGCGCGCTTACATCCGTTGTTGTGACCGCCGCTGAAAGTGTAGCTGCACCACTGCCGCTTCCCAGTGAGAATGTCACCGTGCCATCATTTGCGAGACCGGCAAGTGTTGCAGAAGTGCTTGCTGTTGCAGTGACGCCGGTAACACCGGATTGATCATTGATTAACTGAGCAGCCGTTTCTGCAGTATTATTTGCACCAATTACCACATTGGCCGAGCTTTCGGGACCCGAAACCGTCAAGGTTTGTCCCGCAATAGTGTTTGTCGCGCTTGTCAGATCAGTCGCTGCAGCGGAAGCAGAGCCTGTGCCAAAACGGTCAGTGGTATTTGCACCACTAACGTTGTTGTTGCCTAGATCTGCGCCCTGCGCGCCGGATACAGACAAGGAAATAGTCTGGCCTGCGTTCGCACCAACCTGGAAGTCCTGAGCGGTGAAGCTGCCGTCAAGCAAGTTAAGGCCGTTGAACTGAGTGCTTGAGGCAATCCGGTCAACTTCCTGTTTAAGCTGGTTGACCTCGCCCTGCAACGCAGAACGGTCAGACGCAGAGTTGGTTGAGTTCGCTGACTGTACGCTCAGGTCACGAATACGCTGGAGGATGTTGGTGGTTTCCTCAAGTGCACCTTCGGCCGTTTGAGCCAGAGAGATTCCGTCGTTCGCGTTACGCTGAGCAATGTTAAGCCCGGATATTTGCGAGCTGAAGCGAGTGGAAATCGCCAGGCCGGCCGCGTCGTCTTTTGCTGAGTTGATTCTCAGGCCGGAAGACAAGCGCTCAAGAGCCTGATCGTTAAGTTTCTGACTGCTGTTCAGCTGATTCTGAGCGTTCAGTGACGCTACGTTGGTGTTAATACCGAGAGACATATTGCTTCTCCTTCGACAAAAGCCGTTATTGCATGGATTAGGTCTGGCGCCGATTCTCTGGTTGGGAGCGCAGCCCTGTTGACTTAAGTAACGGCGCTGACCAAAGATCCTTTAGAAAAAATACCGGGGAATTTGTAATAGAATGTAAAAGCGGCAACAGTCTTCCCCTTCGGCCGCCATATTACTGCCGCGCAGCCTCATTCTCCACGCTCCTCACGAATATTTTAGCCATTAATATCAGTCTATTAAGAGGCTTTCAAAGAAACTGGCACAGCCTTCGCTTAGTTCCCTGCAAAACGGCCATTTAATGTATTCGCCGGTGAAGCCCCCAGCCGTACCGGGCGCAAATCCACCGGCATCTCTGAGCAGGGAGAAAAGATATGCCTCAGATCATCAACACCAACATCGCGTCCTTGAACGCCCAGCGCAACCTGAACGCCTCTCAAAACGATGCCAACACGGCTCTTGAACGGCTGTCTTCTGGCCTGCGCATCAATTCCGCCAAAGACGATGCAGCTGGCCTGGCGATTTCGACCCGGTTCGAAGCCCAGATCACCGGCCTGAACGTTGCCCAGCGTAACGCCAACGACGGTATCTCTCTGGCCCAGACTGCCGAGGGTGCGTTAGACGAAGTCACCAACAACCTTCAGCGGATTCGCGAGTTGGCTGTTCAATCTGCCAACGCGACCAACAGCACGTCTGACCGCCAGGCACTGAACCAGGAAGTGCAGCAGCGCATTGAAGAAATCAACCGGATCGCCAGCCAGACCAGCTTTAACGGCCTGAAGGTTCTCAACGGCACTTTCGGTGAACAGACCTTCCAGGTTGGCGCCAACGCCGGTGAAACCATCGGTGTCAGCGGCCTGGATTCACGGGGGGCTCAGCTGGGCTCGGTGATTTCAGAAACCGCAAGCCTGGGCGGCGCGACCGCCGGGTATGAGCCGGTGAATACCACGTCCACCGACTTGCAGACATCGCTGAACTTCCCGATCACATTGTCGGGCGGTGACGACACCGTCACGCTAAACGGCACGGCCCTGAATGTTCCAGCCGGCACTTATAGCGATGCTGAAGCGCTTGCCACTTCGATCCAACAGGAAATCACCACCGCCGCAGACGGGGGCAACACCGATCTCAACAATATTTCAGTGAGCGCCAACGCCTCCGGAGAACTGGTGTTCGCCAATTCCCGCAATGAAGCATTCGATGCGGTATTTGCTCTGGACGACGATGACGACGGCAATACCTACACTGAAACCGTCAACATTGCGCTTGCAGACGAGCCCGTTCCGCTGACCGACTTCTTTTCCGAGGGCGGCACTGTCTCCTTTGACGTGGATCTCGACGGCACCCAGTTCTTGATTGAGGATGCGACCTCGCTGAACGACATTGTTTCTCAGGTGAACGCCAGAACCGTCGACACCGGCATCCGGGCAAACCTGAACTCCGAAAATGATGAAATCATCTTCTCTTCGCAGTTCGGTGATGATTATGACGTTTCAGTCACCAGCACGGATTTGTTCGAAGAAGACGGCGTAACCCCACGGGTAGACCAGACACTGAACGCCACCATCGCAGACAACACCGTTTCGGTGAATGACCTGCGAATCGACACCCGCGACGGCGCCGAAGAGGCTCTGGTTGCGGTGGATTATGCCTTTAACAAGATCAACGGCTTCCGCGCCGAGCTGGGTGCGGTTCAGAACCGGTTCGAGTCAACCATTGCCAACCTGAGCACTACCTCTGAAAACCTGTCGGCGGCCAACAGCCGGATTCGTGATGCAGATTTTGCAGCCGAAACCGCAGAACTGGCCCGGACCCAGGTGCTGCAGCAGGCTGGACTCTCAGTGCTTGCCCAGGCAAACGCAAGACCCCAGCAGGTTCTGCAGTTGCTGCAGGGCTAACCTCAGAAAGCAAACCAAAAACGGCCGGGCTAAACCCCCGGCCGTTTTTTTGGGGTCAGACCCCAAGACATTTCGCTCAACCAAATGCACTGGGGTCTGACCCCAGGACCATGCCAGGCTCCACAGCAATGCCAGCTAATCAGGCATCAACTGTCCCAATCGCTCCAGCAGATCTGGCAGGTTGTCCTCTACAACGCCCCACACAATGACAGGATCAACAACTGCATATCCATGAATGAGCATGTTTCGGAAGGCAACCATCTTCCGATAGTCCGGAATCGATTGACCTACGCTCGGAAAATCATTGCAGAGCCTATTCACAGCCTCGCCAATAATCTCAAACTGACGTTCAGTCGCCGATTGCAACAGCTCATCGCTGAAATAGTCTTGCTCGTCCTTGCCAATAGTGAAGCGACGGATTTTCAGAGCTGCTTCCCGAATGTCATACAGATATTTCAAGGCTTCAGGCTGCATAAAGCGCTCTTTGCCCAGCCATCACTGACTGTCGGAAATAGGGATTGGTCAACGAGGCCCTGGTAACTAGATCAACAGGTCGATCGAACAGGCCCTCCAGATCCAGTTTCAGTCCAAAAAAAGCTGTTGCCAGTTGTCGCGCCGTCAGACCATTTTCGAAAGACACCAGAAAATCCAGATCACTATCGTCCTGGAAGCGTTCTGTTGTTGCGGAACCGAAAACCGCCAGATAGCTAACGTGATATTTCTTGCATAAAGCATCAATGTCACTTTTCTGCTGCATGAGAATGTCTGGAATGGAGGTATCTGCCATGACGTCCGATCACCGAGTTAATGAAATGAAATGATATCACACCTCTATTAGCGGAAATCAGTGCAGAAGCTGGGGTCTGGCCTTCGCATGCCGGGCACCCCCTCGGAAACTGGCACACCTTTCGCTACCTTTTCCTCAACGCACTGCAAAACGTCAAAAAACTGCAGACCATTGCCGCTCTGGTTGCCGCGGCCGGTTTTACGAGGTGTCCCATGCAAGCACAGCACAGTATCCACGCCACAGATGAACAACAGGCTCAGATCTCGCGGCTTCTGCTGCAGGCAAACCTGGCCTATGGCGAGTCCAACAGCCCTGTGTCGCTGATTCAAGGCGCCAAGGCAAGACAGGAGTGTCGGGATTATCTGGGCGAGATTCTGGCGCAGGAGCCGGGCAATGCTGCGGCGCTGGGGCTTCTGGGACGGGTGGAGATGGACGACGGTCACCTTCAAAAGGCGCACACTCTGTTCACCGACAGCCTGAGCCAGAATCCGGCCCAGCCCCAGCAGTTCACCAATCTCGGCTACTGGGCGATCCGTTCAGAGCGCCCCGCCCTGTCCGAGCAGTACTTTCTGCAGGCACTGGAAATGGACCGGCAATCCGCCGCCGCTTTCTGCGGTGTTGCCCATGCCAAACGCATTCAGGGCGCCTTTGATGTGGCCTACCTGCACTACCGCAAACTGCTGCAAACCGGGCTTGAATGGCCATCGGTATACAGCGGCATGCTTCAGTGTGCGGAACATCTGGATGTAACCACGGCAGACCCGGAAGTGGCACAGGATGCGATCGCCCTGCTCAGCCGTGATGGCTTACCGCATCAGGAACTGGGCCGCTTTGTCGCCGCTATCCTCCGTCAGCAATACGATCTTGCGGATCCAAACGCGCAAATCTCTCTGGATGCCGCCAGTCAGGATTTATTGCTGCTGCTGGCACTGAACAAAACGCTGATGCCGGACCCTGCGGTCGAAGAACTGGTCACACTGCTCCGCCGGTCCGTTCTGGCAGAAGTCGCCCAGACCGCAGAGCTGAGAGAAGAACTTCAGCCGCTGGCACTGGCACTCGCCGTCTACGTCAACCGAACCGGGTATGCCCTGACCGCCGACGAGGATGAAGAGCGCCTGATCGACGCGATCAATGACAGCATCAGCGCCCAGCTCGCACTCGGCGACACCCAGGACAGCCTGATTGGCTCGCTGATTCTCAGCGCCATGTACGGCGCCCTGTTTCATCAAAACTTCGCCGTACAACTGGGCGCGTGGAATCTGGTGGACTGGCCGCTGGGCATACAGGCTGCCATGGCCGCAAGTTATTATGACCGCGCTATGGAAGAAGCGATCAAACAGGGCTTCGAGGAAAAATCCGGCGAACTTCACCTGGAAAAAACCGACGTGCCGCAAGCCTGGCCCAGCTGGTCGACATTGTCGTACCGCACACAAAGTAGCCTGAAAACGGCCTTCACGAACGAACTGAGTCTTGCAACAGACGCTTTCCCGGACACCTTGCGCATGATGGTGTGCGGGGCCCGCTCGGGACAAAGAGCCATGGAACTGGCCCATTACCTGAGCGACGTTGAAGTTATTGCGGTGGACGAATCCCTCGCCAATATCGCCAAAGCCACCCGCATGGCCGACGATCTGGGCATCGACAATATCGTGTTCTGGCCCTGGTCTGTCGCCCAGCAATTCCTGGCGGATGATCACAAGGTTCACTGGATCGAAATCGGCAGGTTGCCATCGGCCCGGATGACCGATGTCTCCCTGGCAGCCCTGGCCAGTGCCGGCACTGCCAGCGGCGCCATCGTTCACATGCACACCGGCGTCAGCGAACAAACAGACGGCGACCGACATCTTCGCCAGCTAATTGCCCGGCATGATCTGAAGCCAACCCGTCCTGCCCTGCGTCAGCTCCGCAAAATGGTGCTGAACAATCGCCAGGATCCGGTCTGGCAGGCGCTGATCGCAGACCCGGACTTCTATAGCCTGGGCGGATGCCGCGATCGCTGGTTCTCTGAGCAGAACCCAGAGCAATTAAGCGAGCTGATGGCACTGTTAAGCAACGAAGTGGACTGGAAGCTCGTCAAAGCCCGCGACACCGACGGCCACAGCCTGGCAACCGGCCCGGTGCAAAAGCAGATACAGGCGGAAACCCTCGGCAGTGAAGTGCAAAGCCTGATGGGGCAAGGTTTGAGTGTTTACTTTCAGCGGCGGCGGTGACTTGGGGTCAGACCCCCGGACATTTGGCACCCTGAAATGTCTTGGGGTCTGACCCCAGCTTCATTGGCCATTGAGCAATTCCGGACATTGCGGTAGTTTGCCGGTTTCCGTAACCGGCATCTTGCTAACCATGCTCATTGATACCAATACCCTGCATCTTATCTTCGACGCCAACAGCATCCAGCGCGGAAAGCGTTATTTCAGCCAGAACCGGGTGCAGAATCTGGCTTGGCAGGTGGAAGGCATGAGCATTCAGGTTCTTCGTGCGGAGGTTGCCGGCAGTCATTACCAGCAATACCAGACAGAAGTCAGGTTTGATCGCTACACGCCATACAGAATCGACACCCTCTGCAGCTGTCCCGTGGGTTTCCACTGCAAACATGCGGTCGCCGTTATCTTTCAGGCGAACCATGAAGCCGCGATAGCCAGTGCCGATAAAGCCCCGGAAGCCCGCCCCAAAAACAGCCAACATACCGCCGAAAACTGGCTGGAACGCGTCACCAGCCTCACCAGCCCAGGCACCCGGAGCACCAGCACCGAATGCCTGGCGTACCTGCTGCATATCGGCCCTCATCAGCGCCAGCCCACGGTAACGGTCAATAAAGTACGGCAACGGAAAACCGGCGGTTTTTCCAAAGGAGCCAAAACCATGCCCTGGGGCCGCCGAAATCTGGAACATGATCGTCCGAAGTACCTGCAGGAAAGTGACATTGCATCGCTGATCTGGCTGGACGCCATGCCGACCTCCTTCCGCGTTGAGCCGGTGCTGGAAGGGACAACCGGCGCTTATTTTATTGAGGCGGCACTACGAACCGGCCGCCTGTTCATCGGCTCAACCAGCAATCCGCCGCTGCAACCCGGGGAGCCCATTGAAACCGGATTCGAGTGGCTACCGTTACCCGACAAACTCCACTGGCAACTGGCCAGCAAAGAGTTACCGCTTCATATCACAGCGCTGAAGACGTCACCCGCCTATTATCTGGATGAACAGGAACACCGCGTCGGCCTCGTGCACAGCGAACTGGACCCAGACGCAACCGCACTACTGGAACAATGCCCGCCACTCACAGAGGAACAGTTGCAGGAGGCCCTGCCCGACCTCTCCCCGCTGATGGAAAAAGCCGGAGCGGTCTTACCGGAATCCTTCCAGGCACCGGAGATTATCGAGGCTGACCCCCAGCCCATCCTGCAGCTCTACAGCCTGGAACACCCGCAACCGGGCACCCGACCGCCGCTGCTGATGGCTCGCCCTGTCTTCAGCTACCAGGGGCACCGGGTCCCGTTTGCCAAGCAGGAAGCGCGCATCCTGATGCAAACCGCCAACGGCCCCGTGCTGATCACTCGGGATGAGGATGAAGAAGTGGGCTTTCTGGGCTCTGGCCTGCCTGGGTTCCAGATGGTTGGTGTCATGACCGATGAGTTTGATGACAACATACTGAGCACGCTTCCCCACAGCTCCTTTCTGGACTTCACCCTGCCCAACCGGGAAGCCTGGCTCGATTTCATCGCCTTTGAACTGCCACGGTTACACACTGAGGGCTGGCAGATCGAAATGGACGACAGTTTTGACCTGCCCGTTGTCGATATTGATAAACTCCACGGTAGCTTGCGCCAGGATGACGACGCGCCCGGCTGGTTCGATGTGGAAGTGGGCATTGACTACAACGGCACCCGACTCGACCTGATTCCACTGCTGCAACAGGCTCTGACATACCTCAGCATCGAGGCCGGCGACGAAGACGACCTGCCAGACACCCTCTGGTTGCACAACGGCAGCACGCTGATCCGGGTTCCGTCAGAGCGCATCCGGCCATTGGCGCAAACTCTTCTGGGCCTGATGGCACGAGGCAGCGACGGTACGCTGAAGCTGCCAAAGCTGGATGCGGCACAGGTCATGGGGGAGGTCGATGCCGACTGGCAAAGCAGTGCTGAACTTCGCGCCCTGAGCGAAAAACTGATCAACTTCCAGGCCCTGGCCAACGTGCCACTGCCTAAAGAAGTAAATGCCCAGTTGCGCCACTATCAGCAGGACGGGCTCAACTGGCTGCAGTTTCTGCGGGAATATGGCCTGGGCGGTATTCTGGCGGACGACATGGGGCTGGGGAAAACCCTGCAGACCCTGGCCTGCATTCAGGCTGAAAAATCCAACGGCCGGCTGAATGCACCCGCACTGGTAGTCTGCCCCACTACCCTGATTGCCAACTGGGAGGCGGAAGCGGAAAAATTCACCCCGAGTCTGAATCGCCTGGTGATACATGGGAATCGCCGGAAACCCTTGTTTGATGAGGTCGCCAGCGCCGATCTGGTCATTACCAGCTATCCGCTACTGCACAGGGATATTGATCAGCACAAAAGCCAGAGCTACAGCCTGGCCTTCTTCGACGAAGCCCAGTACCTGAAAAACCCGGCCACCACCATGGCCAAAGCGGCGCGCCGGCTACCGGCTCAGAACCGCATCGCACTCACCGGCACGCCCATGGAAAACCATCTGGGGGAACTCTGGGCCCTGTTTGATCTGGTTCTCCCGGGCTACCTGGCCGACCAGAAAACCTTCCGGGATTACTACCGCAAGCCCATTGAAGAAAACGGCGATGGCACCCGCCAGGCCGAGCTCAGCCGCCGGGTTCGTCCCTTCATGCTCCGCCGCACCAAAGACCAGGTGACGCCAGAGCTGCCAGAAAAAACCGAAATCGTCCGCCACGTGGAACTGAACCGCCAGCAACGGGACCTGTACGAAACCGTTCGCGCCGCCATGAACCAACGCATCCGGAAACTGCTGGCCGACAAAGGCGCCGCCCGCAGCCAGATTGAAATACTGGATGCCTTGCTGAAACTCCGGCAAATCTGCTGCCACCCGGCTCTGCTCAACGGCGACGAAACCGCCGGCTCGGCCAAGCTGGAGTACCTGATGGACATGCTGGAACAGCTGCTGGAAGAGGGCCGGAAGGTTATCCTGTTCTCCCAGTTCACCAGCATGCTGGCGCTGATTGAGAACGCCCTCAAAAGCGCGGGGATCCGCTATGAAATACTCACCGGCCAGACCCGGGACCGGGCCACACCCGTCAAACGCTTCCAGAACGGCGACAGCCCGGTCTTCCTCATCAGCCTCAAAGCCGGCGGCACCGGCCTGAACCTCACCGCGGCCGACTGCGTGATCCACTACGACCCCTGGTGGAACCCCGCTGTTGAACAACAAGCCACCGACCGCGCCTGGCGCATCGGCCAGGACAAACCCGTCTTCGTCTATCGCCTGATCAGCGAAGGCACGGTGGAAGAACGCATCCAGGCCCTGCAAGCCCGCAAAAGCCAACTGGCCGACGGCCTGTACGGCAACGCTGACACCTTCAGCGCCGCCATCACAGCCGACGACATCTCAGTACTCTTCGAAAAATAATGGGGTCGAAAAATAATGGGGTCAGACCCCAAGACATTTCATGGTGTCAAATGTCCGGGGGTCTGACCCCAAATCCAGTCAGTTCGTCCAGGTGGACCAGAACATTTCTCTGGTCCTCATTTAACGGCCCGGTCAGCCGCTTCTGCACGTAGGCTTTGAGCTCGGCCAGACCTGCGTCACATTCGCCAAAAAGCCGCTCTGCCTGACTTGCTGTCAAGTCGCACACCTGAGTACCAAACCGGAGCAAGTGCTTTGTGCTCCACCATTTCTTGCTACCCATCAGAGTCAGTGCAGCAATGTCCTGCCGGATGTATGCCGTGGTGCTGACCACATCGTAAGCGGGTGCCACACGGACCGAACCGATGTCGTCATAGATTAGCCCAAAGTTCTTCAGGTGCCCGTCACCGTTCTGAAGCCGATTGTTCATGACCACCATCTTGAAGAACTGCTGCAGCGATTCGGCCTTGAATCGCGGGGTTACAAATGTCTTTATGGTTTTGACGACCTGCTCGTAACTACCGCTGTATTTGTCATCCCTCGACTTTGCCTGCAACACACACATATCCTCAAATCCCAATGGCTGCCCCTCATCGGTCAGGTCAAAACGCTTCATGATAAAAAGCGACTCGTCTTCCGAGAGATAGAACTCAGGAACGGGAATACCGGCGTTTCTTAACGCCAACATGCAACAGTACTCATTCAGCGCCAGGGCGGGATACTCCGGCCCCCATGACTTAACAATATAGTCCTCGAGCTTCAGCGTTGCCTTGTTTTCAACCTGGGCCAGAACCTTGGGTTGCACACCACTCAATGCCGACCTCAGAGCAAAGCGCTGCACCAGTTCTTCAAACAAACCGACGTTGTTACCATAAAGTAGATAATCAAGCTCCAGGTTGTCCGGCAATCCGGAACCCGCCATCCCATAGTGGACCCGCCCCCGGATACTGGGCGCCAACAGTCGCAGTAAGCCGAAGTCATCCACTTCCGTCAGCTTGGCGAACTGTTTTTTGAGCACAGAAAGCAGATACCCTTCCGGCAAGTGCATTTCAAAAACAGGGTGCAACCGGGGGTGAACGTAGTCCCGAAAGCGCACTGGCATGGTCAGTGAAACGAACTGATCGGGGCTGGCATCTGCGTTATAGCTGAAAACAAATTGCTGATCCTCCCTGAGCAGCGTACCGGCGGCCCGGCCCTCAACACAGACATCAAGCTCATTGCTCATTTCTCAGCTCCTCGAGCGTGGGGAACGGAGATTTTTCCCGAACAGCCAACTCATGCCCAAGATAATCCAATATTTTTATTATCTTACGCACACCCACGTCGCCAGATCGGCCATTTTCAAGAGCATTGATTGTTGCACGGGACAGGCCAAGATGTTCGGCCATGGTTTGCTGGGACACGTTCTGCTGACGCCTCAGAGTTGCGATTGTTTTTCCAAGAGTCGAGAAGTCCACAGACATTGGCCTTTAGCTAATATATTTTACATTAAATACTGACCATTCTTTTTTGTAAAGTATATTATCTATTTCTGAGATAGGGGGTCGAGATAGGGGGTCCGAGATAGGGGTCTGACCCCATTTTCAAGCACCGGAGGCAGGGGAAAGGATTAAGAGGTATAGAAGCCACGGACGGCACGGACATACACGGACATACACGGACAAAGGCCAACACAAAGATTTATATTGTTTCTTTTCGTCTGTTCGTCCGTGAGTGTCCGTGGCTAAATAATTCCAGTCAGTCAGTATCTGTTCGTCCGTGAATGTCCGTGTGTGTCCGTGGCTAAACATGTCCGTGGCTAAACCAATCTCCTCTCCCCTAAACGTAAGGTATTATCGACTCGCCATACAGATGCAGCTCCTCCAGGATTTGCAGCTTTGCCGGGTCCAATTCGTGATCGGCCGCCAGGCGCTGCAGTTCCAGGCCATAGGCCTCGAGCGAGCGCCAACCCTTCTTGGGGTTCATCAGGCGCTGGGCACGGAATTGTTCCCATTTCTCCATTTCTTCACCATCCAGGGTCGCGGGATAATTTCGCGCCCGGTAGCGGAAAACCATCTCGGCCAGCCGC
>Ga0307960_1002018_pt1 | contig 11971 bp, 11 predicted proteins | sample OrgLakmetagen542_FD_201832 | JGI IMG/M metagenome (GOLD analysis project Ga0307960, IMG submission 201832) | Saline water microbial communities from Organic Lake, Antarctica - #542 | ecosystem: Environmental > Aquatic > Non-marine Saline and Alkaline > Saline | place: Antarctica: Organic Lake... | reverse complement strand
CCCTCGGATGATTGCTCGCACCCTCTTCCTGCGGCTTGCTGAACCAGGAACCAGCCTTGTCAGCAAGCCAGCCTTCATGAAATGGTGGTCATCACACAACCTTGCTAGCATGCCAGGCATCAAGCGTGTTTTTGAGTGCCTTCGAAAAGAAAACCAAGAGGTGGGGAAAGTGGTGTCAGGAGGGGTTGTGAACAGTGTCAGCCTGCTAAGGATATAAATAGGTCGTGACTGCTGACCATGCTGCCCATCTTTTGTCTCAGCGTGTAGACGGCCATAGGTCAATGTTGGCTGTGCCTCACCTCTAGTGTGATGGGGATAACTTTGAATCAATGCCTAGCTGTGCACCAAGCTTTGCTTCCACCGACTTGCAGAAAATGTTTGTATAACGATAAGCAAAAGAGCTGCGCCATGCGTCTATATTTTTTACCGCAGTTTCTGTGCAAACGAACACCTCACATCTTCTATGCCGTGCACTCAGTAATCAATGCACAATGACGACCTTGTGCCGCTCATGGACTGCCCCAACTAATACCCCACGTTCTCAATCTTTACGCACAGTATTTGACGTATGACGACTTTGTGCCGCTCATGGACTGCGTCCTCGAGTATCATCCAGGGCTAGAATTTCTTGCAGAGACGGCTGAGTTCCAGAAAAAGTACGCTGAGACAGTGGTGCTGCGCATCTTCTACACGCTGAACAGGTGAGGTTGCAGTGCTTCTTCTCAAATAATGTAATAGTGTGAATGTGATGGTGCGATGGACGCCCAGCCCAGCTTTCCGGTTGAGCCGTGAGCATGCCTCACTCCCCCTTCCAAGCAGGCCAGTGAAATGCAAGGACCTCTACTTTCACAGCCCGCGTGAAGCACTCTTTCATATGCAGCAGCAGCAGCAGCCTAGGTACCAAAAAGGCTAGTTTGAAGTATCATCTCCGGCATTCGCATACTATCAACTTCACGTCTGTCATGCCTACCAAACTTGCGTTTAAAATAACCGCTACATGTTTTTGGATTTTACATTTAATGTGACCTTGTGGGTGCTGTCCTGTTGTTGCTGTACTGCTGCCTACCTTATTGCAAGTGCTACTGCGAGGTGCTTAAAAGAAGTAGCACAATTTATTCGCGAGGTGGGCGTTGCAAGATCTGGGTATCTCTGTCTGCTCCGGCGCTCTTTTCGGCCTTGCATCCATAGAAGGATTTGCAACTCTTTTGGTCACCCACATTTGAAACAGCAACAAGTTTGGGGGAAAAGACAATATGCGTATTTCAGCTGGAATTTGAACCTAAGACCGGTAGAAATGTGATGCTCTCACGTTTAGGCATTAACAAGATGTCTGCTCTCTCCACCACCACCATCGCATCTGCAGGTCAGGGAACATGTTCATCATGTACGTGCATGCACCACTCCCTGATGTGGTCAATGATGCTGTGCGATTTAAAGCGCTCTAAGCTGTGTGGTGGCGTAGACAGTGTAGTGTATCCCTATCACAAACATCCTCGCCTGTGAAACCATCTGCAGGTCAGGGAACGGGAGGCTGACGCTGCGCGAGTTGCGGCGCAGTGATTTGTTAGAGGCTTTAGAGGCTTTAGACCAGGAGGATGACATCAATAAGGTGGGTTTGCAAGCTCATGTATGTTGGACAGGTGAGTTTGTGGATGCTGGAGCACACCTTGGATTGCTTTGACTGCTACACACAATGCGCATGCATTCAGTCGGCTGCTTGTTGACTGAATACCGTGCTCAACTGAAGAATGGACTTGTGCGTTTATTTGGAGAGCTCTCTAAAGGATAACGTATGCTGCTCATATGTGGGGCAGGCCAGAGCGGTTTTATGCTCGGTGTATTTGTTGCTGGTGGCATTGTTTTGCAGGAAAATCACCATCTGTATGGTCATATGCAGTGTATATTTACGTATTCAGCCAATACTAGACCTGTCACTCAACTGTCTCGCTTAATCATAGGCAGAGTAGTACACGCTCAACAACTACCAACTACCTAACCCTCGGTCAAATGACCTTATCTTGCTATTATCGTGTTCCTTTTGCAGGTGCTCAAATACTTCAGCTATGAACACTTCTACGTCATCTACTGCAAGTTCTGGGAGCTGGACAGTGACCACGATTTCCTCATCGACCGTAACGACCTTGCGCACTACAGCCAGTGTGCACTTTCATTCCAGATAGTGGACCAGATCTTCGAGCAGGTGCGAAGAGGCCAGCCTGACTTTTACTGTCCCTCTACGTGAGGCACACGTGACATGAGCGAGTTTTCTGTGAGAAGTACAGAAGGAAATGCCAAAAGCTGCCGCTCATTTGCTGAGGTGCTGCTTTTTGGAACGCGCCCTGCTGCTGTCCACCTCTTGCTTTTATTGTCGCCTACAGTAGTTTGTTAGTGTAGGCACAAACGTGTCAGTTGGATTCAGCACCTGTATTGTTTGCAACCTCCAGGTCCCTAGAAAATTTACAAGCCCTGTGCCCGGGAAGATGTCCTATGAGGACTTTGTTTGGTTCATCTTAAGTGAAGAGGACAAGACCAGTGAGACAGCATTGGATTACTGGTTCAAGTGAGTATTGCTGGTTTACAGGGTTTACAGATAAAGCCATCAGTCAGAACGTGCGACTGCTAGGCTTACTGGTTTAAGTAAGTACTGCTGGTTTAAGCTGGCAGGGCGTGTATGTAGGGCGTACGATGGCAAGTTTAAAATCTCGAATGGGAACTACGTTATACCCAATGTGTACAACACCAAATTAAACGCATGCACGCGCACGTGTTCAAGTTGATGCGAGTAAACAAACCTTGCTGTGTGCATGAAACACCACTCCTGTCGCAAGAGCTATGTACAATGGGCTTGCATGATGGGAAGCTTGCAGAGCAGCGTTTTAGAGAAGTAAGAGTTGTTGGTGCTCATCTGTGACACCCCTGCCCTTTCACGCTCACTTGTTGCGACGCTGAGAGCAGTGTCGCGGCAAATGAGTAGGGTTGGCCAGAATAATATATATACTGTGTGTATACGGTATTTTTGGCAGGGAAATCACCACATATACGGTCATATACGGTATATATATACGGTTCTGGCCAACCCTACAAATGAGCGTGAAAGGGCAGGGGCGTCACAGATGGACACTAGTAATGCCCTTGCCCTCAGATGTACTTCCCTAATTTTGAATATCTCCATCAGTGCGTGACCAACTTAACCTCCTTACCAACTGTGCGTCACATAGGTGTGTAGATTTAGACGCAGACGGGGTCATTCGGCCGAGGGAGATGTGGCATTTTTACGGTAAGCAGCTGGACATACGCTGTTGTTGCACTGAACTCTTCAGACCTTTGCACTGAACTCTTTTAGACCTGTTGTTCTGATCGCTAGATCAGTGATAAAACTCTTGCCTCCAATTGCTGTTAGTAGTTGCACCTTGTCAAGCATGTGTGCTGGCTTGCTGACTTGCATCAATATTTGTGACCATTGAATGCATGCTGTACCACTTCCTTCCAAACGCTCTTGGAGCGCATACCGCAAATGTGGCGATTGAATGACCTACATAACCTGCTAGTTGTTATGCCTGCTACTTTATTGCAGAGGAGCAGTTGAAACGACTGGAGGGCCTGAGCCAGGAGCCTGTGCTGTTTCCAGACATGGTGTGCCAATTGCATGACATGCTGCAGCCAGAGATAGAGGGGCAGTATACGTTAACGTAAGTCGTTTCGCAAGGGGCCCCATCTTCTTCTTGCTGTTCAGTGTTAGGCTTTGACTTAGGCTTGGGCTAGGTGTTGCAGTTGCATAGCATGCTTCAGCCAGGGCCAGCCAGAGGGCAATCTACACAAGCTATGTTTAATGAGCGCAAAGCACATGGTGAAAACCGTGAAATAGCGATCTCCTCCTTGCTTGTCCCATCTCACGAATTTGCTCTCATTATATGAACTAAGCTTTTGACATGAAGTGCCTCGTGCTTGTGCCTCAATTTTGCATGTTAGCACGATGCGTTGTGGCAAACTAGTTCATGTGCACATGGCCGAGAAAGGTCAATGTAAAATTTCACCCACATTATTTGGTGGAGCAAGTTGTGGCAAGGAAACCATACGAGCATATGAGGCAGTGTTTGAGGCACAACCAGCATACTTATGGCAAAAGCATATTGGATGTTGGAATGAAAGCTTGTTGAGTTCTGTTGCTGTTGTTGTTGAATTCGTTCGGGAGCATATCCTGTCCCCATCAGCATACAGCTTGTCAGTGACAAACAGAGACCATTTTTCTGCTCCTGAATTCCAGGGATCTTAGAAGGTCGAAGCCCCAGTCGTCCCTCCTGTTCAACGCACTTTTCAACCTCCACAAGTTCCTGGGCTTTGAGAACCGAGACCCCTTTGCGCTGAGAGCAGAGCAGGGCGAGTTTGCTGGCCTGTCAGATTGGGACAAATTTGCCAAGATTGAGTACTACAGGTGGGCATCGTGTCTTGGCATAGACCGATAGGTGCTCACGTGTGCACCTGCCGTTACGTGAATCGCAAGGAAGTATGGTTTAATTAAAGCTTAAAATAATTTCCTTTGTATGGGCAAAATCACTCGACATAGGCATGGAGGGCAGGAGGCGGTCCATCATAAGCAACTACAAAGCAAAGTGAGCTTGCTTTCTCCCATTTTCCAAGCTTGGCTGAAACACCTCTGCAGGCTAGCCAGTGAGGACGATAATGATGATAACGTGTTGATGGAGACTGAAGATCAGCAAGGTTGGCCAGCTGACACCCCGATGGCCATCAGTTGATCCGAAAGGGTGCAGGAAGTTGTCATATTTAGCAAAAGCACTAGAAATTATCCCCTGTATTCTTATAATGGTAAAAGTGATGTGGAAGCACTTGAAAAAGAATCGGAACCCATGCCAGAACTTGTGAATATCCATTTTCATGTCGTGTCTACACCTGTGTTTAATCCTGGGATTGTCTGCCTGTGTGTTATCCTTCAGCCTACCTTGTGCTTTCTATAAAAACTGTACGAGTGATAAATGCTCGTGTTCCTACATCACTTTATTCTTCAATACGAGCCTTTTGTGGAATTGCCAACGCCAGCAGTACAGTAGTGTTTGTTTGATATGTTGTTTCTTTCTTGCTGGTTTTGGCGAACAAGCCAGTGTCAGGACAACGACTCTAGAATGATATAGGGAGATGTTTGACCAACGTCGTTACGTCGGAACGAAATGCCAGTGTAGAACGCGTGATTAAACCCCTCGCTCCTAATATTGCAGCAGTATATCTGTTTTGCGTACTACCTACATCTCCCAAAACCCGGCTAAACCCTGACGGGACCTGTCTGCTCATTAATTTAAATCCTAATTGAAAATGGTGAAAAAGAGTCAGAAGAAGCAATGGCGCAATTTGGACGACTCCGAGGTATTTCAAGCCGCCTCACGCCCACTCCCACTGCCCACTAGCACAGGTAGAAAAAGCACTTTACATCTGACTTCATCATTTGTATCAGGCTGTTGAGCACATCAAGAAGCAGAGCCACCAAGAAAGACACGGCCCATCGGTAGAAAACCTCAAGGATGACCAGCTCTTCTTTGTGGACAAGGTACGCATGCAATTCCTCACACAATATATGCATGCATGTGTGAATGAACACACACACACACACACACCCTCACACACACACACACACACACACACACACACACACACACACATACACACACGCACGCATGCACGCACGTAAACATATACACACACTCGCACACACGCATATACACATACACATACACACATGCACACACGCACGCAAATACGCATACACACACACCTACACACGCATGCATGCACACAAACACACTCAATACACCGCACGCACGCACGTACACATGCATACACACGCAGATGCACACGCACTTGCACAGCATACACACACATGCACACAACACGCTCACCTGCACACACACACACACACATTCACACGCACGCACACACACGCATACGCACGTGCACACGTACATGCACATACATACATGCACACAAAGCACGTGCTTACACATACACACACAAACACACACCACGCTCGCTCATACCGCTTGTGGGCGACTTGAAATTTTCCATCCAGCTTTGTGAAATGCATGCATACGTACCATCTTTCTGTCCTATCCTTGCACACACAGAGCGCAGATCACGAAGCCTCAGCTGCTGCAGGGAAGCGTGCAAAAGCAGGCAAGCGCGAGATGCGGCCCACCCGAGCCCAGCTCATTCTCTCTGCACCCCAGCAGGTCAGGACTTTTACAGGTTTTAAAGCATGACAATTCACTGAATGGACTTGAGGACTAGAGAGTCTACTGCTAAGAATGCCTTGGCTTGGTAGGCAAGGATCCCATACGTCATCTTATAACCCAGTGTACTTCCTGCTGAGCAGTAGACGGGTGAACATTGGTGTGAAATAACAGTGAGGATGTAGTTACGCATCACGACTGTGTAGCTAGAAATGGTGCACCTAGAGGTTTTGACGCCGATTTTCAGTCTACCTAGTACTTTATTCACATTCCTCGCTTTTGTGGAGAAGCACAGAGAGAGAAACCCCCTGGACTGTGTTTATCCGGGCTGCAGGCCAAGCCTGTGTGTGGTGCTGTCAGAGCAGAAAGAGAGATGGACCTTGCTCCGTATTTTACCACAGCACTCCTAAAAGCCACCCTCTTTGTTGTAAGGCAGGCATAGTAGTCCGTGCATCAGCTAGCTGAGCGTGCAGGAACAGCCATACTTTTATGCAATCGACTTGTTTTTCTCAAGGAAGACAGGGTGGGTGCTGGTTTTCTAAACTAAAAAAATTTGTATCCCAATCTATGGCTATGCATGCTTGCAGGTAGAGCTGGAAGTAGAGCAGCGCCATATTTCCAAAGGAGAAAACAGTGGTGCAGCATCAATGCTGCCATGTTTATGTTAACAGATACCGCTGGGTGAGATCCCACTGTGCGCATGTAAGATCAATAATTTATTTACGTGTATGGGCACACGTGCAGGTAAAGCCTGTGATACAGCAGACCCGCGGCCCCCCCAAGAAGAGGAAGGACAGTGGTCAGCAGCAGCAGCAGCAGCAGGACCCCTTGGCCAAGAAGGGGAGGCAGGAGCTGGGACAGCAGCTCATCACGTCCAGGCGACCAGAGGAAGGTGAGGTGTATGTGTGTTTGTGTAATGGGGGGAAGTAGTCAGAAAGTTTGTATCAAGGGATCGATCCACATCCAGTTTGTGTGAGACAAGCCACAAGTCAAACATTCCATGTACAGAGAGGTGGTGCAGGACAATGAATGGGGATGTAGCCAGGGTAGGTCGGGTGGCCAGGGCATCACAATACCCCCAGCAACTATCAAAGGTATTGAGGATAGCGTGTTTATATGAATGCGAGACCAAGATGGAGAGTGGAAGGTGGTCAACATAAACGGGGAGGAGAAAACATGTATGTTTCTCTGTGTTGTGCAAGAGACTCCTTGTTTTTGCTCGTAAAGAGGGTGCAAGGCTAGTAAGTTGCACGTGTTCGCACCACACACATTTTTAGGCGCGGATTACAGATCGAAACTCTCTAAAAGAAGCAAATGTGCTGCTGAGCGTTACTCAAAGAGTGCTTTCAATCCTGCCTGGCTTTGTTCTCATTTGCTCTTGTGTCATGCACATTGCGCACATGCACACATTGGCAAGCGTTCACGCACACACCCTCACACACTCGCTTACACACACACGCACACACACACACACAATCACTCACACGCTCGCTCACACATACCGTGATCTAACTTCACAGCTCCCAAGGACCTGTGGGGAGGGGAGAGCGTTAGCCAGGTGGAGGAGGCTCAACCATCCACATCCGCTCCATCAAAAGTGAGTGCCACAAGCCAAGGGCATGGGCATGGTGTGAATCAGGCGTTGGCTTTGTCAGATGTCAGTAGGTACTAGTGATGAGCAATCCAAAGCAGTCCACATTGATGAGCAGCGTAGCTTTGAGTAGCCCGTAGTTATGAGCATAGTGACGAGTAGTTTGTAAGGAATAGCGTAGTGATGAGCAGAGCAGGGATCAGTAGTAGGCCCTAGTGACGAGCAGAGCAGGGATCAGTAGTAGGCACTAGTCATGAGCAGAGCAGGGATCAGTAGTAGGCCTTAGTCATGAGCAGTCTGTGTGCCTGCTGCGGTTCGTAAAGCGTAGGAACAGCATGCTTGCCTGGTGTCAGAAAGAGAAGAATAGGAAGAAATACAAATCCACGCCAGAGTTAACACCACTTTCCACATTAAATGAGGACAACAAGCCGCTAGTCCTAAAAGCGTTAAGTCCCCTTTGGCTGCTTTGACTGCTTTGGCTGCTTTTGGCTGCCAGGACATGCTGTTGGTTAGAAGTCCAGCCTTGCCTTCCTTTTGATGTGCGATTTTAATGCGGCGTGATGTGCCTTCTTTTTGTTAGCAGCAGCATTAGCGTTGCCTTACACACTTCCTCCACTCCCCCACTGTAACCCTCCTCCCCTTTCTCCTCCCCTCTTTACTCTAAACGCTTCACCGACTTGTTGCTGGCCTTGTATCGCAAGATTACTCGCAAACTTCCTCTCCCTTTCCTCAAAACCCTGCCGAAAATGTTAATCAACGCAAATAACAAAAAGATAGGCATAACGCAGATGACGGAAGCATGGTCACTTTTAGCATGGATGGGGAAGTGTTAAACCATGCCATCCTTTGAAAGGAGAGTATCAAAGAAGCAGTCATTGACACGATCGACACTGCTACACATGCTTTTTCTGTCGCAGCAGCTGCTTTTGACAAGTAGTTGGCGGCTGCAAAACCTCTTCCTCTGCCGCGTTGCCTTCAAGATTCTGTACGTGATCCCTGCACTTTCTTTGCAGCCACAACCGGAGCTGTACTCAGCCAGGGGGCCCAGTGTGAAAAGGAAAGGCAAGCGGGGGCGCGTGGCAAACCCCATCAAGGCACTGGAGATTGACAGGGCAGGCTGTTCCTACAACCCAGTGCGTGCCTGTGTTTTTTGTGCATGAGCGAGGTTGGCCAGAACCGCTTTGGTGCACCAAAACAGCTGTATGTGTGGGAATGACCCTGCTAATATTACGAATGCATACCGGTGTAGCTCTATTTGACCCTTGCGGCTTGCGGTGTAAATAAAACCAACCCTTGTGCCCGGGACCAACGCTACTCCTTTTCGGCAAATTTGGGCCTGCACCTTTTGAATCGCGTGTGCGTACTCGTGCACGTGCGCATATGCTTTAATTAGGGTTAGCGCGCGCAGCACACCAGTCTTGCGGGGCCACAAAGGCTGCACATACTTTGTTTCTAAAACCTTCGGCTCAAGCACACCAATCTCGGAAGGCCACAAAGGGTTGTGCTATACTTTAATCTTATTACTCCTTGGCTTCAAAGATTATCGCAGGCTTCAAGGCTGAATGGGCCAGTGGGCATCAAGCCTATTTTTGAGTGCATACCTGTCAATGCATTCTAAAACTTTTACAAACTCACGCTGTGCTGCGGAGGTATGACAGATCAGTTGCACTTTCTTTCTGTGACAACGAATCTCAAAAGCATTTAAATTAGCATGCATGATTCTCAGGTAGGTACTCCAAAAACATGCTTCATCAGGGCTTTGCAGGGGAAAAGCTCCACCAATGCACAGGTTCTGTGGCAGCAGAGGCGCGCCAATCAAACAGTAATCCTACTTATATTAGCTCTGTGCAGGGCCATGCAGGGGCATCCCTCCTGTTTCCTGCTTTTCAAAATATTTCAAAACAGCTGGAAACAAGAAGCGTGCCACCTTGCTTGAACTTAAACACCTTCCTGCTTTGCGCTTGCAGGAGGAAGAATCTCACCAAGACGCGTTGGCAGCCCTAGTGGCCGCAGAAAACAAGAAGCTGCTGAAAAAGGAGCTTGCACCTGCCCCAGCCCCGCTTGTGGACGTGTCAGAGATCCAGGCACAAGATGAGCTAGCACAGCTGCAGGTGCGTGTGTTTTCATGAGTTATGTTGCATGTGCTGTAGCTTTCTCGCAATATTAAATGCGTTTCGCTCATTCACTAAGTGTGCAAACTTGCTTGTGTATTTGTCACAACATAAAATTAGTACCTGATGCATGTGCATGCATGCTTATGCTAGAGGCCAACTCTTGGCTGGCTAAGCTTGGAATATGTAGATTGCTTTGATGTATTTGTGCCAGAGCAATTGCCTGAAACTGGTGTTGGTAACACGGCTCAAGCTAAGTAGCAGGGAAGCAAGGTTGCTTTGGAATTCTGGGAGCGAGGGACTCTATTTTTACACTTTGTAGTATGCAGCTGTAGACGATGTGCAATGTAGTACGCTTGCTTAAGTCGCTCTTCCCCATCCACTTGGTCGTCTATCTCAAGCATAATAATCAGGGCTGTGCATTGACACCGTCAGAGCAATTTTGCACCGTAATTACGGTACGGTGGATGGTCCGTACCGTCACAGCGTCAAAAGGATGGTGTCTCAGAAATGACGGTGTCGACCGTCCAGACGGTTAAGGGGACCGTCCATCGTAACTACTGTGTAAACCCACCGTCAAATGCTTTTTTGCTGTGAAAAGTTGAGATTAGGGTTCGAATCCTGGTCAAGACATAAACTTTTTGCTATTCTTTTTCCTTTCCTTTTCCTTTCATTATTACAACAGTCTTTGTCTATACAATTAATACTCATGCAATATTTTGAAATGAGGAGAAAAGAGCCAAAATGGCCTTTTTGGAGTCATAAAGCCATATTTTGGCCTTTTTGCGATTTTGGACCGTACCGTCCACCGTACCGTCATGCACCGTCATGACGGTCCCTAAATTTCGAAATGACGGTCCGACACCGTCATTGCACAGCCCTGACTTAAATGCTATTGTTGAACTCTCATGCGCTCGGTGTTTTACCAACATCAATACATCCTTTCTTATACTCATTCCGCTCCTTCTTTTCTTATGCGTTCTCATTTTAACACACCCTGCATTGACTATTGATCCTTTGGTGCCCGTACTGATGTACCCTGCATCCTTAAGACTGCTATTCATTGTACTGTACAATTGTACACCTTCGTTGTGCAGATTTGTTTTACCCACGACTGCTGTACGCAACTGTGCGGTACACTCTGCTTCACCCACTGTGTGCTTAAATTCTCGCAGACGTATGCCGATGAGGACGACAATGAGATTGAGCTCAACAGCGAGGGTGAAGGGGGAGAAGCAGCTGAGGTAAAGGCGCGCCAAGCGCACAAAGCCGCTCAAAAAACGACCAAGGATAGAAACAGGTAATGCAGCACAGGGGTGTTGGATGGGTGAAATCGGTTGCTGTTAACATAATGGGCGCTGAGGTCAAGACAAGCGCACAAAATTGCTCTGAAACCAATTAAACGCTGTCAGACATGGAAAGTCAAGGTGGCTTAGGTCCTGGTGATTGAATGGTTTTTGACACTCTCGTGACAGATACATGACATCTGATTTTGAGGGGAACTTCTAGAAGTTGTATGACTCCTTACTTGGGGAATTTGTCTGACCTGCCACAAAAAAGGACGCCCCCGTACCCCAAATTTCCTGATCGTGATTTCTGATCTAAGGGGCTTGACACAAATTATATATCGCAGAGTGGCTGCACTGTGTGCATCACCATCATCATCCCAGCTTGTCATGCCACGGACACTTGCCTGGTGCCAATAATACGTACGCACGCGCACTCACGCAAACTATCTCCTCTACCCTTGCTGCAGGCAAGCACGGCGTCTGTCACAGGAGCAGGAAGCAGAGCTGAAGCGTGGTCTGAAGCGTCAGCGTGCACAGCTGGAGCACCTGGCCTTGCTGAAACAGCAGCTGGAAGAGGAGGAGGAGGAGGGCAAGCAGCGCCTGCTGCGGAGACAGGTGGGAGTAATATTTGTGTACTTGGGTGTGTGAGGGTGAGGTTGTGTGTTGTTGGGTGGGTGATGGGTGCATATATAAATGTAGTTAGAGGTGAGTGTGGGTGGTACTGTTCAATGTCTTGTGTGTGTG
>Ga0307960_1002017_pt1 | contig 11973 bp, 4 predicted proteins | sample OrgLakmetagen542_FD_201832 | JGI IMG/M metagenome (GOLD analysis project Ga0307960, IMG submission 201832) | Saline water microbial communities from Organic Lake, Antarctica - #542 | ecosystem: Environmental > Aquatic > Non-marine Saline and Alkaline > Saline | place: Antarctica: Organic Lake... | reverse complement strand
TTTACACCAGCCGCCTTTGCCAGTCCCGCGATGGCTTGATGGTGCTGTTCCGGGGATGTCATGCCGGCCGGCAAAGGCACGTCCATGGCTTTGTCACCCATCACCTTGTTAACGTCGTACCAGTTCAAGGTCCAGACCACATAACCCGCGTGCATCAGAGCCTGGCGCTTCAGCAGATCCTCGCTGCCTTTGTCGGCGTGAAATTTATAGCCATCCAGAAAAATTGCCACCGGCTTCAGGCCACCGCGAACCGGCCAGATGACGAAATCCGGTTTGCTGGCAAATTGGACGTCTTCGGCTCTGCCAAGGTCCACCTGGGACTCTATCTCATACCCCAAATTCCCAATTGTCAGCCTGTAGCCGTGTTTACCCCGGATAATATCCTGAGACACCCGCACCTTTTGGCTATCCACACAGTCCTGACCAGAAAACCGGGCAAGTGCTTCTGGAAAACGGGCTTCCAGTTCACTGTCGATCCACGGGTTACCGCCAAGCGCGCTCAGGCCCTTTTCGTCCTGAATCCACTCATGCTTGCCTTCTACAATATCCTTAAGCATTTCCATCGCCAGCTCTTTGCTAGTGCTCTCCATGCCATAGGCATTGCGGTATTCCAGCAAGCAGCGGTAGCAGCCGTCCATAGTATTGTCGTAGCAGTCGCAGGCCTTCATTACGTCGTAGGCCATGCGGAACACCGACTGCATGTTCGCTGCCTTACTCAGCAGCTCATGCAGATAGCCCGTTCCACCGGGCACCGAGTCGTACAAAACAATGAAGTGCCGGCGCTCGTCGGTCTCGCCCACGGGCTCACTCTGGTACGCCACCCGCAAGTGATCTACCTTGCCGCCGAAGCGACGTTTCAAACCTAGCTGTAGCGCCGCAACAAAAGAGTTCACCTGTTCTTCGGTGCCACCGGTGGACAGTCTTGGTAGCAGAATTCTCAGGGCTTCGGAGGAAAACTTCCGGTATAGATATAGGCAATTCTCGATGCCGACGTCTTCCTTCCCGTTGGCCAGCTTCTTCGGGCCGCGGGAGTAGCTGCAGGATTTGAGGTGTGCCGCCTCGGTCTTGCCAGAAGCGGCCGCCCGGGATTGCACGGAACCGCACTCCCGGCAGATTGGGAAGCCGGCTCTCTGAATGTGCTCACCGGCCACATCGAAGAACATTTCTTCCCCTTCCCGGCGACCAAAGTTCACCTCCAGGAAGTTGGCTGAACGAATGAACTCGAAACCAAACGGTTTTTCTTTATCGTCCAACACCCAGGTAATGGGGCTGTCCGAGGGTTTAAAATCGATCAGCATCTGCTTGTTGAAAAACACCGGTTCCCGGTCATCCGAGCGGTCATCCAAAACCGCATCCCTGGCGTTGGTGAAAGCATACACCTGGGTCATCTTCAGCATTTTGGTGCGGGCGCTTTCATCTCCCCACTGGTTGGTATGGCAACGGGGACAGGTTTTGTCGTTGAAGCCTGCGTTGGGGTCATCGGCCGGAGCAGAGTAATGACAACGGGGGCAGAAACGCCAATCCTGAATATTTCGGCCCTTGGAGGTCTCTACACGAGTGATTTTCACTTTGCGATTACCGGCGTAAAACACTGACTCCGGGGCCAGCTCCGTCAATGCCGCCTGGGCCGGGCGCTGGTACTCGTATTCCCGTTTGATGAACTCGCGTTCGGCACCGTCCGTTCCAACAGCGTTATCGGAGCGGAAAATCACTGAATGCAAAGTCGCGCCTTCCTCCGGGAATGCATAGTTGGGCAACAAACCTTCGTCGGTAAAGAAATTCAGAGTCTCACGCTTATTCATTCGAATGCGCATCCCCCGGTAACCGGCAGCCTCCCGCTCAAGCTCAGCAATTTCGGCCTGAGTGTGCTCGTCCTGAGGTTGTTTACGCTGCTTTTCCAGCTGCTTATCCAGGTCTTTGATGGTCGTGGCCATCCTTGCACGCTCATCGGCCACCAGTTGAAGGCGGTTCAACAGGTACAATCGCAAATGATTGTCGTCGTATTGAGGACCGCCAAACAGATACTGACGCAGCAATTCAAGATCCTCACCACTCAGATCTGTAGCCACATGCTTGCTGAAACCATCCCATATTTCCTGCATGTTATGTTTCAGAAAATTCAGCAAGGTATAAGGAAAGCGGTCTTCCTGAATCTTTTCTACCGCATCCAGTACTGGCTGTATGGATTTTGGAACCTTGTTGTCTCCGCTAGCCCACCGAGTCCAGCAATCCATGGTGTAAGCCAACAGCTGACGGCGCAGGACATGGCGAGCCTTAAGAAATACCGCAGGTGGCTCGACCGGGGTGTCCAACATCCGGCTAGGATCCGCATAGAACACAAGGTCGTGTGGTCTGCCGTTGGCCACCGTTAACACGAATGAGTTGCCGTCTTTACGGCCACCCCGACCTACCCGCTGTAAATAGTTCGCCTGGGCCGGGGGTACGGAACATAGCAATACACTGGAGAGGTCACCAATATCGATACCCATTTCTAAGGTGGGTGTGGCTGAGAGCAGGTTATATTCCCAGGGTTTATCACCCTTGATAAAGCTGTTCTCCACCCGCACTCGCTCGCTGGCAGCCAGCAAACCGGTGTGCTCATGGGCAATCACCCGGTGGATTTCACCGTTACGATACAGATTCCGATATAACGAATCCCGCACAGGCACAACAGTCTCATAGGTTAGCTCTGGCCGTGTTGCACCTATCAACGGCAGAGCCAGCCAGGATTTCGCCTTACTCGCCGGGACATGCATGGGCCGGTAACCCGGGCACTCTACCGCCTGAATGTCTGTGGTGATGGTGAGCTGCTCCGGCTTCAGCACCCATAATTTTACGCCGCGCTCATTTATCTCTTTACCAAGTAAACCAGATTCACAAAGCGCATCCAGGCCCGCCACCAGAACGTGTTCCAACTGCTTTCGATCAACCAACGCATCCGGATTCAGGCACGTCAGCCAGTTCTCAAACCAGGATTTTGAGGCATTAGCATGACTCAGAGGCTCAAAACCTTCGCCTTTACCCAAAGCCGGGTATTTTGGCCGCGGCGAGCCGGGCCCCACTGGTGGCATGTAGTTCAGGAATGACAGCAGATAAGCTTTGCCGGACTTCTCGCGGTAGTACCGTAAATCTTCCAAACCTACCGCACCCTGATACACCAGATGCTGAACCAGGCCAATCATGAATCTTCCGGCAGCCTCACTATCAATCCGATAACCTAAGGTATTGTCCACGGTGTCAGCCCAGGTCAATGCGGCTTGAGCCACTGGTTCCGCCGGCCAATCCAGCGCCGCCACCCCCAGACGATTCAACGACCGACCCACCTGTGAACGCCAGGCCAGATCTTCCAGAACCTGCCACAACATTCGCTGCCGAATTAACTTCAATAGCCTCGCTGGCTCTCGGACTTCCCCGGTTGTTTCAAAATGTTCAAAATCTGAGGTAAAGCGTTTGTCCGGCGGCATAAACTCCCGCATATAAAACGGCAAGGCCAAACGCCCCTGCTGGCCGCTATGGTTCAGCCAAAAGGCCTCAAACAACTCCGGCAATTTAAGCAACGGCACTGGTTCAGACTGACTTTCCAGCAATTGCGTCAGCGCCATACGCACATTATTTTGCCAGGTACGGGCTGCAAAGAAGCCCGCGCGATGGGTAGCATCCTGAACGGAGTCGCTGAACGTCAGCAGCTTGCGATCGTCGTTGTCACGACTGCTGAACAATTGGTGAATGGCCACCGCACTCAGGCTGGCCGCACGGGCACCGAAGACCACCAAAGCACTTTTAGCAGAGCAGTAGGGGCAATCGTGCTCGTGGATCATACGATTTACGTTAGCCCGTTTTACCTCTTTCAATTGATGGGGTTTGCTGACGCGGACCAGCGCCTCGTTGCCGGCCTGGCAGCCCTTACACTCCCCGGTGTAATCAGCCGTTGCGGTGTGGCCGCAATCCCGGCATACCTTGAAATTTTCAAGCCCCATGCCTGCCGGCGACACCTTCTCTCCGCGCTGCCAGGGCAGCAAAAGCGAAGTCTCCGGCTGATTACTAAAGAACGCGGCATAAATGGACTGAAGTTCCACCTCAACCCCTTGGTCGGTGGGGTGACTGCTTTCCATCCGGGTCAGCCAGGCCGTGCCATGACACTCCCGACATTGCACCAGGGGCAACCGCACCTGCCGCTGGTCTTTAGGGGCCTGATCGTCACCGAAAGACAGCAATGGCGTTAACAACTTTGATGAGCCGTCGCTTTCCTCGTCCTGATCGTGATTTCCAACCGGGCCTGGTTCGCGCAGCGTACCGACAATTCGCCGCAGTTCTCGTGACCATAATTGCAAGCGAAGCTGAACAAAGGGCCTACCGACTTGATCCCGGGCGTGTGCCATCAACGAAAACAAAGCAACCAGCGCCTGTTCCTTTTGGCGATCAAAGCTTTTGGGAATCTGTGCGGCCAATCGTTCCACCAAATCCCGGAACGTAGGTGTGCCCTTCCCCAGCCTTAATTGCCGCAACAGATTGGCAACCTGGCCATGTTGCTTGAGCTCCTCAGCCAACGCCTGACAACCTGCCAAAGTCATCAGATCCTCTTCGGGCGGCTTACTGAAATACAGCTCATAAGCAGCCAGCAAATACTCCGGAAGACCTTTCTGCAAAGCCGTTTGCATGTCTTCAGGGCCAACGGCCGGATTTGGGTTCAGAAATGCAATATTACCCAGAAACGCTTCAACCCCCACACGTTGCTCAGCAATCACTGAATCCCTGCGAAAAGGGCTGGAGAAAATATCGGAAGCGTAGCCAAGCAAATCCTTGATGCTGTCTTCTCCCCCCAACGTGGCCGAGGTGCCCACACAGACCAGCTTGTCCTGATTCATCTCAAACCGGGCACGCAATCGGCGGATCAGCAGCGACAAATCCGTGCCCTGTGCACCGTCAAATGTATGCAGCTCGTCCACTATCAGATACCGAAGAGTCTCTGGCCCGTTATGGGCCCAAAGCTTCTGGTCCTGCGGCCGCATCAACAAATAATCGAGCATTTTGTAGTTGGTGAGCAGCACATCCGGCGGGTTATTGCGCAGAGTTTCTTTATCGGTGATCACTTGATCCGGCCCCATAACCTTGGTGCCCTGGCCATCGCCACCGACAAACAAGCCTACCCGAAGCCCTTTCAGTGCAGGCTGGCGATAAATCTCTTTGGCGAAACGCTTAGCCTGGTCTGTTGCCAGCGCGTTCATAGGGTAAATCACAATGGCCTTGATGCCTGGTCCGGCCTCCCGGTGGCAATGGTCCAGAATCGGATACAAAAAGCACTCGGTTTTACCGGAACCGGTGCCGGTAGCCACGACTGTATTCGCAGCCTTTCTATCTGAGGCCAACCGGTGCCAGGACTGTTCCTGGTGAGCAAAAGGCGGATGCTCAGTTTCAAAACCTTTGAAGAAATCCCGGCCGGTCTTACCTTGCATGAAGGGCAAACCCACTGACACATAGGGCCCCTTTAAAAAAGCCTCCCCATCCTGCTGTTCTTCCACCAGTCGGCGAAACTCCCCCTTGAACGGATCGGTTTCCGTTTCATAACCGGTAACAATGAATTCGCGCAGGGCGGCCGATACTTCGCTGGCTAACAAACCAGGGATCATGAGTGCTCCAAATCCAATGAATACAAAGTGTTAACCTTAGTTTAAAAATTTTGTCTATACCGTTTTTCCGGCCCCAGAAAATCGCGGCCGGGCTGTCCGAAAACTCCATGGCGTAGCGCTTGTGGGGCTCTAAAGTGAAACGATTTCACTAACAGTGTCCTCTCGGCGATTTCCGACCCCTCAATTCACGTAAAGCTTACTCAAGAGTAACGGCCTTCCAAGCCATCGACTCCAGGTTGCTTTTATCATTAAGATTTCCTACAACTTCGTTACAGCTAAATACCGAGGCGCTCAATTTATGAAAAGGGAGGGAAGTGTCATTCTCGCCCCTATTTTCAATGTCTTATGATCCAACAATTTCTTCTGCGATATCTTTTTTAAAGTCGGCTCTACTTTTTAGGGATAACAATTTAAGGGTTTTATTACTCTCACCTATTCTTATGAGGCTTGAGATTGGGCTGTCAGTATCTTTCGTAAGACACTCTATATGACCAAAGATAATGACGGCGTCACGCGCCCTTGAAAGCGCGACATTCAAACGATGTCTATCCAACAAAAACTGAACCCTTCCAGAACTCCTCGTCATCATCAGAATCACTATGTTCGCTTCACCGCCTTGAACAGCATCAACCGTTGTAACGTCGAGATTTAAGCGATAATTGCTGCGCCCAAACTCCTGCTCGACCGCTTTTCTTTGCGCCTCATAGGGGCAAAGAACCAACACTTCAAGCTCGCGAAAACTACCTGCTCTATCCATTTTCGAAAGCAGTGCATGGACAGCAGCGCGCTCAGTTGGATTGTCTATAGATAAAGATCCGCCAACCTTGCGATGCCGATAGTTGGCTACTTTACTAAAATCCGCGAATACCAGTCGCTTGCAGGTAAGATTCCACCCGTTTTCATTCCTGGCCGACTCAAGGCTGTTGTCATAGAACATAGCGCTGACTACGTCCCCAATATCCTTATGCATCCGGAACTGTTTAGTCAGCATTCCCTTTCCTGCTTCCGGAAGTTGCTCAAATATCTCGTGGAACATGTTTCGCCGCAATAAATCCTCGACTTCAGTCATCGACAATCTATAGCCGATACTCTCATCAAGAACATCGGTCGTAACGGTTGGTGGAAGCTGGTTATGATCGCCGACAAAAATGACCTTTTTTGCAACTGAGGCAGGAATCAAAAGTTCTGCACCGAATGCCTTACCAGCCTCATCAACAATGGCAATGTCAAACGACCGGCTCCAAAGCCCATAGTCACCTCGCGCCATGCCTGTGCAAGTCGCCGCATGAATATGCTTTGACCCCAATAGCCATTTGGCTGCAGATTCTCGGCCTTCACGTGTAGCCAACAGCGCTTTCCATTTTTTCTGGGAAGGGTCGCCCTGCCCCTCGCCACTATGCTCAGTACTCAATACTGAAAGTCGTTTCTCATGCCAAACGGACTCCAAATCAGTACCCTTTATTCTTTCACCGGCTCCATAGCGAACAACTTCGTCAGAGAGGTTTGTAATCTGTTTCAATAAATCAGAAACAAGTTTAGTGACCGCCACATGAGTTGGGGCAGTAATCAAAACGCTAGGCCAGTTGCTTCGATTGGCATCTGAGAAAAGCCAGGACAACCATTTAACCAAGAGTGTCGTCTTGCCAGTTCCTGGTGGCCCCCAAATACAAACAACGGGCTCATCGGAATCCAATAAACCTGCAACACTGGTTCGATCCAGGTTTTTGTTTGGAACTAGGTCGCCAGAAAGGCCAAGCAAAGCTGAGTGCACACCAGAAGAGACAAACTTACCAAGAATTGCATTTTCTAAAGATTTAGTCAGCGTCTGTTGCTGAGTGCCCTCACCAACACGTTCGATCCGGGTCAATCCATAGGGGTTAATTTCTCTAAAATTGGCCTGATACGAAGCTTCAAGCTCCAATCGACAGATTCCGCTCTGTCGATCTACCCATCCAGCACGCTTAACGTTCCAACTTTCAGGGTGGCCAACAACTCGAATTCGCATCTTCCCTTCTGGAGACATCGCCTCATCTATCCAACTTGGCAGGTTAACCGCCGTGATGGCGCCAATAACAACTCGTCCACCTTCACGTGTATCGCCCGGTAAAAATCCGCATGAACTCTCGGACTGGATATGTTCTTGCTGATCCTGGTAGATCAGAGATAGCTTACGGAGCCTAAGTGCAGTTTGACGTTGGAGTAACATTTGTTTCTGGCTACTTAATTCTGCGTGAAGCGCCTCAACAAATTGATAAAATACTGAGCGATCAACATTTTCATCGTCGTTAGATCCGGTTACGAAAGCACATATACCAGCATGGAAGCGAACGGAAACATCGGGGTTCACCTCTTCATAGCGTACCTCGTCCAACACGAATGACTTTTCATCAGAATCGACAGTTGTAATCAATGTTACATTGCCAAGCGAAAAGCCTACCTGACTGGAGCCGATAAGATACACTCGCCACGGCGCGCTTTGAGAAGATTCATCTATCTTTGTGTATGCGGAAATCAAGTGCGGAAGTCTGTCTTCTGGGACAGATAACAAAATCGGAGACCAATATTCCCTGCTCCCTCCGACTCTCGGATGTAACCTCACAGGTAATGGGGTCTGAGTGCCCAACTGGTTTATTTGGCTAAGCATCCACACTTCAGGATAGACATCTACTGACGACTCTGGTGTTAACCAACTATAACTTTGCCCTCCGGCACGTAAAATTAGCTCTGCGCCCAGATAGCTCAGGTGAATTCCATCCCGACCACGCTGCACCACTTTGGCAGATATTGTGGCCCCACCATCTGTCAGGTTTGCCTCTAGTAATGCAGCACCAGTTACTGAAACCTTTGCGATACGATTTTTGTGGTCAACACCAAATAACACTGCCCGCCCATTGAGCTCAGACGACCAGTCCTCCACTTGCAAGCGGTATCCATGAAGCGCCGGTGGAGCTTTGCCTTCAAAATGAACTAACCCTCCTTCCCTTGGGAAATCGTTAGGTAACTGAAGCTCAGCAGGACTAGGAATACCCGCGTCTGCTCCTTTAGCTACATTCTCAAGTGTTATTTTCATCAATGCGAGGTAAGCTCGCTCTGCATCAATTCGACTCAGCGCAAGCTCAAGCTCGAGAACAACCTGATGAAAAGCATCGCTCTCTCGGCTGCCAAGTCTTTTAGCTAGCACTCCCCGCGCTTTTGAATGGCTTGCTGTTAGCTCGGTGGCAACGGTATTACGAGTTTTAATCTCATGGTCAACCAACCTTTCCAGATCATGCGCATAACTAACAAGCATTGCCTGTCGCTTTTGAGCGTCAGCCGCATAGATTCTTTCAAATTGATCTTCCAATGTTTTGATTTGTGCACGAACAGCCTTGGTTCGCTGTCCATTCCACCAACTGACTCCCGTAGCCGTCAGGCTAATGCCCGCGATAACAAAAAGATGAATCACAATGAGCGCCTGCTACTTTTTAAAGTTTACGAGACGATCAGAAATGTCCAAAAGCTCTCGCCTTAAGTCTTTGCGCTCGACTTCCGAGCAGTCTGAAGTTTTTAACTCTGCCATGGTGAGATCAAAAAGCTCCAGGACACGATCGAGTACTAACCGCGACTGAGCAAGTTCCTCAGTTCTAACCTGATTGTTTTCTTTGGTAACTTGAAGATTTACTTGGGCCTTGGTAACTGCAATTTCAGCTTCGGTAATACGTCCTTGCCACTCTACCTGGGTTGCTTTGAGTTGGTTGTGTGACTTAATCACCTCCAGCACACCTTTTATAGCCTCAATAGCTTCTTTAGCTACCTGAAGTTTAGCCACCTCCACCCTTGAATTGGCATCGATACCTGCACGCTGAATTTTCAGAACTTCAGTTTGGTTTGCGGCCACTGTTTGGGAGGACTCCGTCGAACTGAGCTGTGACAATAAATCTTCGGATAGCTTGAATTTTCCATTTGACATCTTTTTTACCTCTAGCCTGCGGCTTCATTGTAGTTATAAAGCGCGTGTTTGAGTTCACTCCACACATTTTCAAGTTCGATCAGTTGCGCATCAAAATCTTCGATATCCGGTAGGTCTGAGCTGCGAATGGCATGAAGTTCGTTCCAGACAGTGCGATAGACTGAACTGCAAGCAAGTACAAGATTACCCAACCTTTCCTGCACTTTTTCTTTTTGCGCTATATCCCTTTTCGCCAACTCGATATTCTTTGCGAGCAATTCACGCTCAGCCTCAAGCTTTTTTTCTTCATGTGGTAACAATTCAGAAAGGCCATCACGATGGACTCTTGCCTCTTTTAGCACCAAGTATGAATTCACAGCACCAGCTACAGAAACTGCTGCTTCCAAAACCAAAAGAGCGGGGTTCGCTTTCACAGCGGCCTTCGCCATACCCTGTTTCAATCCATGCTTGCTCGCCAGCACGGCAGTATTTGCTAATAACGAAAGAGCCTGTTTGGGAATATGTGTAGCCATAACCTAAAACACCTTCACGCTGCACCACGAATCCACTTCAAGATGCCGAGTTAACTTGCCGGAGTTCGGCTCCAAATTTTCACTGTCAAATGATGGCAACGGAGGAAACACATCACCTCGAGACTCTCTTATTCGCACCTTACCATCCTCATTCAAACTCCATAACGTGGCGGTATAAGGTTCATAAAATACGACTTGTGGTGGCAAACCCTTCTGATTTTCATCTACAAGGTGGCAACGAACCATCAAAAAATTTTGACACCGGTCGCTGTCTTTTGAGGACCTGTAAGGATTACCAAATGCTGGTTTGAAAGCCCACCATAAACCCGCCATTAGCCAATCTTCAGGAGATTCCACAAAAACCGACTTCCAAGGCCTGCCGCCATCACGGCGAATAAACACCCTTAGGCGGTTGTCCTCTTGTAGCCGAGCAAGCACATTACGTTTATCTTGAGGTACGAGTTTCTCGAGCAATGGCTCTGGAAGCGCCTCATCTGTTGCTTTTGCAAAGACATCCTCGGATGGCTTGTGAAATGGAGGGCGAGGCCAGCCCCTGGGATAGGCTTTCTGTTGGCCGTGGTCGCGGGCAGATATAAGTTGCTTTTTGGGATGCGCGGCACTTACAAAAAGCCCGCGAATAGGATCATCATTAAGTTCACGAGCAAGAGCTACAGCTTCCACAAGTTTTGTACCCCACTCAGTAGGCAACCAGTTCTTTGCAAAGGACAACTCGAAAAGTGAAGAGTGAATGTTTTCAAGCGTCTTTTGGTCCAGCCCGGTCGTTGCTGAGATCACCTCTTTGCTTTGACCAGCAACCATTTCTTCCAGCACGAAAAGCGTGACTTCATCACAACCTCGGGGAGTTTTTGCTACTGCCCAGACCTTGAACGGCATTCCACTGAAAGCAACCGGTGCTACCGGAGATTCAGGCTTGGATATGCAGGCACGAAGGCTTGCCACGGCTCTTGCCCGCCTCTGCCGCCGGTCCTCTAACCACGCCTCAGGCGTTTCGATTCGAGTGATTTTCGCCTCAACCTCATCCCCTATGGAGACAGCATCCGAAGGATGATCAATCCCCCGCCAAGCAAGCTCGGTGGCTGGAATCCATACTTCGAATTTCCCGGCACTAACCACAACTCCTCGGTCTTTTAGTTCCAAAACGCGCCCCTTAACCAGGTCTCCCGCCCTTAGTTTTGCGAGTGCCTCACGCGCTCTGGCTTCTGAAGTTGCTCTTATACTTGCTTTCCATCCACGAGCATCGTTCTTTAACAAAACAAAGTCCGCGTTTTGGCCTGCGCTCAAAACCTCAGTCGGGTTAGACACAAAACCATCTGCCATTTCATCACGGAAAACAACGGCCGTAAGTTCGCCTGACACCACCTTTGCAAACTTCTCCGCTACAAATTCGACCTTGCCAGATAAGACATCTCCTGGAGCATACTTGTCTTTCCTTCGCGATGTACCGTTCGTGTCCCGCGAACTTTGCTCACGATCTGAGGCATCGTCGCCATCAAGAATATCTGCCGCAACCGACAGCGCCGATGAAAGAAAACCCCAAAAACTCATCGACCTTGCTCCTCAAAATATTCCCAAGCCACCCGATAATCCTCTTCCCTATCCGGCCTTGAGAACGGCGCCTTATACTCCACCGTGCGCTCGGTCGGTCCACCGGGTAGCGTGTCGTCCATATAGGTTTTGTAGACGCTGCCGTCTTCCAGGTACTGGATGTCTTCCCAGCCGAGGGCGATGTTGTCTTTTTGCCAGTTAAGGGCATTTACGCCGTAGAAGGTGCCTTCGTTGAGTTCTTTCTTGTTGGCCTTGCGGGGCAAGCCGACGCCGACGAGGCCTTTGCTGGGGGTGAAAACGATGCGGCCGATCTGGTCGT
>Ga0307960_1002016_pt1 | contig 11974 bp, 15 predicted proteins | sample OrgLakmetagen542_FD_201832 | JGI IMG/M metagenome (GOLD analysis project Ga0307960, IMG submission 201832) | Saline water microbial communities from Organic Lake, Antarctica - #542 | ecosystem: Environmental > Aquatic > Non-marine Saline and Alkaline > Saline | place: Antarctica: Organic Lake... | reverse complement strand
GCACACTCACCTGGATTTTGTGTGTGATGAAGTAGGCTCTCCGGAGAGCCTACTTTCTCACACACAACATCCAGGTGAGTGTGCCACGACACACTCCCTGCTCTACAACCGTGACAATTACATTGAGTTATATAAGTACGAGTGATCAACATTGTGGTTTTCTGGGCCTTCATGACCGTATTTGACTGCTGCAGAAATGCAAGTCTTCTCAGCAATAAAAAAACTTGCACTTGTTGCACACAATACACACAGGCACACACGCATGCACCTTAACATATGTGAGCTCCGCATTGACACACAGTGCCGCACACACGCACCTTAACATATGTGAGCTCCGCATTGACACACAGTGCCAAGTTGGATGGAAGGGTCCAGGGCGTGGTGGTCCAGGCAATAAAGGACGCTTCGTCGGGGTCACCCTTGATAGGAAAGGACACCATCACAGCTGGATCGTTGACCATCTGCGTATGGGGGGTTGCGCATGTTTGTGTGCTTCGGTGTGTAAGCGTGTGTGCATGTGTGTGTAAGCTGCTGCTGTTCATGTGCGTGACTTGAGAGGATTTCTGCGTGAGAAATTAGGAATTTAGGAAGAACATGTCGACTTTACCATGTATTGCTGTGCATGTACGTGAGTCAAAAACTAGAAACCACAGGCACATGACCCTATTTTAAAGCGTTATTTCCTAACGTTCACGACATGACTTTGAGAGCCTTAATTCCTTCATGCAGAAATTAACCTTAAATAATATGCGGTCAGCTCTTCTTTTTAACCTTGGCTCTTGATGTACTCACACACACACACACACGCACACGCACACACACACGCGCGCACAATCCCAAACACACGCACACAAGAACACATACGAGCACGCACGCACACAATAGAAGCCTTTTTCCCCACCTCATCGCGTGCACACCTTGTAGTTCTGGCCAGCCTCAAAGTTTGCTAGTGTGGTCGCGCAGCCTGTAGAGACAGGCATTACCTTCAGGCCTTTGTACACCAAGCCCTTGGCATACAACTGGGAGAAGACCCACCTGCAGTTGGTACATTAAGGCATATTGGTGAAAGTGATTGCGTGTGTATTTATTGGTGTGTTGGTGCGTGTAAGTGTGTGTGCGTCAGAGTGAGTGTGTTTAAGAGGCATTGTCACTAATTGAGCGGCAATCACTAGTAAATTAGTGACGATGTTGCAAATGTTGTCACTTTATTGAATGCTTGCAAATATTAACCCACCAAACGCTCTCCATAAAAGATGGGTCCAGCGTCTTGTAGTCGTTTTTGAAATCAATCCACCTGCCCAAGCGGGTCACGGTCTTTTCCCACTCTGAAGCAAACCTGCCAAATAGATCAAAGCGAGGGGGCAGCATGTCAAGGAAGCAAGCAAGGAAGGGGAGGCGTGGTGTTTGTGTGAGCGTGCTCATGTGCATGTGTGAGTGAGTGTATGTTTAATGTGAGACCTGAAGGCAGCGTGACGTGTGAGAGCAAGAAACTATAGCAAACAGGACGACAGGATCTGAGAGCAAAAAGGCAAAACGTGTGAGCAAGCAATAAAGCAATTGGTTTGTGTGTGTGTGTGAATGTGTGTGTTTGTGTGTGTTTGTCTGTGCAAGAGAGTAGCCTGATGTGGGGCTAACGACTAGGCAAAGATGAGAGGAAAAAGAGAAGGGAAACAAAATAGTGACGTGAGAGCAAAGGGGCAGGCACACTGCTTGAGAGTAAGGAGGAAATTAGTGCGAGGGCATAGGGATGTGATAACAGATTTCAGTGACCACACATTGCCTGTGATATGACAGCAAGGGGGCCTCCTGCAAAGGGCGAGCACGATTGGCCAGTGCTGTATGTACAAACCAATAATGAGCGTACGATTGAAAGGTATTGAGGAACATTTCTCACGTGATACGTGTGTGCACAGTTCTGGCCAAAATATGCGAGAGGAGGATTGGACAGCATTGCATGGCGTGAGAGTGAGAGTGACTAGGACGGCCTGCATGCGAGTGGCGTGGACAGCATTGCATGGCATGAAAATGACGGAGGTAGGGAAATGGAAGGGCTCAGCAAAAGCCTGCGAAGGCCGTATCAACACATGTGCATTTCGGCACGTTCTGCTGAGCTGGGTTAAATGAGCATCATCGCCCTGAGATGCAAACATTTGCTGGGAGAGGGCCTCCTCCAGGCAGTGTTGACAAACACTAATGTACACCGCTAATTTTTAGAAAGCAGGTCCTAATTGTTTGAATGAAAATGGTACCGATAGAACATGTGTGAGATACCTGTTTACTGTAACTATTGGAGCTGGAGTCACACTTTGCATTTGGGATCGATTTGCATCCTGCACCTTGTTCAATTGATGTCTTGTAACAACTGCGTATGATGCAGGTCAAGCGATTGCGCAAACAATTTGATTTCAGAGCAGCGCTGCGTCAGTATGCATAAGGCTCAGAAAAAGCCTGCGAAGGCCGTTATCAACATAGGAGCATTTCGGCTCGTTCTGCTGAGCTGGGTTAAATGAAACATCATTGCCTGGGCATGCGTAAGGGCAGAGATAGGTTTGCTTCTGTCTCTAACGGGCAACACACATTGAGAAGTCGGCCACAAACTGCAAACAATTAAACTACAAGCACCACAGACTGCAGAGGTGTTTGTCATCCATATACCGAAATTCCAACACCATACTGGGTTCAGCAAAAGCCTGCGAAGGCCGTATCAACATATGTGCATTTCGGCACGTTCTGCTGAGCTGGGTTAAATGAGCATCACCACCCACAAGCGTTGCAACAAAGACATGAAGGAACTAGCCTCCTCCTTCATGTGGTCTTCGCCTTGAACCAAACATCTTCATTAGATACTGACTGCGGGTCGGTGCAGGGCTCATAAATATATGACATTTTTTCAACAGCTGCACTTAAAAGCGCTTTCAGCTGAGCTTCTGTGTTTTGAAATCACAGCCCACCATACGCCTTCTCAAATGACGCAGGCAGCACGTCAGCTGTGGCATAAATGCAGAAACCATAAGATCCAATGGCAATCAGGCGGCTTTGATGCCAGTATCACCTTGTTTTAATAAGAGTGGCACTTTTTGTTGAACTTAACAGAGCGTATGGCGGCAATTAAATATCACATGGCGCGCGCGAGGGATGCTCTTCTCACCTCATGACGATAGAGCGGCACTCCTCGTTGAACTTGCCGATGCCCATGTCCATAATGTCTCCGCGGCCCTTAAGGTCTGCATGGGGCAAGTTGACAAGGCAGTGTCATTGTTTCTAAGCTTTGCGTGGCAAGGTAGTGTCGTGGCTCCCAGGCTCTGTGTCAAGGCTGACACAGAGAGAAGAGCATGGAGGGCCCTGCTTAACATGCAGGAGGCAATACGCGAAACATGAGTAACCACCTCATACCTGCACAAAAAATGATGGGAATGCTAACAAAACCCTACACTCCTCCTAGACAAACACACCAATCGTTGCACTTTGTCTTTCTTCGTGCAGCACACAACACTCCACCCATAAGCTTTTCCCTTTCGGTCGGCGCCTTTCATTATTCACATCCAAAACATATCACCCAATATGGCACTCACTGTGCAGCTTCTCCGTCTCCTGTTCCACCGGCAAACCGTGGCAGTCCCATCCAAAACGGCGGCTGACATGGTGTCCTGTCTGGCTGGCATACCGGGTCACGATGTCCTGCAGGGGGGGTACAAAGCACACACACCGCGTATAACACAAGCTGTACACATCCATGTTTGAAGACAAGGGAGGAGGCTCTGCACATAACTCTTGTTAATAATGTTAAAATAATAAGTTCACTTTACACAGCAAGGCGTGCGGGCAGGGATAGGAGTGGTTGTGGTGCACGACGTCTTCCTCCAAAAGCTAGTAGCGTATTGGCAATTTGCTGCAAAAGAAAAGAGGAGTTGCTACAAAGTGCAGCACATAGCCTATGCTTGCAGTTGCACACAGTTCACGTACCTTGATGGTTCCTGCCAAGATGTGCCCATAGTGGGGAAGGCCAGTAGCGAATGGAGGGCCATCTACAGAAAAAGGAAAAGTAAATGCCTGACATCACGTTTGTTTGCTGAGGAAATGTGTGGCAAAAGCAGGGAAGAGTGTCAACAGTTTCAATGCAGGTGGCACACAGTGGCACCCCCAGCAACGAGAGCCTGCTTGAGCCCCCAGAACACATGAAAGCGAGAACAATGCATTCCTTTGCCCTTATGGCATCCATGAAAAACACAGCTACTGCTCATTTCCTGGAAAATAAGCAGGAACACAAGGATGGGCTTGATTGTGGTCACGACGTAGGACTGTTTATACAGAGGGACATGCAGGCATTTACCAGTTTGCATCCCCCCTGACACATGTATACTGCATCTCGGGAGCACGTGTTTGACAAAGCATTTGGTTCTGGTGGACTGCATGAGCATGCATTCGCTTCTATTTGGCATTTGTCTCTGCTTTGCCGCATGGGCAGATGAGCAAAAGCTATTGTCCTTTCTTTGCACAAGATGAAATAAGTCTCAACAGCGGGCTGTACAGAGGAAGCACAGACAAAAAAAAACCAAACACACTCACCAAAAAAAATGTACTCCGGCTTGCCCTCTGTCCGCCTGAGCTGCTCGTGGAAGGCGTCCGTCTGCTGCCAGTACTCAAGGATGCGCTCCTCCTCCTTGGGGAAGCTGCGGTGTGCAAGAGCGGTGTCGCATGCAAATTTGATGCTTTGGATCGCAGGCGGCCATCGCCCTTCTTCTTTCAGGGCCATACATTGCCAGCACCATTGTAAACAAGACACACGGATAGGACAAGGAAAGCAGGATCCAGGCGATCGCCTGGAGCTGGGGGGAGCTGAAGCGGAGAAGAGTCGCGGTTATCCACCATTTCTTACCTGTATTCTTTCCCCTCCAGTACTTCCTTCATTGTGTTACTTATTTAATTGATTGGCCAAACGCCGAATTGAAGAAATGGGTGTATTCACTTTGGCCAAAGTGATTTTCCTTTTTGGCCTCGTCGACGAGCATTCGACATACAAACGTAATGCGGTCTTTGAGGAAGGGAAAGCACGACCATGGAACCCCAGCTCCTCCCATACCTGTGATTTGTGTGAGGCTGATGAACAGCATGCTACTGTGAACTGCAAACACCCCATTGTCTTCGCAGGAGATATGAGTCCTTTTCTCAGAGGCAAGAGGATGTTCACTCTTTTGCACAGAACACATTTTTTCCCTTACATTTTTAATGAGCAGGCTAGCAGTCGCTTTGACTGAAGGCCTTTCCTTTTAAAACCTTGAATATACGACCAGCGTGCATTGATCACTGGCAGTTTACTGCTCAGACACTAAAGAGAGGGAGTTCGTTGCGACACAAAGCAACACAAAACCCACTAATTGAATTTCAGTCGTGCACGCGCACTGCATTGCACTCCAATTGGCCTACAGCTACAGTTTGACCTAAAATACTGAGTCATCATGGATAAAAACATGGAGAGGACTGTAAAGCACACAAACTCATCATCAGCCCAGCTTTTTAATGGAGCGGAAGCCGGATACATTGGAGAAATAGGACTCTGTGCCGCTGCGCTCTTGCAGGGCAGCCTGGTTGTTGCCAGCCAACTTTGTGGGATCCGCCAGTTCGAACCCCTGCGCACATGGAAAGACACGTGTACCTTTTAATGCGTGCGATGCTACAAGCTACATTAAATGCCTGTGTTGTCAGGAGTATTGACTGCCTACAATATGCCATTTCCTCTCCACTATGTGCTGAGCTGTGTGCAGAAGAAGCCCGTGCGCTTCAAACTAAAATATTATAACCCAATTTCCAGATTCGCCCAGATCTCGCACACCTGAACAGGCGTAAATGCCAGCGATGTCTGCAGCCCACTGGTTTGTAATCCAGATGTGGCACCCCCGTATCCTGACTGGCGCGCCTTTTTTGCATTTTTTGCACTGATCTTGAGCTTGGACTGGTTGGCCACCATGCGCAAGCGCCCACTGCCCTCCTTGCCTAAGACACCCAGACCCACGACCTGTGAGCATATACTTGTAGAAGTGATTTTTTTGTGAGGATTTTGTAAAGCACATTCATGAATTGCGTGGGTGGCTGACCAAATTACACTGAATAGAGGATAGAGGTACACCGTGGGATGGCATGCTTGGGTACACTATATATAATATATAATACCTTCTTGCGTTACCTCAGCTGCCCACACACACTCGTCACCTCACCTCATCCCCATCCATGTACTCTTCCTCCTGCTGGTTGAAGTTCATGCGGTTCTGGGCCTGCCGCATGTCCGTCAGCCCGTAGCGCTCCTTCATCTTACGCAAGCGCCGCCCACCTCTACGCTTGCGACCCTGAAATCATAACCGTGGTTCGCTCATCATCACAGTTTTAACAATTGTAGGTACATCGACCTTACGCAAGTGCCGTCCACCTCGTTGCTTGCGAACCTGCGTATGAGACCACAGCTCGCTTGTATTCATTGTTTTAGAACACAACCAGTGCTCTTACACAGGCAACGCATACCTTGCCGCTTGCAATCTTACAATTGAAACCAACCACAGTTTTGACATTGCTTATAAAATAATTGCTCTCTCATTCTATGCAAGCGCCGTCAACCTCAACGCTCGCGACCTTGTGGTTAAAACCAGTTGCTTTTATGTTAGTATACAGGACCCTTTTTATTTACACAGGCCCACTCGCCACTTGGGGCCTTTTCATTGTTTTAACGATTTCAACAGGCCCCTTATGTTACCATTAACAATTGTAGCTCCATTGCAAACCTCTGTCTGACCTAGAAATAAGGAGAGGGTGCCTTCCATGTAAGTTGTTAGAAAGAAGGCTTCTTTTTATACAATCAACTCACCTCTTTCTCATCTGGCTTAGGCAGAGGCTTCACAGTCTTGGCCGGAGGCGGTTCCTGCCACTTTTCAATCTTAGCTATGATCTCCTCACGCATCTTTTGCCCAGCCGCTCCCTGCAGGAGCAAAAGGGAAAGGCACAGTAAAAACCGGTGCCTGAGGAAAGGGAGGCGCTTAAATTCTTCCCGGTGACATGAAATGGATACACAATGACATGACATAAAATGGATACACAACACCTTTGAAACCTTGAAATCTGCCTCAAAAAAGCATGCGTCTAGGACCTGTGCACGCCATACACAAGCTAGAACAATTAGACAGACTACAGCACATCGTGCTTCGCTTTATTCTGAGCCTTGAACGATACAGAAACCGGTTAGAAGTTACAAAATAACCATGTATTTATCTATTTCCAAGCAATGAATAATGCACAGACCTGTCTGGACAATTCAAAGCACCACATATTAAACAACGCATACCGTGGGGTCTTGGCCGTAGGCATCCACTCGTGCTAGCAGCGTGCATTTGGCAGCCACTAGACGTGCAGCTTTTATTCGTAGTGAAGGAGGGGTCTGCGTGACCACGGCACACAAGTACACTAGGCCCTGCAGCATCAGAACATTGAGGGGTGCAGATGTTTGAGAAGAAGGCGTGAAAAAGGTTGCTCAGGCAGAAGCAGGAATGTGTGCGTAAAAAGGCGCTTCCATTTGCTCGGTCATGGGAAAACGTCAGGTTTTGAGTCTCACCTCGTGAGGCTGGGCAGTGGCTCACAAAAGCTAGGATGAAACGCAAGTCATAAAGAACATGTTATACTTAGCGAGGCTCACCTGGTGAGGCTGGGCAGTAGCTAACAAATGCTAGGATGAAACGGATGTTGGAAAAAACACAAACTACTTAGCAAGCTCACCTAATGAGGCTGGGTAGTAGCTCACAAAAGCTAAGACAAAATGCATGTCATAAATAACATGTTATACTGAGCGAGGCTCGCCTGGTGGGGCTGGGCAGTAGCTCACAAAAGCTAAGACAAAACGCATGTCATAAAGAACATGTTACACTTAGCGAAACTCACCTGGTGAGGCTGGGCAGTAGCTGAGGAGAAGCCTGCCAGGTTCTTCCTCTTTGCTCCCAACACCTGTTCAAGTGCGGAAAAGCGAGTGTGGTGTTCAGCGATAAGAAGATGTGACATAATGCATGGCACAGGCGGCAGAGGCAGAACACTAGTACCTGCACCATGTAGTCACTAAGGCCCTTATAACGTGTATTGGAATTTGTAGCAGTAGGAGCCCTTATAATGTGTATTGGAATTGGTAGCAGTAGGAAAAGTAATGCCAATGCAATGCTCTGCCTGCTTCTCAGAAAGAAAGAGCTTGCTTTCACACACGGCAATATGAACTACAGCAATTGCCGTGGTTGTACACCTCTTCACAGGTAGAAGAGCCAACACGCACAATTAACAGCCAAGACATTGAGCAACAACTCCTATGGCTTAACAACAGCACTGCGGACTGCGGACAAATTCTTCCATTTTTCTCTTAGGTTACAGGCTGGCACACTCGTACTGCTGCTACTCATATAGGTAGGAATATGAGAAAGTCATGTACCGGTTTATGCCGCTCCTACTCATATAAGATATAAATGATACAGTTGAGCAACGCACCATTCTGGTGGCTGCGCTTCACCTGGATGCGTAAAACAGTGACGCACCTCCTACCCACCCATGCCAGCTGCCTTGTAACAGGACCCGATTACACTGCTACCTACCCCCTTGACGTACCAAAACTGTGCATTGCCAGCACGTGAATGCTGATGACTGACTGGATTTTTCAAGGTTGTTTGATATTGGGGTTCATCCCATTTGAAGGTAAATTGCAAGCTTCACACAAGTTTACTGGCTTTTATTGCCAAAACACAAAGTTTGAAATATTCCTGCCCACCAGCTCCTGCTTACGTACCAGAACATTGCAGGCGGGCATTCGCGATAATAAGTGCAATCCTCCGGCTAGACCCATGAGCTTTGCAGCAATCTCAGATCCCACGATGAGAGACAGGTTGGGGGCGATGGAGGCCATGCGTGACTCCACGAAAGTTAGGATCTGACAACAGAGAATAAAGTGCATACAAACACTAAGTGATGGCAGAGAAATGATGGTTGGGTGCAATGAACCTACTGTGTTGCATACGTATATTAATGTATTAAGACACATTGGATGCATTGCACCTACTGGCATACATAAATTATGTAGCTAAACATGCATGCGTACCTACACAGCATCTTTTGAACATGTAAATGAACGAAAGACAAATTGGTCTAATGCGTTGTGACACATTCTGTTCAGCTACTCCGTGAAAGGCGTAGACACGTGCTAGGACATCACAGCTTGAGCCCCACCTTGTGCTTGTCTTCGTCTAGCTTGAATGCCATCTCACACGCATCCAAGGCCTTCTGCAGGTTCTCTTGGCTCAGGGGCTTGCCGCTAGTTGTGGTGCCTGTCACTGTCACAACCTGAGCCACATGCGTGTTTTGTGTATGTTACTTTGGTTGCAGCCTGAGACACTGCGTGTGTTTTGTGTTTTGTGTATGTTACTCTGGTTGCAACCTCAGACACTGCGTGTTTTGTGTATGTTACTCTGGTTGCAGCCTGAGACACTGCGTGTTTTGTGTATGTTACAGGTTGCCCATTCCTTCAAAAAGGGTGCTTCGCTTTTATTCATGCTAACAAGCAGCCTGAAAACATTTCCAGCCACGCACGGGGCCTCATACAAGTCAGACGATCACTGCTCACAAGATCCTGAAAACGTTTCCTCATACAAGTCAGACGATCTCTGCTCACAAGATCCTGAAACCGTTTAAACCAGCTCATTACGGCAGTAGCAGTAGGTAGCAGGTAGGGCAAGGAAGATGTTGCCAGCGTGTTAATAATTATAAGTTTGAGCTGCGCACACTCATCCACCACAGGAAGCAGCTATTGATCTAGACATGACAGCAGTACAGGCAGCATGGTAAGCGATGAGGAGGCCACCAACACAGCCATGAATCTGAATCAAAACACACGCACGTCCAAAGAGGCAGTCAACGAACATGGGCAGACAGCAGTTCATCCCAAATGTCATCCAGGCTGACGAGCCTCTGTCTTTTGTTCAGGCTTCTTTATAACCCAAATTGAACGCGACCTGTAGCCATCACGCTCATCTTCTCTACATGTAGCATCATACACTAGCCATGAACTTGTTTGTCACGACACAACATAGATGCGTTCAGAAGCCATTCGTCACTCTTCTTTTTTCCAGCCCCTTGGGAAGGAGCTCGACTTCTACACCAGGACCCTTGGGAGGTGCTACAGTAACAAGTAACAGCGAAACACTGATGCAGCTCACCATGACTGTTGCAGCTGGTAGCATGTCATCCAGGTTGACGAGCGTTAAGTCCATCTCATTGCCAATGCGCTTCACTACACGCGCATAGTCAATGGGGTGGTGCACCTGGGAGGAGCAATAGGAGAGGTACACATTTCATGCCAACATGGTTTGAAATTAAAAAACCTGATGTGGCTGTAGCCACTTGACGATTTCCATCCTGTTATCTTTATGCGGTTTCTTGTGGGTAGAACAGGAAAACGAATGCGTGTGACAATGTTCTTCAAACATCCCTACTCGATTAATAGCAATCATTTAAGGGGCTATGGCAGTTTCTGCTTGTCCAGGGAGGGAAGAAGGAAGCTATTCAATAAGTCAGGAGCAGGAAACAGCTATGGAGATGGAAATAGAGCCAAGGCACCTCGCTTTGATGAAGGAAAACGCATGACGCGTGACCCAATTCTGAGCCCTTTTTGGCCACACAACACACACACAGCTTGAAGGGAAAGACATGTGTGCAGCATGAGAACAAGTGTAGAGCATAATCTGACCTACCAAAGACTCCAGCTCTGGAAACTTGAGGCGGTACTTGTCTCTGATGAAATTGTGTACTATGACTATTTCATTGTCAATGTCCACGGCTAAACGGTTGCACTTCACGAGCAGCCTGTGCAGAGAGGAGATAGAGCAGGGGAATGGTCGCGTGAGTATTGGTATGCGGTTAGTACTTTCAAACAGTTCCGTGCTTTCTACCTGACAGGGTGCGCAAACTGCACCGCACAAACAGGCAAAGAAGTATAGAATCAGCGCTCCTGTCACAAGGCAAGCCAAACGAATTTCTGGCATTGCAGCTCACTGGAAACACAGATACACTAGAGTAAATTTTGCGGGTGCGCATCAGAAGAAAGTTGTTTGCACGTACTTATAGGTGGGGTCGTCCTCCAGTGTGACGCTCGCTTCCGGACCTCCTTTGACCTCCTCCTTCTTAAACTCTTTGCCCGCTGCGGCCGCTGCCACTTTCTGAATAAGTTACGGTGTAGGGGAAGTGATGAGTGCAAAGGGATTGAAACGGAGCATGTGCGGGCATTGATGGACAACAGTTTTAGTTGTAGATAAACATAAAAAGGGAAAACATAGAAAAGGAATGTTTTTCAAGCCTGTACACACATACACACACACACAAACACACACACACACATGCAATGCGTTGAGCAAGCCGTACACACTGAAAGGAGGTTGCAATAAAAGCATCGACATGTTGCTATGAAAGTTGCTATGAAAGGGCGTAAAGGAAGCGTGCAACAGCACATGCAACACGCGTGCCATAGCTACATAGGTACTTGCCAATATGCAAGGGGTTCTCACTTCTGTGCAAATGCGCGCTTCTTCAAAAAACAAGGACCAACTCGTACCTCCATTATGTCTTTATATACCCCAGAATTGCTGAGCTTGGCCACAGAGCCCAAATCATCATAGTTGAGTGCCTCTATGTCATCCAGCTGCATGTGACCATGTTTTGAATGCGTGTGTGTATGTGCATGTGCGTGTGTGTGTGTGTTTGTTTGTGTGTGTGTGCATGTGTGTGTACGTGTGTGAGAGTGTGTGAGTGCGCATGTGTGTAAATGTGTTTTGTGTGTGTACGTGCATGTGTGCATGCGCATGTGCAAGTGTGTGTATGTGCATGTATAAGTGTGTGTGTGTATGTGTGTGTGTGTGTGTGTGTGTGTGTGTGTGTGTGTGGGTGGGTGAGTGGGTGGGTGGGTGGGTGCATG
>Ga0307960_1002010_pt1 | contig 11997 bp, 11 predicted proteins | sample OrgLakmetagen542_FD_201832 | JGI IMG/M metagenome (GOLD analysis project Ga0307960, IMG submission 201832) | Saline water microbial communities from Organic Lake, Antarctica - #542 | ecosystem: Environmental > Aquatic > Non-marine Saline and Alkaline > Saline | place: Antarctica: Organic Lake... | reverse complement strand
GCCCTGGTGGCAGGTACAGGAGCATGAACACTACCTTTCAACGCAGCAATGAGTGAGCACCTGTATACAAGCTACCCCCCATACATACTCTCCACTGTCCAAACAAAAATTCAAACTTGAACGTACAGTCCAGCCCAGGTTTTGATCCGTTCTCTACTTCTTTCATCAAGCATGCAGAGAAAACAATTCGGAATGGTCGTGGTAAGAGACACACTGAAAACGTTCTGCTTCCCCTTCTTACTGGCTTGTTTCATCTGTTCCTGTCAGACAGTGTCCCCCCACATCTTTGGAACAAAGTCAAAATTACGCCTCTGCACAAAAAAGGTCCAACTACGTCCCCAAAAAAGCACCGTTTGCTGGCTATCAATGGCTGTATCTATAGACCATAGACTGTTTGCAAATGTGGTCAAGGACTTGTTGACGGACGTCAGACATTTCCTGGCTCGGTTGAATTGCGGTTGAAGCGGTTGAAATATGGCTGAAATAATTTCAACCGTATTTCAACCGCACACGGCTGAAACCAACCGTGCGGTTGAAATCAACGTTTCAACCGCACTTCAACCGCATGTTTTCACTTTAGGAACTCTAGGCTGAGCTTTGTATTTTAAACTGTGTGTGTACTGTGTACTAAGTGTTCTAGTAACCCCATCATGTGAAGGGTCACGTTAAAAACCTTTACCTTTCAAGCTTCAAGTTGCCACCTTGAGATTTCAAACTGTGTAGCTACTAAGTGTTTTAGTAAGCAACCCCATCTCATGTGAAGGGTCACGTTATAAACCTTTCAGCCGTGTTCGCACCAGTAACTGTGTACTGACCATTTTAAGTTTAACAACAAGAAGCAAGTGAACTTGGAACTTCCGCTTACAGCACTGCTTTATTGGCAATGAAAATAATTCAAAAGGAACAAATTTACTAGAGAAAAGAAAGGCTCAACATGATACTTCGAGCTTGCTGTAGCCATCATGCTTACCGTACTCATTGCAACCAGTGACTGAGTTTTTGACCAATCAAGTGTAACAACAAGTGAACTTGGAAATTCCGTTTAAAGCAATAAAATAAAAGGAACACATTTAGAGGGGGAAAAAGGCTCAGCATCATGCCGCGTGATGGCATTTACTGTACTACGCATAGCCACCGTGCCTACTGTACTCAGTGCCACTCAGTGATCAGCCAAGGAACTTTCAAGGAACACGTCAACTTCAAGGTACACATCAAATACTAGCCGGACTGGGATCTTGCTGAACATCAAATACCAGACTCACAATTTGGTTTCTGCCCCCCACAAGGAACACCGACCAACCCCTCTTTATTCTTCGCCACATTTTCGCAACTGCTAAAAAGAAAATTGGAAGGTGTACACTGCCTTTCTGGACTTCTTCTCTGCCTACGACAGTGTTTCAAGAAAGAAGGAGCTTTGGAGACACGTGCAGAAAATTAAGAATCCGCAGTATTTGAGAGATCATTTAAACCATGTATACTGGATGCCTGTACCTTCTCATTGGTGGCGACAAAATCTCTGAGGAAGTTGCGCCCAACAGAGGCTTGAAACAGGGCTGCCCTCTGAGTCCCCTTCTGTACTCCCTTATAACAATGACATGGACAGGTTCTTGACTGTACAGAGAGCCTCGAGGTGCTGCCACTGCCCTGGATTCAGTCAGATCCCTCACTGTGATTGCTGATCATCAGCACCATGATGGTATGCTGATGACATTGCTCTCACTTCAAACACGGCTGAAAGTCTGCAGCTTCAAATGAACAAATTCCATGACTGTACACGTTTCAAAGGACTCAAGCTTAACACTGACAAAACAAAAGTCATGGTCTTCATCAGCAGGACTGCTTCTGCAATTACCACCTTCACATACTACGGCACACCTCTGGAACTTGTCACTGAATTCAAATACCTTGTAATCACTCTTACTCGTGATGGAAGCATGCTCACAGCTGCTGAGAAGATGGCAGGCAACCTCAGGTCTGCCATTGCCAGAGCTTACAGAACTGGTGACAGTAAGGTATGAAACATAGAAAACATGCCATACTATGGCTTTTCCAGGTCTTTGCTTTGACAGCTGGTCCCAGAGCCTGTACGATTGTCAAGTATGGGTCACTTCTTCTCTGACATATGATTCCTCAAAACCACCCCTACACACGTCCTGCATCTTGGCCTCCTGAATAGACTCCTGGGTGTCAGGAAAGGTACTAATACTCACTGCGTGCTCCGCAAACAGGTCAGATGCCCATTTTTTTTTTTTTTTTTTTTTTTTTGGGTGGGGGTTGTTACACGGTCCTCAGCAAGGGCCTGACAGAATGAAGGAAAAACCTATAAGACTGGGAAAAGGAAAACTCCTGCCTAAACAGAAAAACCCTCCTTGAAAAACCAGTCTGAGAAATTGGCCCACGCTCTATTGGTTCAGATGTATCAATTTGAAACAGTTTACTCTATTTAAACATCCTCTCCTTAAGAAAGTTGTGTGGGCTGACCTTCTTCTTATCAGGTTCTGAACGCGCTCCAAGATTTTCCTGCGTCTCAGCAATTTTTTGGATGCCAAACGATCTCGCGAGTCTATCAATCTGAAACAGTTCGAGCTCACTTTACGCGAACATATCATTGGGGGCTGGAGAGAGCTTGACAATTTGACACCACATGATAATCACCATTCCAGCAGAATTATGAGGATTTATCACACATTTTGGTGTACCTTAAGGAATTGCTCTTGGCTGGTGGGATGACAGAAATAGAAATCACAAGCCTGCATTGCCTCTTTACCTTTGCTTGGATATTTCCAACAATATCAGCCGTGCACTTTCTTGCCTTTGCCTTTCTGGCTATAACTTTCTGGTCCAAAGAATACTTCATAACAATAGAAGCCCTAATTAGCTCAAGATCTGTGACAAATGTGGCTAGCAAACTGTTCAGGATGAGGAAGACACTTTGCTGGACCAAAGCCATAAACTGCACCAGCAGTGGGGCTTTTGCAGATGACTTGATCTGTCTCTTCAGCTCCTACCAAAATCTCCGGCTCCAAGCCATGAAACTTACCCAATACGCAAATTGGGCTCATCTGATTATTTCATGCAAAAAGACGAAGGTGACTTGCATGTACCATAGCGATGAGAAGAAAATTCTGCGTGGTAACACTTCTGTTGCCGAATTTGCACACCACCAGCTGGCCAACAAGGTCTTAGTACAAGGCCAAGCAGCACAGTTCCTTAAGCCTGACGATCCTTTCCCATACCTTGGGGTACACATCACAATGGACCTCAACTGGTCACACCAATTGACACACATGACCGTAAAGCTGTCCTTAGAACTAAAACGACTAAAGAATTCTTTTGCTAGCCCTAAACAAACAATGGACATATTTCGCACAGCGATCGTGCCAAGCATAGCCATCTTTCCCAGTTACCCCTTGCTCCCTAAGTGTCCTAAATCAATGGGACACACAAATTCTGGCAGCCATAAAAAGCAAGTATAAGCTCTGGATGTGCACTTCAACTGCACTGCTCCGAGAAGATAAACTACACAACGGTTTGGGATGCACTCTTCCTTGAGAATTGAATACCATTACAGAAACGCCCTGGCAATTATCACTAGCCTTAATAATAAGGCAAAGCATGGTAGGCTCACCAAACCTCTCCTCGAGCGTCAAACTCAGCAACTAAATACTGCGGCACAAGGCCACTTGGGACCTCAATGTCAAACACCAAGATACCTTCAAAAGCAATTACAATATATGTTAAGAGCACGGCAGTACGTTAGCATCCATAATAGCAACTTGCGTCTCACACTCCATGGACAACCCATTCTCACAGAAAAGTTTCGACAGTATTGCAAAAGCACTCTAGGCACCCAACCTGCCTGCTCTGGAAACCCTATGTAACCACATTGCATTCTCTCTTATGGACTCCGGGATCTCCAGTCTTTCAAGCCTACTTAGCCTAGACGGCACACACATACTAAATGGCAACTTCCTTAAATTTAAGTTTGGCAGCAAAATAAAACGGGACAAATTATTGCAATGAACAGGCTTGCCTCTCTGCTGAACTCAGAGAATACAACCCCCCAACTCATCGGTGACTTACATGAAAACAAGGACACAACACCTAAGAAAGAAGAAAGAGTGAGGAAAACCAATGCTACTACTTTAGATGCAATTAAGGCTTACACTCCCATGGGATGGGCTTGGTCAGATGTACAGGTTTCGCAACACCAACAGATCCAAACTCCTGCTCGGCGAACAGTCTCCACAAGGAGAACGAGACACACAATTGAGAGGCAGACAGAAAGTATGGACATAGATCCAGGCTTCTCCAACACGCAACCCAATAATCCTTCGATTCCTGCCTTACACAAACCAACAGCAACCCAACATCACAACCTACCAAAAGACAGAAGGAGAATCCCAACCGCTTAATGGAACTCACTGAATATCCAACTGCTTCACTACCTAATCCTCCAGAGCCTCTGCAACCAGGTGAGACTGCGGCAACCAAAATATGGCATTATAAACATAACAACGCGGTTCTTTTAGGCAATGTCAAGGCCTGTAACACAATTTTCAAATATGACTTTCTACAGGAGGTGTTGGACTGGCAGCAAATAAGCAAACCTAAACGTAACACCAACGCAACTTCTCAGGCGCAATAAAAAATCCAATTACAACCTGTTACTGTTGAAAAATGGGCGTTACCCTTGTTCCAGAGCATGGGGCTGAAAGCAGCCAAAACAGAGCCCTTTCCAAAAAGTCAAAAGGTAGACGATTGCTGCCAAATTTGCTGGAGCCCGGTCAGCCAAGAGCATCCAGAAAGAGAAAAAAACTATGATGATATGCCACAATGTGATACGTGCCAACGCACCTACCATTGGAAATGTCTGACTGACCTGAATGCTTTCTCACACACTGCAAGGCAAGATGCAGAAAATAGTGAAGGCTGGCATTGCCCAGCCTGTACTGACCTAACCCAAGCGAGTAAGGACACCAGAAAATCGTACGCAGAAGAAATAGAAATGATAAAAGTGATCTGGCAACCCACATGGGAAGTGGCAGAACTGCTCTTAGCCAACCCTGACTTCAAAGCCTATGTAGATAGCTATGAAAATGCTGATACTAGCACTCAGCTAAATGCCCAATCAGAAGACCAAGAAATTGATAATCTTACAAAGCAAGGCTATGATGGTTGTACCCAGCACTTTGAAAATATGTGGGACTTGTCCCAAGGCCAAAACATCAGAGACAAGGCAATCTTCATCACAGACACTGTCAATCCCCAAGCAGACATTCGACCCAACTGGAAATGCGAGATCTGGGTGCGGGATGTGGACCTCCTCAAGCCAGGATCTAATAGAGACTCAGAGGGTGAACCCAAAATCCCTGAACACATAACCTGTCAAGCAGCCTGTGCGTATGAGTGAGTGATGATGTCGTGAGTGATGATGACATCCACGGCAAGTGCACAGGCATGCTATCTCTAGAACGTCTCAACATTTTGCTACATGCCTACAACCAAACTAAACAGATCAACCTACACAGTATTACACAACCACCTGTGTGCAAGACGCAACAACTAAAATTGTAGGTCTGCTACAAATGTATAAGCTTCAAATGAGCTCACTTAACAATATTGGTAAAAAGGCAAGAGATTCCAATACGTACTGCTACCCGAGGCACAATACGACCTCCCTCCAGAAATGGGTTCTAGTTACAAAGCAAAAATTTGCTAGCTCCCTAGATTTTGACCCTAGTTACCAAGCCTAATGGAGCGAAAATACCAGAGACACAGTATTTGGAGCAAGCACTAATGCTTTTGACACTAAATTCACAGGCTTCTCCTTTTGCCACCCGAATTATTGCGACTACCTCCTGCATTCACTTGTGGGATATGCACTTCAATCTGCAAACTCCACTCAAGAAGCTACAGCAACATTCTTACTCCTCCCTAACTGGATTGGTTGGAGTAAGAACAGGTATATGACTTGGTTAAATGACTACCCTGAGTATGCATGCGTTCTAGCCAAGTTTTCTGCAGACAGCATGCTCTTAAACCCTACAAAAGTTTGGTTAAACGCTCCACCCCAGCCTCAGCACAACAAGAATAATTGCAGCTAATTGTTGTTTGGAACAATCACAGGAACAATCAAGGGAAACAACAACAACACCCTGTCTGAATCCAACCCAGCTTGGCTCAACACTCTCAAGCAGACAACTCCTGAAGCAATTTGGACTTGTAACACTAGTGCCCACGTGCTTGGCACTGCTCATGTGAAATGCAAGAACAAGCAGAGGAAGAGATTTCAACTCCTACACCCAGATACTCCCATTGCTGCTAACATCAGCCAGTGGCAAACGCTTCACAACACAAACGTCAACCAGTACAAGAGCCCACAAATTCCCATAATACAAAACTGGAAATCAAGCACCTACACTGATGGTAGCGCCATGCGAAATGCGATCAGCAATCAGCAAATTATAGGCACTGGCATTTTCACCCCCACTACAGACGCTGGTTATAGTGATACCGTCACTATCAATCCTGGAGGCAGCGGCCCCACACTCACCATAAATAGAGCTGAACTTGCAGCTGTGCTAGTAGCGGTACAGAAAGGCCACACTGAAATTGCTACAGACAGTGCCTCCCTCTTTCAAATAAGAAAACAGCTATTGAACCCAATGGCTGTACTCCACCACTTGCACAGGGAACTACTCAAGGACATTGTAAATTTAATCCAATCCTCACCTTCTCCCGTCACTTTCTACAAGGTGAAATCTCACTCTGGCAATATTGGCAATGAGGGTGCAGACCACCTAGCACACAAAGCAGCAGTCAATCAATTTTCTGACGTTTCCCTCCCGCCAGCTACTGACCCCTTCTACGACCTGTTCTGGCTTAGCGTTCCAAACAAAGTCGGCTCCCATGCAGAAGAGCTACGGGTTTTGACCAACCTGCAAGGCAAACTAAAACATCACATGCACGCCCACCATTACCTTGGTGAAGCTAACACATATACACTGCTTTACAAGCTCTGGCAACAATTGCATGATACGCCTCAGCGTGCAGCACATGCAGCCCGACTCTCACACACGGCAAGCTACTGCAAAGCCCCTTGCGCATGCCCAATTCAGTAACAAGTTTTGGTCCATGCCAAATGTGACTTTTAAGGAGCGAGCAGGAACAAGTCCTTACTAAGTACAGGACGGACACGATGCACACAGACAAGCACTCCAAGCGGTTTAGCCATACGACAGCCAGGGCCTGCCACATGCCCTTTGTGCGGAGGATCAGACAGAGCTCCACACATACTTCTTAGGTGCAACAACCAAACTCTGAAGAGAATGCACATCAACCTACACCACCATGCTGTAAGCCTTTGTGGTGAAGAGATAAGCAAAGGCAAGCTGGGCTCAGCAATTGTTACAATGGATGCTTGTAACAGTGAAAACTTACCTGACCTTAACATTGAACCCCCTGATGACATTGAAAGAAACATTCCCGACTGGGTTTTCCCAACACAACAAAATCTTCCAACTAGATATCAAAGCCGCCCAGATGGCATGTTAGTTATGCCCATTGAGGGAAGAAGCAGGCACTTGGATCCCAAACAGATCCCCCCAAAGGACAGAGACATACATCTTGTAGAATTCAAATTCTGATCAGACATATACCCGCAACAGACATTAGAAAAAGCACACAACCAGCATCAAACCCTTATCCAATGTTTACGAACAAGGAGCCTCCAAGGCATCTTTCAAAACAACCAAGTCACACTTCATGTTATACTTCTTGAAGTTGGGGGCACAATCTACAATCAGTACACCAGAACTCCTTTACTAAACTTAGGCGTCCCCACGCACAAAGTGCACCAACTAGCTACTAAACTGCACTGCCATGCAATAAAAAGCTTAAACAAGATCACAATAACAAGACACAAAATACACTTTAACAACAGCAACAGTGATAATGGGGGATCTGGAAGGGGGATTACAGGTAGAGCGGCTGGCTTCAGGAGGGCTAAGCGCAGGCCAGATCGCATGGCTGACAACCCGTCGGATCCTCATTAGTTTCTGTTGTTTCTCTTTTTCGTCTTTCGGTGGGGCTCTGGCTAGTGTGAGCACTATTTGATAGCCTTTCCTTAATGCACACTGGTGACTTTCAGTGTAGACTTTAACTTTAGCTGGACTGTCCGCATGGGCGTCTTGTCAGCCTTCGCACACAGCACCGGCTTGTCTTCCCACCTCAGTATAAGGACGGCCCAACTCGTTTGAGAACCTTTCTAAATCAAGCAGATGTGTCTGGTGCTGCCTCTTTTGTAGCTGAGTGCCTACTTGCCCTTTTCTCTTGATTTTTCTATCACCTTTTTGGTTTGGTTTCAGGCTTTTTTCCAAGCTTCCGATTAGATGCCCCCCAGAGGCATATGCGATGTAACCTTATACCTTCTCTTACCTTGCCTGAGCTTCAAGTTGGAAACCACTTTGCTTGACAGTGCCAGTCAAAACTAAAATTTGACCAACCAGCTATGTTTCAAGCACCTACTCGTATGGGTGTTCTATGTAATCCTTAATGAACCTCAACCACACAATTCAGAGGCACCCTGAGATGTAAACAACTTACATGTTTGCAACCATCCTGCCGTGCACCAAAAATGATACCCAGTGCCCGATCCAAATTCTGCCACTACCTCTCAAGCAAACGCACGAGAGCTCTTGGCATTGAGGATCTCAATCATATAACCATCAGGGTCCTTGATGAAGGCAAGCCTGCAAACACAAGCGGAGTGTGGTGACATGCTTGCGCACAATGTCACAGTGTCTCGAACAGCAACGTCATAAATTCTGTATCCCTCGTGCAATATTATGAGAGCCTAAGAGCTTACCCTTTCATCTTGCCATCGTCCGGCTTCTTAGCAAAGGTGACGCCCAGCCTGTGCGGAAAAAGTGATGGTACGCAGCAGCAGCAAAATTAACACACCCTTGGTGCCACACGCAGCCAAAAGAATCTCACACACTAAGTGAAAGGCGCGGTATTTGTCAGGCGATTTTATTATTGTAAACACAACCAACGAAAGGATGTTAGTGTAGTTGCCCACACTCACTCTTCAAACCGCTTGCAAGCAGCATACACATCCGGCACTTGGTGACCGATATGACCAAATCCTCGGCCAGGGTCTGCGTGTTTGACAAAAGGGTAATATTTTGCCGGTGTGCTGGTTTGATACTGAGCGAAAAAGTCTTCCACATTTAACAGCTCGTTTAAACTTTAAGGAGACTTAAAAACCACAGAGGAGCATGAGCTGCTCAAGTACCTGTGTTCCCATTGTGGTAGCCCTTGAATTCTGGATCTGACTCTGTGCCCCAGTTGTGTGTCAATTCCAGAGTGCCCTGTCCTCAGTCAAATGTAAGTTGGGAAGTATTATAGGTAGAGAGAGACCTGACACCCCGTAGTAAGAATGCCCATGTGAGGAATTTTGGACAAACACAGTTTACAATGGGCCAAAGTGAGCAGCATGAAAGTTTGGCGGAAGAATGACAAACTTACTGGCTGCATAAATGTCCACTCTATTCGGTCTCGTGGATCATCGGGCACATCTTCGGGCTTCACGTTCTGACCCAGGAAGTAGAGGGAGAACTGCATCTCTGTCACAGAGGGGAAAAATGCATCTGGTGGTTGTTACACTTCTACAGACGCGGAAGACTGTCTTCCTGATTACTTTCGGGTCCTCTGGGGATAATAAATGCCCCAAATGCCCCCAGCATAGCCAGTAAAAAGGAAGTCACGCACCCGGAAAGTCAAGTTTATTTAGCAGTGTCATGCCCATGACGTGCGTGTAGAAGGAAAGAGAAGCCTTTGGGTCCTTGATCCTGTACATAGTTTGCTGGAAGATGAAACCGTCTGTGGCAGGATCTCTTCTAGGAGCAACGCCAGGGAGGGAGTGCAGTGCTGCGCGATCCATTGCTTGAGCGGGTTTCGTAGTCTTGCGAGTCTGTATGCCTGGTGTGTGTGTAGGGGTGTGTGTGTGTGTGTGTGTGTGTGTGTGTGTGTGCGCGCGCGCGAACTCGCGCACTTGCGCACATGCATGTGTGTGTGAATGTGTAATCAAATCTGTGTGTACCTGTTTGTGAGAGTGTGTGAAAGTGTGTGTGTGCGCGTGTGTGCTCCTGTGTGCGTGTGCGTGTGTGTGTGTGTGTGTGGGCTTGTGTGTATATGTGTGTGTGTTTGTGTGTGTGTGTGTGTGTGTGTGTGTGTGTGTGTGTGTGTGTTTAATTTGTGCGGAGCGAACTGCCACTGTGAATAACTGTGGACTGAGGACTCTCCCAAAGCAAAGAAATTTCACCTCTGCCAATCGATGATGCTTTGAGAGGAGCTCTGAAAGAGGTCCTAGGAAAGGCTTTCAAAAATGTGGTTGAGGCAGGAACTTGCCGCAATAGCATGTGGTATTTATTGTATATGTATATAATAGATGTTGTATTCCTGACTCCACAAAGATTTGCTTAATTTCCAAAGATGTCATGTAAAAAATGAGCTTTGGTGCGTCTCAGAAGAAGGACAAGGACAAGAATGGGCTGGCTACAAGTGGATTGACCAAGGAAACACAGAAATTGCTAGATGGTACACGCTTACCCACGCGCACACACACACACACACACACACACGCACACACACACGCACACACACACGCACACACACACACACGCACGCACGCGCACACACACACACACACACAAACACACACACACACACGCACAAACACACACACATATAAACACTAAGACACACACATACACACACACACACAAGCACACATACGCACACACACACACACACACACATACACACACACACATACACATACACATACACACACGCACCACGTGACTTAGATGCATTCAAGAAGCGTGGGTTGTCGTTGCGAGGAAAGGCGGATGCTGTGGCGTCAATAAAAGGTGATTGCACTTCCTTGTGGTTAATTTGCTCACATACAACATACAACACACAAGGACGCATGCGATTATGCAAGCAAAACACAGCAGCCATGTGCACAATGAAAGCTACTTAAATTCTGCAGAGGGTGGCAATGGATGGGTTGACCGACTGAATACTGGGACTGCAGTCTTCCACAAGCCCTCAAGCACGCATACAAGAAGGTCGCCAGCCGCTTATAAGCCGGTTCCTGGACCGCCTGCTAGGTGTGTGAAATGCTGCTTCACTTGTGCGCTTTGCTGTGCTGTTCTGCAAGCAGTAGGCCCTAGGGGGAATGTGCGTGTCTCTGAAATCCTCTGCCATTACCACCAGTGTCAATGACCCTCTTGAACTGTGTTTCATGTTCTTAATGTATACAATTGAAAGGCCTTGCATCTCACAAGAAGGGCAATAGTGCCTGCAGGGGCCCAACAGCATCACTCCTACCTATCTTTGTGTGTGTGTCAGTATTTACTTCAGGGTTTTGGGGTGCGTAATCATTGTGGCTGCGCATGGTGCTCACGTCCATTAAGATTTTTAGCACTGAACCCTATTTCCAAGAAGACCCTGTTGTACAGCAGCGCGTGACATGCTAGAACTCAAAACCTCCTAGAAGAGAAAACAGAAAGCTAGCAGCTGGGCCGTTGACACTTATATCTGCCAACAAGGACAGCAACGAAGCTGAGGGGCACGGGAGCAGCAAGAGGGAAAGCTAAATCTAAACACTGTTCAAGGACTAAGTGTTAAAAAGATGGTTGCCACAGCGCAGTGGCAAGACATTTCCAACTAAAACTCGGTCGTACTCGCTTTCAAAAAAGCGAACACCGTAGTGACATGTCTTCATTCCGCACCCCTCAAGCTGTTGATATGTCTCAGGATGTGTGTATAAGAAGCCTCAGTCAGAAACAGGAAACAAGAGGCTGAGAGAGCCTCACAAAACCAGGAGTGCCAAGAGAAAAAGTGCAGCGAAGCAGAAAATAGAACAAAGGACGCATGCAGCCCCCAAATACAGCTCCTCTCTCTCCTCTCTAGCTGCCCACCCCA
>Ga0307960_1002007_pt1 | contig 12000 bp, 10 predicted proteins | sample OrgLakmetagen542_FD_201832 | JGI IMG/M metagenome (GOLD analysis project Ga0307960, IMG submission 201832) | Saline water microbial communities from Organic Lake, Antarctica - #542 | ecosystem: Environmental > Aquatic > Non-marine Saline and Alkaline > Saline | place: Antarctica: Organic Lake... | reverse complement strand
GCCCAACGCGTCAGGGTCCAGCAACCAAGGTAGGTTTGCATGCACTCATTCGAACCTCATAATCTTGCCATGTGCATGCTCCGCGACAGCAGTATCTAACGTCTTTGGTTTGTGTTCCGTTTGCAGGGCTGTTTGACGCGACTCCTGCGTGCACTAAAGTTCCTGGAGATTGCTACCTTGACAGCGAGGTGAGCTTGAGCATTCAGCGATCATCACTCTTTAGCACTACAGTTATTGCCTTTTCCTTCTCTGATTTTCTCAAAACAACCTGCGTGTCCTACTCTAAACTTGCAGGGATTCTGCTGGAGTGTAGAAAACAGCACAGCCTGTGTCTATAAGGATGCATCAGGCAAGCCTCTCTTGGTAGCCGCAGTTGACAAGGTTGTGGTCGAGCCTGGTACAAAGGCCATTGTGACATCCTTGCCGCCTGTTTCTTTCGCCGCTGCCCCAAAGTGCAAGGGCAAGTTCAACAAAAATGCAGAAGACGAAAGTGGCCGTTTCTGGGGATATGAGGTGAGATTACGACGGTTCACAAGCAAGTGCATAAATGGTGTGGCCAATAATAACAACTGTACTCGAATAAAGTGAGATTGCTTCTATCGCCTGTGCAGGATGGAGTGTCTTGCGCTTTCAAGGACAATGATGGCGAGCCACTGACTGAGTGATCTGCTCCCTTTTAAAGGTAAGGAGAAGAGATGTGAATTTCCTTATTTAGCACAGAAAATGACTAATCTGCTAATGTTTTGAACCCTTTTCCACAGGCAAAGCAGTTCTACCTTGGCCCTGTGACGTTTTGTGTAGGACAAAGTAGATCCTGGGACAGCACATCTGTAAAGATTATAATGCACATGCGTGACGGAGACAGGTTTTAGGATGATATGCTAGTGTACATACATACATAAAGGCGGTTGTACAAGCGTGTCCTCGCAAGGTACAAAACAACTGGTTTAATTTTGAGCCCTGTTTCTGTAAATACACACCCTTGTGTCAAGGGCCTTGGACATATCCTGTAGGGGCAGGCTTTCTCACGATGTCTTGAACATTTTCTTGTGTCTTCGAAATGCAGTTTGGATCCAGTGTGTGATTAATTTAGTAATGGTTTAAATTCTGGAGATATCCGTGGCTCGCTTTTTGTTAAGCTTTGCGTGACCTTGACCTTTTGTTAACGTCTGTATAAGTGCTTTGTTTTAGTGTATACAAATTCTAAATCCATAGGCTTGTCTCTTTTCTTGGCATTTTCCACTGTTTGGGGCTATACGCACGCCCCTTTCTGCCGTAATCTGTAAATATCCGGGAACACTTCATGATTTCAGAGACAGGTCGGAGTCCCTACCAGCTAAGTGTCCAAGTTTAAACTATTAATTCCAAGTCACACAAAAACAGGAATCACTACCAGCTCAGTGTCCAATATAAGAGTACGCCAGCAACATCCAAGTCACAAGGCCGGGCTTCAAAAGTGTAATCAGGTTTCCCTCACCAACCTCAGCCAGTGACACTGTTGATTTATAGGCTTGCTATAAATTTACAAATTACAAAGAAATCACAAGGCTTTCAATCACACTTCTTTGTCAGACTACTGAATCCTCCGGCAGCTAAGAAGTTGTAGGACTTCATCCCACACTTTGTAGCAGCTGTGAGAATGCACCCACCCAACTGTTCACCACATTATTGATTCCTTCCTTCACAATGTTATTGAGCGTTTCACCTAAAAATTTCCCAACTGCCTCTCCAAGAACACCACTCTCAGCAGCCTGCTGCAACACATTTTGAGTGACTCCCCCACCGAAAAGGTTTCCTTCCTCTTGGGCCTGCTGGTATGCATTGCTTATTGCATCTCGGATAGCATCATTGACTTGTTCCGATCCTTGCTGCAGAGATGCTTGAGCATTTTCAAGTATATTGCCGTCATTGTCATTGCTGCCGCCTAAAACGACAAAAAGAGTGGTGTGTAACATGTTGGTACAATTCCCTAAGCTATTGCCCACGTCTATTATTCTCATGTAATCAAAGAATGTGAGCAATCATGTTTGGCCAGCTGATGGTCACAACCGAAGCAATTAGGCAACAAGTAAAATGGTATCTGGTGCGGAAATGCCATAACACGTTCTGGCAGCATAGTGTTTTGCTGCTTATATAGGGGCCAAGCTTACCTTCTAGAGCCTCGTTGAAAGTGCTCACAATTTTAGAAAGCTGAAAAGACTCTTGCAGCCCGTTAAACGCCCCAAAGCGGGCAGGCATCCAAGTAAGGGGTAAAGAGGTATCACATCCACACTCTTCTGCGCACCACTGCTCAACCTGGCAGGAGCACAAGTGGGAAGAAAGTACAGGGGGGGTGGACTTTTCAGTCCAGTCAACAAGCCCAAACATGTTTCTTTCCATTCTATGAGCAACCTCTCCTACACCACTCCAAAAATGTACGCCAAACACTTGGTCTTTCCACTTCATTCCTTTCGCAATATTCTTAATTTTACTTGGACACAAATGCACGGAAGTGCAGAGGATTAACTACTATGGCATTTAGGCAGCAAATAATGGGGTCCTCGCCATGGCTTAATATTTATTATCAGGCACGTCTACTGTAGACAGGTTCAAACAATAGTGCTTGAAAAGCTTGCCAATCGCGGTAATTATATGCGGGTAGCTGTTATAATATCATTTTGGGGTGAAACCTTGGGAAAAAGGCGAATAGCGGACGATACTGGTTAGGTCAGTGTGCACTTACAAACGACCCTCAGCAAGTGCTCACACTTGCCCCACCAAATGTAAATGCATCTGCAAGTTTAGTGCATTTACGCAGGTGAGATATAACAAGGATGGCTAAAATTTAGCGACAAGCTGCGGCTTGCATAAATGTGACACATTGCACTCACCACACGTTCAAAATAGTTGAGGTTGTACAATTGAGGAGCTCCACACAGACCCAACCGGCTGACTGTCTGATAAAGGAAGTGCAATTTGCATGTTTCAAGCAATGCGCCAAAGTAGTCTTAAGCAACACGGTTTAAAGGTGCGGTAGCAATACCTACCTGGCAGCTAAATATGGAGCAGGTGGAAATGGGCTTGTCAGGCATGCAACCTGTAAACAGCTTGCATGTCCAGCCATTCCTGGGAGAAACAGTTTTTTAGGTCGAACATTGGCTACCAGGAACGTATTTAATTTGTTCAGGCAGCGGCATGAAAAAAGGATTTACGATCTACTCACAGGTCTCGGATGCCTGACGAGCTTCCCACAATGGAAGTTGTACGCGCTGGTGGAGAATTGCCTTTATCACTCACGGCAATGACCTCAAACTCACTGCACAGGTTGAGTGATAGTTTGTCAGATCCAAATCCAATCACCGTCACTGCAAGTATAGGACTTAGCACACATCAACAGATCGGACAAATGTGTGCAAACCGATTTTTTGTGCCTGTCAAATCCATACAAAAGTTTTATTGCGGGAACTTACTATTCCACATTGTTATCCAGCTTGGAGATGATTTTGCATCCTCCTGATTTCACCGAGCTTGTGCTGGAATTTCGGGAGCTGGACCTCGAGTTGCTCACCTGTTGATAAGACAGCCTGTGTTGCAAGTACAAGAGCCATTTGTGCAGCCTTGGGAAGTGGGGATTGATATATTGCTATGGTGAATAAGGCAGTGCTAAATGTCTCGGGTACCTTTGTGGTCTGTTTTTCATTCCGAGCAATGTATGTTGTGCGCAAAAGCCACACTAACCCCACATCACTTACTCGTAACGATCAATGCAAGCGTTGTTTTCCACCCCATCCCAGCATAGCTCGACCATATTATCGCCTGGTGCGACCCTCAGGTCGTTCAACCTGGAGGGCTTAATGTCTTTACACCTGTCATAAAAAGAACAGGATGTGACTGCTAGGTAATCTCGGTATGTACGAAGCAATGAATGAAGCAGTGCAGTATTTTGTTGTTCTTTTGTGGATGCAACAAAACGATGCACATACTTTGTGTTTGGAGAGGCTTCTGTTTTTGCGGGCTCGCCATCTTTACTTTCATAGGAGAAGGCCTTCACTTGAACGGTGTACTTTTTGTCGTTTTCAAGGCCCTGCGCAAAAATATGCGCAAGATCACGGCACACAGTCTTACAACCAACCACACTGTGTACACTGCAACTGATCAGAGCAGCTCCCTACGGAAGTATGCCCCCACGTACGGGTAGTAGGCTGAAGCCCACGGGTACCCGTAAAGGGCTTTTGAATTGCGCGGGGGGTATATAAGACTGCGCGGGGAGTTATATGAGGTCCACAGGTATCCGTAGAGGCTTTATAGTTCTTCACTCACCTCAATCGTGTGCTTTTTCCCTGACGTGGACGAGCTGCGGACAGGCTGGTCTTGGCCAGGGATGTACAGATCAATCAAATATGTGTCAACGCATTCATTCCCACGTGGCTTATCCCAGGTGATGATCAGGGCCTTGTCCTACAATAAGTGTGTGTACCAAATGCATACCAAACATGAGTACTGCACGAAGCTGCACTGCCATTATTATAGGCAATAAAGCCTTATCATGATCCGCAAAGAAACCAAACTTGCCCCTCATACCTAAACAAACACTAAATATGTAGCTTACCTTTTCCTGAACCTCCAAATTGGTCGGTGGACTTGGCTTCTCTTCCAGGCACCCGCCAGACCCTCCTTGCAACGAGGTAGGCTGCAAGAACAAGAGCACACAACGGTTGTGCGAGGTCTCAGTGCATGGGTCCACTGTTCTTCCTTTTTCTTCCCTGCAAACACGCCTACCTGCGCAGCTCCAAATGGTACAAGCATGTAAATGGCGAGCAGGATTACTCCGTGCTTCGTCATGATTGACCACGATTTTGAGAGTAATATTATAAAATTTGTGGAACTTCAGAATTGAGACGTCCTCACGCACGGTCGTTTTATCTTGTCAAACCGAACCTAAAATTGGTTTAATAAAATGTGTACGAAATGTTCAAATTTGTAAAAAAGAAAAACGTGTTGCTCGACACAAAATCACTTACCTTAATTATAACGTATGCTGCCTTGATGTGACTTCAATATTGGCTGCCCGCGAATGAGAGACTCTTGAGGCTTGCGAACTTCCTCTTTTTTGTTGTTGTCTCCTGGTGATATAGTTTATTGCTGAATGTATTGTTATTTAGCTGGTGTATTACTACGGCTTCCAGGTACGCACAGCAACAGCTTATCTTCCCACCTCAGTTTGAGGATGGCCCAGCTCGTTTGAGGACCTTTATAAACCAACCTGATATTTTTGGTGCTGCCTCTTTTGTAGCTAAGTGCCTAGCCCTGTTCCCTTGATTTTTCTAGCTTTTTTTGGTTTGGTTACAGGCTTTTTTCCAGCTTCCGCTCAGATGCCCACCAGAGGCATATATACTAGCAATGTAACCGTACCTTACCTTAGCTGGTGTTTTTTCATAGCGGTGCGGGACTTGAATATCGTGGGAACCCAAAGTCCTTCGGATGAGGGTTCCAATGTCGTCTAGCTCATTGACCTCAAATATTTGGTTAGCGAAATGTAAAAATATACAGGAGAATCGGATACATACAGTGGCAAACTTGCCATCTCGTCCTGACATATTAGAAAAGTGACATCCAAGCTAATATGAAGGAAAGAAAAGAAGGAGGTGGAGCAGGTTGACTCTCAAAGAGGCCGCAAAATGGTGCTCTAGGGCATAATCTCCAAGTTGACAGTGCAGATACACCAGCAAAATATAAGATACAGAGCGGCCACAGCGTAGACAGCCAACCCAGCACGATTTTAAAAAACATGTCCAGTGCCTAGCCGAGCAGATGCAGGAGTGCCAGCGTAAAAATTTGTCCCCCATTGAAGTCGGCTTGCGTATGACAGCGGGGTCGGTAGTTTGCTCGCAGGAATTTCCCCATTGTCTTCCTCTTCCTCTTCCTCCCGTGATCGTTGTTGTGTCTGTGCAGCATGGCCAGTCTTCCACTCCTGCTCCTCTGGAAAAAGCGTGTAGAAAGCCTGCAGCCTGTCAGGGCTGACCCAGGGCGGCCGCACCACGAAGTACACGTGACCGTCCTCAGGCTGGGTGCCCCATAGCTCCACTGCCTGTGTATATGTGGACGTTGATGCATTCCAAATGGTATACACGTATGGACTTTGGATGGGTTAAGCTGCTCAACGCAAGCATGGTGCCCGCATAGATGCACCTCTGCAGACCCTGGACGACGGCGTAGTTCTCTTTTGTTCGCGTCGTGAATTGCAGTAGGCGAGGTATTTGTTACCAAGGAAAACTGATAACTGCTTGAAATCCCTCACAACTTGCTCTAAAGGAAAGGAAAGAAACGATGGATAAACAACAGAGAAGCACAGATAGAAAGCAAGAGCGATAAAGTAGCACATCACTCATGCTGCACTACAAGAACTGAGCTTTGTGTGTTTTACACTAAACTCAGCTGTTTTCTGATCCAAGCACGTCCTGTGTGAAAGCGCCCACGGACGGAACAATTTTGCTCACTTCCTCCTAAGGCACAAAGTTTTGACTGCACATAATCTTCCACACAGAGATCTAAACAATGTTGCGTTGGCTTGTGTGAGCATTAGGTGAAAGTCTTTTCTGAATTTACACTGATCTTTGCTCGCATAATAATTTTAAGCACGCAACTACTACGCATAACTTTCGTGGAGGGGGTTAAATGAGGCCTTAAATGGACATGTTCAAAGTTATTTGGATCATGCGTCCTCCAAATTGCTGACTTTGTAATTATAATTAATACAAACAACAAGGACACAAATTTGGAGCTTCCTGCGATGTGGGGGACAGATGACTGGCAGTAGTGCGCATGTCGACTTCCATAAAGTTTAGCTATCAAATCACTGCGTGACCCAGTGACCCAAGTACACTTGAAATAAAATTTAAATTGGGCTCTTTAATCACAGGTCCCCCCCAAGATAAAAAACCCTGAGGAGTGCCAACAAGCTCTTCACCCATGTAAAAGTTCCTATCACATCTGATTGCAATAGACTAGTTTATGAAATTATACCACTGAGCTTCGCTGGAAAGTTGGGGTTCTGGGGAGCTGTGTTGAGCCCTTTCCTATCTTGCATTCACTTCAGCTGTATGATGGTGCATGTCTGAACTTGCACTGATCAATATCTGTTCCGGGTACAACCAACATATATGACAGTGAATGATGCTGTGAGCTGAGATTGGGGCACAGGTGCTGGGGAAGCTTGCAAGTGGAAGGCGTTCACACAAGGGACACAGGGGACCAAGAAAAACCGCTGTATAGCTACTGTAAGCTTTAGCCCAGTTTTCGCTTGCAGAGCTGCAGGAATATATTAAATTTGTCTTCAAGGACAGTTCGTCCTCCCTACACGCAGCATATTCATGTGCACTATATGCCCTTTTTGAATTCTCACTCACAGCAGAGTTGCAGGAAATTCCAAGCTTTGTTAATCTCAAGAGTTTCGATGGGTGCAGCATGAACAGCAATGCCTGTCCTCGCACTGTGGCATTAAAAATCTCCAGATTGTGAGCTACCTACTGGGTCTTTTGCAAGCTTATTTTGCTGGCATTCAACTATATAAAATTGGCATGATTACATCCGGAAAAAGGTTGGAATCATTTGGACGATTCAAGCTCGTTGACACTATTTGGCCAGGAAAGGGTGGGTATGTCTTAAAATGACCCAGACTTGACCATTGTAAACTGACTCAGTGGGTTAGCAGGTTCTTAATCCCAGCCATTCCTCAACTTACATATCTTAAAACCAGTCAAGACGTTGCGGAAAAGGCCACTTCCCATCCTCCTCCAAACCCATACCTGAACATCTGTCACGCTATGAAATTGCTATCGTTAAAAAACAAGCTTTAAAGTCGCTTTTTATGGCCAAATACCCTAAATTCCTGCCAAGAATGACCAGGCCATGATGCCACTTATGCCTATTGGCTCCCCCAATAGACACCTAAGTTTGATGTGTGCGCACCAAGTAATTGTTATAGACAAACATTGTGCAAGGGACAGAGCGTAGGAAAAGACCACCCAGTTAATCCAGTGTGTAGTGTTTTAGGCAATCCATTCCTCCTTTAAGCTCGCACACAAGGTCATCTGTAACTCCCTCCTGAGTCCTAGTTGCATGTCGTTTTCTGACTGTAGGCCAAACTAATAACAAGTACAACCAAAATTGCTGCACGTTTCTCTGTGTTTTCGGTTTTAGTGTAGCAGAAACACACCAGTTCAGCTAGACATTAACCTCTTTTAGTCAAGTTTTGGACAGTACCGACCTTGGTGAGCCGATACTGGTTGACAATCTTGTTGCAGCGCACAAACACGTTCATGTACGCCAGCAGACCATCGAGAGATTCCACGGTGCTCAAGTTGATCTTTAGGACCCAACTGTCCTGCTGGTTTTCGAATATGGATACTTCCATGCCCTCCCAATCCTGAACGGTCACAGAAGAAAAAAGAGGAAGTGAGCACTGTGTGATGGATCCCTACGTGAATGAGCCAAGCAATTTGCTGAGCAGTTAAGACGTACTGAGCAAGACATTTTCAACTTCTTCAGTGCTAGTTGGTTTATGCAACTTGTCGCATGTTGTGCGCAAGCACAACCTTGTGGTTGCAACGGGTGCTCAACCTGTGTCGATTACTTTTGAACTTGCTGGTCACATCACATGAGCTATCGATAACACTGTGCGACAACAATGCGAACGATGATCCCACCTGCATGATCCATTTACAAAGGTTGTCCATCATTGTTGCAGTATCAGCTTTTGTAGGCTTGTCTTTGAGCTTGCTGCTGCCAGGGGGCACAAAGGGTTGGGGCTGCATCTTTGCATGCTCCGTTGCCCTAGCAAGATGAGCAAAACAATTAAAGATGGTGAAAGTGACAAAGACAATCCGTACATCTCCCACTTGGAAGGCTGGAAAGCTACGCAATCGCACAAGACGGCACAAATATGAATTACACGTTTTGCAAAACTTGCAGGTCAAGCTTTATGCTCAATTAAAAGGGACCTGGCCAAAGCCTTCCTTGTGTGACCGGGAACGACTTTTTGGGCTTGTACCAAGAAGAATGTTGCGAAATGATGAAGGGCTAATAGGCCAATGCCTCTGGTAAACTTGATTGCTAGCCAGAACGGACATTGGCGGTAGGGAAAACTGCGTCAAGGAACATGTGTGTAGAAGGTGGCAGTAGTCACCCTTACTGCAATGCTATTTGACAACCAATGTACAGGAACACGAGCTGTATACCTGTATAACAAGCATAAGAGGCTGTAAGGGATGCTATTCACTCACACACTCAAATTTGCAAGACTTCTTTCTTACTCACCTGTACATTAGACGTGTCTGGTCTAAACTCTCGTACTCCCCCCCCAGATAAGGGTAGGTTTTACTTCCAGTCATATCCTCGTTCTTGCTCATTGCCAGCATTCCAGTCGGAGTAAATTCTTTGCCACCAACCTGGGTTGCATTGGTTTGGGGGGTGCTGTGTGACTGGTAGTGATTCCAAATAGAATGTGTGCATCAGGCATCTGACAATGATGAAGGACAAACATTTACACAGCATCTGAGCACCAGTCACTCATGCAATTGCTCAACACAGGGGTGACACACACGAGTGTCTCTGTTACACGACTGAAGACCAAGGGCATGTGATCCAGGGACAACCCTGAAATTTTCATAATTCATAAGCTTCAACCACTTTGTGGTGCCAGAGAGAAAAAAGCGAAGGTGAAATACTCAGAATACTCTGTGCTTTCCATGCTCAAAGGCAAGCCGCCTCGCTCCGTCATGATGTGATATGCTGAGAAGTCAGCAAACATCAAGGCAGAAACCAGAAAAACCTGTGAATGTAATTTTTTTTATGTTTAAGGGCAAGCCTCCTCGCTCCGTCATGCCGTGAGAAATCAGCCACATCACGGCAGAAACCCGTCAAAGAAGAACTACCACAGACAGGGTACACACATACGCACGGACCAAGCATCACTCACTGCCATACGCTTTGCTTCGCTCTCCACACGGTCCTTACTCTTCTGCTCATCTGCAAGGCTGAGCCTGCTCGGTATGTACCCAAAGGCCTGCACACAGGCACGGAAGTTGAGAGATGCATAAATGGCTTCACTATTCAATATAAGCAAATGTGGGGAATGGTCACAAAGACGGGAGCAAGGTAGCCAGATAGTGGTTAAAGGAGGTTTACCCAAGAACAAAATGACGTCCCCCTTGCTGAGAGAAATCAAGGATTTTCTGATGTATGACATGTCGTTTTGCTGGCATACATGAGCCCAAATGGAACTGGAGCAACAGTTGTGGCAATAAGTAAGGCTTGAGGGTGGCAGTAAACAAAGCTAAAAGAAGCATGGATCGGAACCAGAAGATCAAGACAATATAGAGCGGTGTGCGCCGCTTTTATGTGTACAATTGACTTTCTGCAGTGTGACTTTCTGCAGTGTTCCTGCCTCTCACAGCCTGCTGTTCCTGTTTTTTCTTTTTTTGCTTCATTGCCTGCTCTTTTAGCAAACAGGAAAACAGAAAATAGCAGCAACAGCAGGATGTGAAGCAAGGAGACCTGCTGGTGCACATCAAGTCATCAGCCCCCTGGCACGCTACACAGGAAGGTGATTTTATATCCAAGCTTCGTGCGTAGCTTAAAAGGTTTGAGTGGCAGCACCTGGAAAAGGCCTTTGGAGTTGTCTGCTCCAGATTTCAGGAGAGGCCCACTCAGGGCCGGCATTAGGGATTGACGTGTTGCTTCCATACGAGAGGCCCTGCTGCTTGCCACCTGAAAGTTGTGATTTGCATCAAACCTGTCAATGTCCTTGCTGACATCCCTACAACGCTAGTCATAGACATGAAGGGTGTAGCAAGAATGGAGTAACACACTCTATGCTTTGTTCTCAAGATTCTGTATGTTGCCATCACAATGTTTGCTAGGAATAGGCACATAATGTCTGAATACGTATGTGCCTTCCTGCGTAAGCACACCGCAATGGGCAGCCAATTTGCAGTTGATCACTCAATATTGTCATGTAGAAGGCAAGGATGGTGTGGATGCCGGCTCTATATTTGTAGCAGAAGTATGACTTTACTAAATTGTTGACCTGGTATAAATAGCAAGGTGTACGGCATGACATTTCGTTACACACGTTACTAATAGGAATTGTGTGATCTATGCGATGGGGATGAGGAGCTAGAACAAAAAGCATATTGCGTGAGCTGCAGTCTAGCCAGGCTTTTAGACTGAGATGGCGTTGCCGCATCAGCGCTTTAGGGCACAGCATGGAAATTGTCATCATTCATCACACTCAACGCAAGGATGTGTCTCCTAATTCCAGGAAATATGGTCAGATCAGCGTACAGTAAAGTCTTCTTTGAAATCCGTGACTTACACCACCAAAACTAGTCTTCAACTCACATGCTGGTGCTTGATGTCATCTGGTAAGTGCTTGATGAAGTTGTAGTTCCCAGTGGTGAAAGTCCGATTTATGAAATCCTGCTCCGAGTTGGCAAACCCCGGCAGAAGGCTAGAGATGGAGGGGATGGCATAGCCGGGTAAATATCCGATCACATCATCCTGTACGCCAGTTTCATCTTCTCCTTGGCTTGTCCTGAGCGCAACGTTTCAGCGCAACCTGACAATTAGGTCTGCACATGCATCTTTAGAGAAATTGAACCCTCCTGTCAGAAAAGCCCACATTGCAGCATGCCTTTACATGCAAATAGCCACACAGCAATGGAACTTGCAGGCAGCCATGCTTCTCTCTTGTAGAGATGAGTGTAAGAGTTGTACGAATTGTATGCATATGTGTACGGTTATATGTAATTTATATATGTGTGTGTACATATGCGTATGCGTATAGGTATTTACTTAAATATGTGCGCTCGTATGCGTGTAAACATATTTGTGAGCACACGCACATGCAAGCATGTGTACGTGCGTATATGCATCCGTGTGTGTGTGTTGTATGTATGCGTGCTGTGTTTGTGTGGGCTTATTTGAGTGTGTGTGTGTGTATATGTGTGTGTGTATGTGAGT
>Ga0307960_1002000_pt1 | contig 12017 bp, 19 predicted proteins | sample OrgLakmetagen542_FD_201832 | JGI IMG/M metagenome (GOLD analysis project Ga0307960, IMG submission 201832) | Saline water microbial communities from Organic Lake, Antarctica - #542 | ecosystem: Environmental > Aquatic > Non-marine Saline and Alkaline > Saline | place: Antarctica: Organic Lake... | reverse complement strand
GGATATAAGCATTATATATATTTTAAACATAGCAGCAATGTTTAAAATATATATAATGCTTATATCCTGAAGCAGAGGTCGATCGGTGCAAGTTCAGAAATGCACCTTTCCTCTGCCAAAGTGGGTGCAGAATACGCACCAGGCCCCACAGAACCCTTCAGAATGCCAGAGTTTCAGCAAATGTCAATGGTTTACATAACATCAAGATTCTTGCATTAAGATGAAGGATAGGGGGCTTTGAATTGGGTGGAGAGCTAAGTGAGAATGGTTGGGGTGGTTTGTTAATGGGAACAGCCGCGAGCTATGTGCTAACATTGTGGAGTGAGCGGCACACTTATTGCATATGAAGTTATCATTGCGTCAATGAGAACTACTGCAACTATTGGCTAGACCTTTGGTTTTAAGACTATTAAGTTGGGCTGCGTGCGAGAGAAAAGTTAAACCGTGAAGATGCACAATGCCTTTTCATAACACACACAGACCAAAGCTCACAGTTTGTGTCGCAAGAAAAAAGGGCATCTTGCATTCTCACGGTCAAAGTTTGGAGTATACTGCACCCACACCCATGCCCACACCCACAATCACACCCACACCCACACCCACACCCACACCCACGCCCGTGCCAGCACCCACACCCATACCCACACCCACACCCACACCCACACCAAACCCCACACTCACGCCCGCACTTGCACCCACACCCACACCCACGCACCTCAGATTGCCTGCCAACGAGTAGCGCACCCAGTCACTCAGCACTAGAAGCTCCTGGGCTTGGGCGGCAGCGTCTCCCTGGCCTGTGCTTTCATTAGAAGCTAGGGACAGGCCAGTCACAAAGCCCTGCGTGGTGCAATAGGCATTGACACAAATCTTGACATCTTGAGCTCACAGGCCATTTAATATCTGCACAGATGGTATTAGCATCTCTCTGTGCTTCTGTTGGGGGGGCTAGCGGTTACTAATAGGCCAGTCACAAAGCCCTGCTTGGTGCAACAAGGCATTGACACAAACCTTACCATCTTGAGCACACAGGGTTGTTATTTGCACAAATGGTAATATCATCTCCGTGGCCTGCGCTTTCATTAGGGGCTAGTGGTTACTAACAGGCCATTTACAAGGCCCTGCGTGGTGCGTCATAGCGGTAACTCTGTTTTTAATCTTGATAACAGACGCCTTTTTGCTTTTCGTGGTGTCCCGCGAGAAAGGTGGTAGCAGGACTCTGCACGGACAAGCCTTGTTGCCAGCCTCGCCCTCCACTTGACTGACATTGCGTTGCTACGCCTGGGTTTCTACTTGACATTGAGTTGCTATGCCTGGGTTTCTATTTGAGTAGCTATGCCTGGGTTCTACTTGAGTTGCTATGTCTGGGTTTCTACTTGAGTTGCGCTGCCTGGGTTTCTACTTGAGTCGCTATGCCTGGGTTTCTACTTGACATTGAGTTGCTATGCCTGGGTCAGAACAGTAAACACATCCGAGTGCAGAACAGTAAACACACCCGAGTGCCGAAAAGTAAAATCACCCGAGTGCAGAACAGTTAACACACCCAAGTGCAAAACAGTAAACACAACCAAGTGCAGAACAGTGAATTCAGAGCAGTAAACACACCCAAATAAGGAAAGTAAAGTCACCCAAGTGCAGAACAGTAAACACACCCGAGTGCCGAAAGTAAACACACCCGAGTGCAGAAAAGCAAACTCACCCGAGTGCAGAACAGTAAACAAACCCAAGTGCAGAAAAGTAAACACACCCAAGTGCAGAACAGGAAGCACACCCAGGTGCAGAACAGTAAACACACCCAAATGCTGAACAGTAAACACACCCAAGTACAGAAAAGTTAAGTCACCCAAGTACAGAACAGTAAACACACCCAAGTGCAGAAAAGTGAATGCACCCAAATGCAGAACTAAAACACACCCAAGTGCAGAAACTTGCATGTCCCTCCCCCACTTCCCACTTTTGCACCTGAAGGTCAGGCGGGCTGAAAGGCCCTCCCCCAAGAGCACCATCACGCAGCCTGTCATTGAAACCGCCCAATCCGGTGTCTGCATGCAAACAAGGGACGTGGTAATGAGCAGGTTGATTCAAAATGTACGGCCTATAGCTTGGTGTAAAACACCCCAGTCCGGTGTCTGCACGCAAATAAAAGACGTGGTAATGAGCAGGTTGATAAAAATTGTAGGTAATGAGCAAGTTGATTAAAAATGTACGGCCTATAGCTCGGTGTAAAGCACCCCAGTCCGGTGTCTGTACACAAGCAAAGAATGTGTATGAGTAGGTTTAGAAGGAAAAAACGAAAGACCCTACCCCCCACCTGGCATTGTCACGCAGTCTTTCATTAATATCACCCAGTTAGTTATCTGCACGTACACACACATAAACACGTATATACAAACATACATACATACATACATACATACATGAACATTAAGCAGCAACTTACATAACACGTACACCCTTACATTACATGTACACCCTTACGTACATGTACACCCTTACGTACACCCTTACGTACATGTACATCCTTCCTGCTCGCCCGTCGTCAGAATCATTTCACCATCGTCAGAATCATTCAGCAAACAATTCATTCAATCATTCATTCTACCGTCGTCAGAATCATTCAACGAACAATTCATTCAATCATTCATACTACCGTCGTCAGAATCATTCAACGAACAAACCATTCAATCATTCATTCTACCGTCGTCAGAATCATTCAACAAACATTCATTCTACCGTCGTCAGAATCATTCAACGAACAAACCATTCAATCATTCATTCTACCGTCGTCAGAATCATTCAACGAACAAACCATTCAATCATTCATTCTACCGTCGTTCGTCAGAATCATTCAACGAACAAACCATTCAATCATCCATTCTACCGTCGTCAAAATCATTCAACGAACAAACCATTCAATCATTCATTCTACCGTCGTCAAAATCATTCAACGCCAAAACACAAAAATACGATACAAACCTCAAAGGTCTGGACAGAAGCACAGAAGCTTACACCGCACGATTGTGTGGTGTGTGCCCCTGTGCTTCTGTCTGAGCGCTCACAACCATGCAATTTGTGCGATGCATGCTCCTGTGCTTCTGTCTGAGCGCTCACAACCATGCAATTTGTGCGATGCATGCTCCTGTGCTTGTGTCTGAGTGCTCACAACCATGCAATTTGTGCGACATATGCTCCTGTGCTTCTGTCTGAGCGCTCGCAACCATGCAATTTGTGCGACATATGCTCCTGTGCTTCTGTCTGAGCGCTCACAACCATGCAATTCGTGCGAAGTAAGCTCCTGTGCTTCTGTTTGGGTGCTTCACAACCACAAAAGCCCAAAGTCACAGATGAGAGGTTCTCTGCTGTGGGTACAAGGCGCGCGAAAGCCAGCTCCATGAATCGGAGCCTGCATATTCTGTTTAGCTTCACTTTGACAACAGTGGTCACTCTGCTTTGTGCCAAACATGCAGCACCTCTTCAGACAGCTACAATTAAGTGTGTGAGGTGTAATTGAGAGCAGTTGAAGCCACGCTGGTCATCCACCACCTGTAAAGGGTACACAAAACAATACAATCAACTACCTGCGAGATTGAGTTAAAAGCAGTTGAAGTTACGCTGGTTATCCACCACCTGTAAAGGGTACACAAAACAATACAATCAACTACCTGCAAGATTGAGTTATAAGCAGTTGATACCACGCTGGTTATCCACCACCTTTCTAAGGTGTACACAAAACAAAATAGGATCAACTTCCTGTGAGGTTCAATTAAGGCAGTTGATGCCGCGCTGGTTATCTGCCGCCTCTCTCAGGCGTTTAAAAGGCACCACCAACAACCAGCTGTACACAAAACACCACCAACAACTACCTGTGAGGTTCAGTTGAGAGCAGTTGATGCCGCGCTGGTTGTCTGCCGCCTTTTTAAGGCGTACACAAAACACCACCAACAACCACAAGTACACAAAACACCACCAACAATTACCTGTGAGGTTCAGTTGAGAGCAGTTGATGCCGCGCTGGTTATCCACCACTTCCCCAAAGTTCCAAGCCTCTCCGTAGATGTAGATCCGCCTGTGGTTGTAGTTGCATGTGTGGTTGTGTGTGTTGATTGTGCATGTGTAATTGTGTACATGTGGGTCCGCCTGCGTTTGTGTGTGCATGTGTGTGTGTTAGCGTGGTTCTGCCTGTATTTGTGTGTGTCTGCCTGTGTTAGCGTGTACACGTGTGGTTGTGATGTGAGTCACTTTTAACCATTTAGGTCCCAAGAACAACTGTATTTGAGCTAGAAATTTGTTTAAATAGGCTGGAAAAAGCATGATTGATTGCATAACCCATAACCCCCAAACAACAGAAAGCTAACAAGTGAAAAGTGCACTTGCCTAGGTATTCGAGCCGACTTTTTGGGACACCTGCTTTCCCACAGAGTACATATGTTGACCACCGGCAGGCTAAGCCTTGAACAGCATACTCATCCCCAAACAGCAGCAGTACACACACCAATATGCTTACTTTTGCCATACATATCAAATATCGAGCTGTCAGTTATTTGAAGGTGCACACACACAAACACACACAAACACACATAAACACACAAACACTCTCACTCATACAACAGCAGCACACGCACCTTGCCCAGCAGTAGCCAGCACATTTTAACAGTAGTAGCTCATGCACAATACATTTTTAACAGTAGTAACCAGCACATTTTAACAGTTGTAGCTAATGCACAGCACATTTTCACAGTAGTAGCTCATGCCCAATACACACACTTGCCATCCATCCTGTCATACGGTAAGCTTTATAAAAATGCACGCACACACACACTCCCTCTCACACACACACACACACACACGCACAATCACAGACATACACACATGCACACACACTCACACTCTCACACACATCCTGGAGCGTTACTCAATCACACTCACTTGCCATCCACACCGTCTTTTTCGACAGTCAGGCCATCCAAAGCCGCGCGCATTTTGTTGAGGGTGCGAAGCAGCATGTGGCCCATGATGTCAAAGCGAAAACCGTCCACCTGAATTGGAAGAATTAACAAAGTTAATAAAGCATGAAGCAGCACATGACCTCATAATTTAAACCGGGAGGTACTCCCAATCACTTGCAGACGATTTGCAGCAAGAAAATTTGAGGTAAGATGTCGTAGCTTGAAACAGATGCCTCCCTTGGAGCCCTTGACCTAATATTTGAAAAATCGTGATAAAATATGCTCAGTACAAATCGTGTGCAAGCGATTGGGGAAGGTCTCCAGTCCAACGTATGAAGTATGAATACACATGGACAAACAGCACGCAGGATTGACGCACTGTTGCAGCAGGCGGGTCTTGATGTCGAGCCTGACACGTTTACTCGATTGACAGGAATGAAAAGAGCTTACAGCATGCATTAACTGGTGGGCACACACACGCAGACATACGGCACATGATCTTGACTTTTGACTTGCATGTAGGGTTGGCCATAACTGTGTATTATACGTATACCTATAATAAACCGTATATGACCGTATATTTTGAGGTTTGCATATTAAACATATCGAGTATTCACCGCATACATATGGCTCTGGTTAATCCTGGTTGATTCTGGTTCTGTTAACACGTCTTAACAAGTCTGACACGTTGTGTTACAAGTCATAACGTTAAACTTTTTATGGGTTCTGTTAAAACGTCATAACAAGTCTGACACGTTCTGTTAACACATCATAACGTTAAACTTGTTATGACGTGCTAACATAAGTTTTGGAAGGACGACAGCAGTAACGGAGTCCAGGGCACCTGATGTAAGAATGCAAGTCGTTTTTCTGATTTACCAGGTTCACAGGTGAGCTAGCATTTGCTCATGTGTGGGGTTGGCCAGAAACATGTATATACTGATTTTTATACACGCGGTATACACACGGTGTATATACAGATTTGTTGGCAGGGAAATCACCAAATATACGGTCATGTACGGTTTTTATACACAATTCTGGCCAACCCTACTCATGTGCGGTAGTAAGCACACGTGTGAACACACTTGAGCATACACGTGTAAGCACACAGAGCACACAGAGCACACGTGTGAACACACTTGAGCACACACGTGTAAGCACACGCGTAAGCACACGTGTGAACACACTTGAGCACACGTATGAACACACAGCACACAGAGCAAACGTGTGAACACACTTAAGCACACACGTGTGAGCACACGCGTAAGCACACGTGTGAACACACTTGAGCACACGTATGAACACACAGCACACAGAGCAAACGTGTGAACACACTTAAGCACACACGTGTGAGCACACGCGTAAGCACACGTGTGAACACACTTGAGCATACACGTGTAAGCACACAGAGCACACAGAGCACACGTGTGAACACACTTGAGCACACACGTGTAAGCACACGCGTAAGCACACGTGTGAGCACACGCGTAAGCACACGTGTGAACACACTTGAGCACACGTATGAACACACAGCACACAGAGCAAACGTGTGAACACACTTAAGCACACACGTGTGAGCACACGCGTAAGCACACTTGTGAACACAGAGGTGTGAACACACAGATGCTCCCTGGTGTAATTAATCCTGTCCTGCAGGGAGAACCGCGCTGCCATGTTGTGCTCAGTAGCACACTGTGTACTCTGTGTATGTGTCTGTGTGCGTGTGAGTATGTGCGTCCATTTCATCATGCCAAGAAATGGTTACACACACTTCCACACACACGCACACACTTCCACACCTTGTGATGCTTGGCCCAATGCATCCTCCACGGACAGCCTCTCTGCCATGTAGTGCTCGTAATTCACATTAACCCAGCACAGCCTTTGGATACACACACACACGCACACGCACACACACACCTTGTAGTGCTTGGCCCAGTGCACCAGGTCCTCCACAGACAGCCTCTCTGCCATGTAGTGCTCGGTGGCCACGTTGTTGCAGCACGTGGACTGACAGAGCGTGCCGTCTTCATCCCGGCGTTGGTAGTAGCCTGGGACCAACTTGTCGAGCACGCTGTTCCTGTGGGTTTAGAAGTGGCGGGTTGGGTATGTTTGCAGCACGTGGACTGACAGAGCGTGCCGTCTTCATCCCGGCGTTGGTAGTAGCCTGGGACCAACTTGTCGAGCACGCTGTTCCTGTGGGTTTAGAAGTGGCGGGTTGGGTTTGTTTGCAGCACATTCACTGCACAGGTGATGTCTTCATCCCGGCGTTGGTAGTAGCCTGGGACCAACTTGTCGAGCACGCTGTTCCTGTGGGTTTAGAAGTGGCGAATTGGGTATGTTTCTTACCGCATTTCAGCATTTTCTGTCCTTATTTCAGTAATGGCACACCTGGCACACCTGGCATACCGTAACAATTGTGCATGTACGCAAACGCCTGGGACAACTCATTGCTCCTGTCCCCACATAAGCTCTGTTGATATGCATGCGTGAGTTTTGGCAACAAGCTTGCTTGAATGGTGGTATTCATGTGTGCAATGTACGCAGGACCAAGCGCAGCTCCACGCAAACAGGAATGCTTGCATGAACACCTATGGGCATTTCTGCACTACCGTATGTTCTGCGCGCACGCCAATCTACCCCTGGCAAAATAAATGACAGCTTACTCACAATCTGGCCTAAGCCGTAAAAATGAGGAACTGTACAATTAATCTGGTTTACTGATTGTTTGTTACTGCATACATCCTTACTATCCATCCAGTTGGTTATAGCCTACACACAAGTACAACGCTTCCAGCATTGCCCCTGTACGTTGTACCGTACTTATATCAGCACATACTACAAACGTGTTCGACCCTCTAAGGAGTGTGGCAATCGCTTCAAACAATCAAATGAAAACGTAGCATCATTCTCTCTCGAAAAATTGATGCACCCACCTGTCACTTGGTCCGGCAGCATACACGTGGTTGTACACCACATCCAACACCACACCCCATCCCTGCAAATGGGCAGCAACGTTGTGAGCGCTCATTTAGCCTTTGTAAACACACAACCAACACCACACCCGGGCCTTGAAAACGAACAGCAGCATTTTGGGCGCTCATTTAGCCACCACTCCCCAGCCCTAGACACAAGCAGCAACGTTTCGAGTGCTCATTTAGCCTAGCAAACACACATCCAACACCACAGCCCAGCCCTGCAAACCAACAGCAACGCTTTGAGTGCTAACCTAGCTGAGTACAGTAGAATAGAAGCAAGGTAAAAGTCAGACACACTCTCGCACAGACACATAAACCTAAACACATCGATACATGGATACATGCACCCACGCACCTGCTCGTGCAGTGCCATGATCATTTCTCGGCATTCCCGAATCCTGCACAATGTTATATAGATTGTTGTGCTGAGTCTTATACTTTGCAGTGACAGTGATTTGCTATGACAGCTGACAGAGGAGCATTGAGCAGACCAGTCCCTATGAGGGTGAGCAAAAGTTATGACTGGCAAATCCTGACGACGCACGTGTAGCCATATTTTGAAATGCAAAGCATTACTGGACCGCATTAGAACAAATCTCTTGTACTTATAGGACACATGCCGTTTAACGTACACACTGGCTCTATAACGTGAAGCGGTGTTCATCGTCTGAGTGGTCCTCTGTAAAACCAAGCCCTACGTTTAAGACTCATAGCACATAGCAGCTGCTCGTAAAATTGTGCAACTAAATCTTGAAGCGGTGTTCATCGTCTTAATGGTCCTCTGTAAAACCAAGCCCTACGTTTAAGACTCGTAGCACGTAGCAGCTAATCGTAAATTTGTGCAACGTGCTCCACCACGCTCGGCACTGTCACGATGTTGGACAGGTGTGGCTTTTATCACCATTACACGCACGGCTGCAAACGCTAGAGAAGTGTTGGGTTAGCTTAAGGCACACCTGGCAGCGCCGTCAGGGTCTGAAGCGTAGGAGCCGTCAGGCACACCCCAGTGCACCTGCAACCACGTATTTGATTATTTGCTCTTGTCTGTGTCCGTGTGCGTCTGTGAGTGTATGTATATGTATATGTATATCCATGTGTGTGAAAGCATGGCAACTTGTTGAACACTAGATCTAATTTAGGAAGGGAGGTATTTGTGTTGCAAGTTTGCGCATGGCGACCGTTAGCACTTTGTTCTGCAGGTTATATCCCAGCGCGAAATGCAAAGTAATTCCTCAGGAAGAAGTTGGAAGCACACACACACACACAAACAGACGTAGGATGTGATGACATAGTAGCCTTTGTTCTTTCAAGTCCCATTATGCACAGGCACTGAAGCAGGGTACACACACACACACACACCCACACACCCACACACCCACACCACACAGTTGCCACATGAGTGCCGCTACTTGCCTTCTGAGCTTGACAAAGACACACTAAACGACGATTGACTGTGTGTGCATCACGAACCATAGTTTGTCGTACATGCATTTGACAATGGACCACGCACGCAAACACACAAACATGTGTGCTGTTACAAACAGACCTGTACATCTGCAAATATGTATACACGCATTTCCACATGCACACGCAAACACACAGCCCTGTCAAAGTAATCTGATTGGCCACTGCCACTAAACACAAACACACTTGCACATAATTGCACAAATATGTCACTTGCGTGTCTGATAAGAGCATTATACACAAACAGGCACGCACGCACACACACACTCACTGGGTCATAGCCCCAGTTAAATCCGTCCTGGTCAGCTACTGCAAGCACGGCTGCCTGCTGCTTGTCACTGTCAGGTGGGTACTGGCTGAGGTCCTCCTGCATGTGTGTGTGCGTGCATTTTACGTATGGATGTGTGTACGTGTGTAAGTGTTTGTGGGTACTGGCTGAGGTCCTCCTGCATGTGTGTAAGCGTGCATTGGGCGCATGGATGTGTGTACGTGTGTAAGTGTTTGTGGGTACTGGCTGAGGTCCTCCTGCATGTGTGTGTGTGCGTGCATTGGGCGTATGGATGTGTGTACGTTTGTGTGTCTGTGTCTGTGTCTGTGTCTGTGTGTGTGCACTGTATATATATGTGCATTTTGTATATGTGTGTATATGTGTGTGTATTCACATATATACGTCTGCACTTGCGCTTCTGCCCACATTTGCTCTGACGTTGGCCTGCACTTTGTATTTGTTAAGCTGCCTTTGACAGAAAGCAATGAGCACAAGGACAGAAGAAGGCCGCCTACCATCTATTTATCAACGCCTTACCTATCAATGGCTACCATATATTTGGCATGCAGGTTGGCGGAAAGGTGAAGCAACCAATCGTGGTTTGGAGGTTTAAACGGCACAAGGACGGAAGGAGGCCACCTATCATCAATCTAGTTGCAGGTGGGCGGAAAGGTGAAGTAACCAGTCGTTGTCTGAAGGTTTAATTGACATAAGAAACCACACACAGTGACCACCCCTTCATTTTTGTTCCCTCAGTTAGCCTTAACACTGCAAAAACGTTTAGAGTAGAGTGAAACGGCAACCCTCTGTCATCCATGCAATCCATTCACACAAAAGCTATGCTTGCCAGCGCTTGCGTGCAAATTCTGTGTGCAGAGTGTGCTCCTGCAACATACAAAACCGACAGCCCAGCACGTGCAAGGCAATGAGGGGAGGGTGGTGCCTGTGCAAGGAACCTTACGCATTAAAAGAAACCCTCTCACATTGGCCAGAGGCCCATTTGTATGGAACCTTACGCATTAAAAGAAACTCTCTCACATTAGTCAGAGGCCCATAAATCTGGAAATTTTTGTAATACAAGTACTTCAATTTTCCCAATGCAATTTTCCGGCTCATTTAAGTCCTCTATTCTGCGAGCATCCCAGGCTCAAAAACATTGATATTTTTTGGTATGTCTCCATTATATAAACAATTATTGTAGAAAATGCAAAACGAAACATGATTATAAAACAGCCTCTTACCTTGACAGTGAGCTGCTCCTCAACACGCTCAGGCACGGAGCCAAAGTCGTACAAGGGCAGCAAGTGGATGTGGTTGAGACCGGCCTGCAGGTATGAGATTAATGTGAATGAATGGATGAACATTCAGGCCACAGCCAGATTCGTACAGGGGCAATAGGTGCAGCCGATACGAAAGAATATAAGGAAAGTAGTAAGGGGAAAAAATAATGACGACCAACTAAAAGAGGAATCACCATACTGGTTTATGTTAAACAAAATAATCACGGTCTTACACGGTCACGGGGAATACGCATGTGGATAAGACCGGCCTGCAGATATAAGTTTAACGTGAATGAATGGATGAACAAGTTCAAGCCAGAGCCAAAGTTGCACAGGGGCGATAGGTGCATGTGGTTAAGGGCGACCTGCGGAATTGGGTTTGATACTTGGGTACAAACGAAACATGTACTTGGGTATAAATGGTAATTATACTATACTCAGCTATACTTATACTTATAAACGGTGCTTAGGTAAAAACGAAACATGATACTTAGGTATAATCAAAACATGTAGGCACAGAGCCAAAGCTGTACATGGGCAGCGGAGTGCGTGTGGTTAAGACTGGCCTGTATAACCATTATTCCAAATCAAAGACTTGCGTCCAGGCCAAAGCTGAGTCGTATCGAGCAGTAAGCGAACACGATGAAGGCCAGGGCGTAGAGAACGGCTTGATATTAGCACACAGGCATTCAGGCACAAAGCCAAACTTATGAAAGAACCGCAGATGGAGTAGACAAACAACACCTGATTATAGGAGGCTCACGCACCGCACGCGCATCTGCAAACGCACACGTGCACACTGCACGCACAGGCACACATTTGCACTCACAAATACACACATGCATACCTAGCTGTGATTCCATGCACACACACCTCACACACCCACACCCACACCACCCCCCCCACCCCCACTCACACCCACACCAATACCCACATGCACACGCACATGAACACCCACACCCATACCCATAAATACCTAGTTGCAAATCCCTGCACGCACACACACACACATATGCATACCTTATTCTAAATCCCTGCACGCACCTCACGGAGCCTGGCCAAGTGGGCTAACCCAGCACTC
>Ga0307960_1001996_pt1 | contig 12023 bp, 8 predicted proteins | sample OrgLakmetagen542_FD_201832 | JGI IMG/M metagenome (GOLD analysis project Ga0307960, IMG submission 201832) | Saline water microbial communities from Organic Lake, Antarctica - #542 | ecosystem: Environmental > Aquatic > Non-marine Saline and Alkaline > Saline | place: Antarctica: Organic Lake... | reverse complement strand
CGCTAGCAACGCTTACCTAACAGCGTCCTATGTCCCTGTTGAAATTAAGTGCATCATTATGAAGTACAGAACAGGAACCCTGTACAACTAAAAGCATGCGACATGATTTAAGCACTCAACAAGCCTAGCTTTCCCCCTCTGCCCACACCTGGGCAGTTCCCTGCATAACCTTTCTGGATGCCAACACACGCAAATAACAAATGAGAAATATGATCACTGAGAGACACAGCTTAGCATGCAGTATGATCTTCAAAGCCATCAGCAAGACAGGCTCGCTAGCTAGAATTCTGCTTTGTCTGCATGGATATAAGTAGCAGCAAACGTCATCTCCGGATGCTGTACTGGTTGCTCCCATCTCAGCGAAGACAAAAAAGCAACAAACTAGCAATGAAGGGGGAAGGGGGGTTAATTCTTAGGAGTGGCAGGGGGCGACTGAGGGAAACCAGGAGCACCTCGGCCGCAGCACCGCCAGCCATTAGCCATTAGCAAATCCACCTTCCCCAGACAGCACCAACCCAAAGATCTTAGGAATCTTTAACATGAAATTCACCTCATCGAGGTCAAGTACTGTGAGGACACTCGACCGCAGAACGAGCTGAGCGCCGCGCAGGAACAGCATAAAGGCCTCCGCTCCACCCTTCAAGGAGCCTCCGTTACTCTCCACACCATCCTTTTGGGAGTGGATGGCACCATCTACCACAATCACACGCTGGAGCCTTTTAAGGAGCCGGGTCTTGATTCTCAAAGAGTTAAGGAACTTGCTTCCAAGCTTCATGTTCATTCTGTCAATTACGCTGCCAAACCTGTCCATACTAGACGTGCCCTTTCCAGTACTGTTATCAATTCTCATCAGGAGCCGGTTTCAGGCCGAGCCTGCAACCCTCCTGATCCCCATAGATTTTTCCTTTCCTTTTTGCGGTGGAGGAGCTTTACGGTACTCGGTACCAAAGTGGCTCCTTTTCCTTATTTAATGTGGGGAGTGGCTTTCACTGCCAGCGTAGCTTTTTCTTTTTCCCTTTTCCCACATCTTCCCAGATTACAAAACTGGAAACCAATCACATATGCACCGATGGTAGCGCCATGCAAGATGAGATCAGCAAACAGCAAATCTTGACCACTAACTTTTCACCCCCACCACAGGCACTGGTTGTAGTGATACCATTCTTAACCTTAAGGACAACGACCCCACGCTCACCATCAATAGAGCCGAGCTTGCAGCTGTGCTAGTAGCGGTACAAAAAGGCAACACTAAAAATTGCTACAGACAGTGCCTCATCGCTCCCTCTTTCAGATTAGAAAACAGCTAATGAACCCAATGGCTATCCTCGACATTGTAAATATAATCCAAACCTCACCTTCAACCGTCACTTTTTACAAGGTAAAATCCCACTCTGGTTTTACTGGCAATGAGGGTGCAGACCACCTAGCATACAAAGCAGCAGTCAATCAAAATCCTTACATTTCCCTCCCGCCAGCTACTGACCCTTTCTACGACCTGTTCTGGCTAAGCGTGCCTAACAAAGATGGCTGCCATGCAGAAGAGCTGCGAGTTTTGCCTAATTCATAGGACAAGCTAAAACATCATATGCATGCCCACCATTATTACCTTGGGTGAAGCTAACAAAGATACATTGCTTTAAAACTCTAGCAAAGATTGATTGCATGATACACCTGAGTCTGCAGCACAGTCCGAATCTTGCATCTGGCTTGCTATTTCCGCCGCTGTTGTGGATTAAGATTGGAAGGTACAAGCCAGGATGGAATCAATCCCATTTGTGTACCTTCTGATGGGCGTATGATAATGCCTTGTTGTACCATCTTTTCACCTGCTTGTGCTAGCAGGCATGCACCCTGTGTACCTTGTTGGATCGCTTTAATAAACATTTGTCCAGAAGCGTTGTGCCTATTATACACCATTTTATTTATAATGGGATGACTGCAGCCTGACGTCATGTGACAGCATGTGGTAGGTGCCGTCTAGCTTCTGGCAGACGAGGCAGATTGGTGGGCTTACTATGTGGTTGCACTGAGCGGCACGCTTTTGGGTGTATATCAAACCTGTGCAGCAGAGTATGGCATTTTCCTTTTCTCCAGAGGTGACACTTGCATTTGTCCAAAATGAGGTACTTTTTCCTCGACTTTGCCTTCCTTAATGAGTGTTTGATAATTTGTGTAGCACCTATTGGACTGATGGTTTGAAACCTTTGTTTGTAAACCCACCAAAGAACTTTTGAAGCTCTGGGGTACAGCCTAGAGGTGAGACCATTTTTCTTTTGCGGCCAGGGCATGATTGCGAAGGGGACAGGGAAGGGCGGGCAGAGCCCGGTAATGTGAGCATTCAGCCTTGGTATTGTTGCCTGTCATTGAAAGTCGTGGGAGTCGATGAAGTAATCTTTGGGTTTCTGTTGCAAGGTCTTAGACAGGGGGATTCAGCAGGGCATGCAAGCCTTATGACGAGCAGAGTTATATGCATCCTGTTAAATGCTGAGGCGCAGAGGGGTGATGGTGCTGGAGCATTTTCCATCTATGCCGTACACACATGTCACCTCTGGGAGGGTCTGGAACTTTGGAAGTGTTAAGCAGTCGCAGGTCCTGAACTCTATCCTGAGCAAATAAATAGCCAAGTAAAAGGCAAAGAAAATAACATGCCAATGATAGCAAAGCCGGAAAGGAAAGGAGGGGGCCCACCACCACGCCAGCAAAGAGGAAAAGAATGACGCTACAAGTCTGGTGGTACAGCAACAATTATCACAATTTTTACACGTTTTACATATGCAGCCTAGCAGTCGCACGTTTTGACTGATGGCTTTATCTGTAAACTATAAAAACCAGGAATTTTTTATGACGCTAAGTTACTTTTACACAAATACTAAGATTTCAGCTCATTCGATATTCAAAGGGTTGGCCAGAACCATATATATACGGTGTAAATACGACAATCTAGCAAGGAAATCACCAAATATACGGTGTATATCATATACGGTTCTGGCCAACCCTAAAGATTTACTTTAAAGATTTCAGGTGATCACCACCTGGCCAGACCGAATTCGGGTCATTTGGTCATATTACAACACAGCCTTTATAACACTTTTACAGCCTTACAAGCCCAGCTTGGCCTCTATTGCGTGCAGTAGTTCGGGCTCCGTGGCATGCAAGAAATGGCCATGGTCAGTATACCTGGATTGCAGAAGGAAGTAATGCGGAACGTGGTTGATAAACTCTGTTTAGCCTTTTCTCTCTCACAGGAAACAGCTCCTCATTCACACAGAAGCTCCTCTCTATCAATATTAAAGTGGCTTTGCTGTCTGCTTCATTTCCCTTAGTGTCGACCTTGTCTTGGCGTTCATGAAGGAATGCTGCTTCCTTGCACGCAAACCAAGCACAGTTACAAACACTTTCATGTATGTGGTCAAGTTCCTGCAGATCTCAGCATTTTAACCTCTCATGCCATAAGATAGACGCACATGCAGACAAATGCACACTGTGAATTAACACATTTGTGGTCAAAGCACGCAAGCTGCCAGAAAACCTAGTGCAAGTCACGGGGACCACTTTATAAAGAATGTGCAGGTGCAGCAAAATCTTCATAACTCGAATGTCATAGCTTGTGATCCCAAGCTGCCTTTCAAGATTGACCGGCGGCGCGACTTTAGCTCCTCCTTCTAATACTCATCCTAAAGTATCCTCCTTCTAATAATCATCCTAAATGATCCAAAATAGATCCACTGGTCTGACTCGTCGCACAATAAGGCAAGGTAAGGTAAGGCGTCGTGCAATAAGCATCGAGGTGCTACCCAAGATAGATACACCCATGCTGCAATCGGAATAGCGATTACCTAGAGTACCTCTGAATAGCGAATACATTTGAGTAGCTCTGAATAGCACACACACTTGAGTTGCTCTGACTTCGTATTCTGCCTGCAACCCTCCTGATCCCCATTGATCGTTTTTTATGGTGGATGAGTTTTACGGTACCAAAGTGGATCCTTTTCCTAATTTAATGGGGGAGTGGTTTTCACTGTCTGCGTAATTTTCCGTTCTTTTTCTGGACGACACAGAACAAACAGACAGGCGCATGAACCCTAAACCACCTATAAGTACTCACCTATCAATACTCACCCATCAGTACTCACCCATCAGTACACACCTATCAGTACCTATCAATACTCACCTATCACCTACCAGTACTCACCTATCAGTACTCACCTACCTATCACCTATCAGCTATCAGTACTCACCTATTAGTACCTATCAGTACTCACCTATCAGTACTCATTTATCCGTACCCACCTATGCAGTTCTGACTGAAGGCCCTCTGCCACCTCCAGCTGCTCCGCAATTGGTATGAAATGGTCGTCGTTGGATGCAAACTGCACGGGTGTGTGTTGTACGTGTGTGCTTGTGTGCATGTGCGCATGTATGTATGTCTGCATTTGTGAGGGTGTGGGTAAGTAGTAACGTGTGTGTGTGTGTGTGCATGCATGTGTACAAGTCTCTGACCTTTATTCATCGCTCTGTGCGGCAAAACATGCATGCATGCATGTTACGCAAGTGTTGTTGCAAAGCGCCCATGTTGTGCCCATTCAATAGAACTGGAGCCACGCGTGTTGCCTTTTCGTCTTTGAAATAAACTGCAAGCCACGGGTGTGCAACACTAATCCAAGGCACGTAATCCAGTCAGCCACATTGCTGAAGGCCATCCCGCATTGTAACCAAAGCCCTAGCCAGCCAATGTTCCACATGTGATGCGTCATTAGTCATTAACCTTTTCTTGCGTCATTAATCTTGTATTACGTCGTAAACCTTGTGTTGCGTCGTAAACCTTGTCAGAACATACAAACCGTCACAAAAAAATGGTGTGTACCTTCGGAGCAGCAGCAAGAGGTAGGCCTGAAAAGTGTCTACGAGTTTGAATGACAGCAGAGAGGTATGAAGGATGGAGTGCAAGGTTCTGAACGTGTCTGCGTGTCCAATCGACGGCAAGAAATTTGAAGGAAGGAGTGCTAGGTGATCTGTAACTTAAGGTTCTGGACGTGTCTGCGTGTCCAATCGGTGGCAGAAATTTGAAGGAAAAAGTGCTAGGTGATCAGTAACTTAGGGTTCTAAACGTGTCTGCGTGTCCAATCGGTGGCAGAAATTTGAAGGAAAGAGTGCTAGGTGATCAGTAACTTAGGGTTCTAAACGTGTCTGCGTGTCCAATTGGTGGCAGAAATTTGAAGGAAAGAGTGCTAGGTGATCAGTAACTTAGGGTTCTAAACGTGTCTGCGTGTCCAATCGATGGCAGAAATTTGAAGGAAAGAGTGCTAGGTGATCAGTAACTTAGGGTTCTAAACGTGTCTGCGAGTCCAATTGGTGGCAGAGGGCTTGAAGGATGGAGTGGTATATAATCAGTAACGTAAAGGAGATTAAGCAATACCGTTCCTCGCCCACCTTGCGCCCAATTTGCCGGTTATTTGAGCAAACAAGCCTTTCATCTTTCCTCCGGCTCAAGGAAATTTAAAAGAGCCTCACCTCACACGCTTCAAACTGTTCAGCAGCTCATTTGAACAATAAAGCACCTGTTCTTTCTCCCGTCTTATGGAGCATCAAAAGGACCTCACCTCAGACTCATCACAATGTGCAGCAGCTACTTGAACGATGGAGCATGTGTTCTTTTTTCTGTCTCATGGAGATTCTGAAGGATTTCACCCCAGACTCATCACAATGTGCAGCAGCTACTTGAACCTACTTGAACGATGAAGCCTGTGTTCTTTTTTCCGTCTCATGGAGATTAAATGGACCTCACCCTAAACGCACACAATGTGCAGCAGCTACTAAAACCTACTTGAACGATGAAGCCTGTGTTCTTTTTTCCGGTTGGCTCAAGGAGATTCAAAAGAACCACAACTCACAACAATCACACTCTTAAGCAGCTCACTTGAATGATGAAGCCTGCATTCTCTCGAATGCTCGCATACTCCCAAGGCCGGTTGAAGTAGCCGCTGGCCCTTTCAACAGGGTCGTTCTGAGTGGTGAAACAAACATGGCACGGGGTGTGAGCATCAAGTCTGAGCAATTTCTTGAATGCTCGCACACTCCCAAGGCTGGTTGAAGTAGTCACTTCCACGAGGACGTTCTGAGCAGTAGTTCGAAAGATACGGCATGGGTAGAGTTGGCCAGAACCATACATAAACGGTGTATGTACGGTAAATTTAGCAGGGAAACGTCCATATATACATCATACAGTGTATACATAAGGTTTTGGCCAAACCCATGTCACATGGGTAGGGTTGGCCAGAACCACATATACATACGGTGTATGTGCGGTAATTTTAGCAGGGAAACGCCCGTATATACGGTATCATACAGTGTAAACATAGGGTTCTGGCCGACCCTAACATGGGGCGAAAGCCGTGTGTTGTTGGCGTAGGTTAAAACAATGATACTGAGTTGAATTCAATTCTGGCTGTTGGCGAAGATTGGAGTTATGATACGGAGGCAATGTGGAATTCTGGTTGCTGGTGTAGATTTAAATTCGGACACTGAATTAGAATGATATTCTGATACTGAGTTGAAATTCTGATGCTGAGTAGAAGAAAAGACTAATTGTGGTGCAAAGAGCATTGCTGGGTCTGTCTTGAAAAATGGCTTGCGCAAGTCATGGAATGGGCACGACTTCGACTTAACAATGCCTACGCAGGCATGGAATGTCCTCTGATGTTGTTGCCCTCCTAATCCCCAAAATGATTAGACCTCCTTTTTTGCGGTGGGGGAGTAAGCTGCAGCATTTCACGGCATATGAAAAAACTACGACCAATCTTTTTACATTAGTGTCAATCAGTACAAGGATTGACTTCGCTGCCTGCGTAGCATTATTTCCAGCCCTCTGACCCCTCCACGGTGGGATGCTGTATGGCTATACCTATACCAGTGATCTTTCCTAATTTATGCCGGAAGTCCAGCCACCAACCCCATGATTCCACAATTCAACCGAGCGTCCCCATACGTATTTCCTTTTTCTATTCCCACTTCAATTGTCTAGGGTTGGCCGGAGCCGTATACCGTAGGTTCACGATCACTTCGTGACACCAAATTTTAAAATTAATTAAATTCGTAAGGGGGTCAGGGGATTTATTTTTAAATCCGAAGGGAATTTGCGAGGGTCCTGTCGGGAAATAAATTGTGGATTTAAGAGCCGCCCAATGCTGGCTGCTGCTGCCTGTGTAGTGCTGCTGCTGCTGCTAGGCAGACTGGCCATCGGCTGCATGAGGAGAACGACAGCTGTGAGTGCTTGCATGTGTGCTTCCCTCAATCAAAGAAGCAACCTTCTCTTACCCACTTGCCATCAACACTTGTTCTGGATGGATGCCCCAGAAGGAGGGCCTGAAGGGGCGGTGAGAGGAGGAGACTTGCTCTTGGAGCTTCACGGGCAATCGCGTGGCACCCCACAGGCCTCTTCCCAGACTTGCCCCTTGCCTTTGCCTCTTCCTCCACCAGCTCCCTGGGCTGACTCCCTCTGCAGCTTCTCATGGTCTCTCTGTTGAGCAGCCAGCCTTTCAGCTGGGGACAGGGGCTTCAAGAACAGGTCCAGGGGCTTCACACTGGGCCAGGCACACTGGGAAGCCATTTTTAAAATTGCCCTCAAAACCACAAAATATTTAATTTTTGACTTAAAATCCAGTCCGGAGAGGGCTCCGAATTACTCAGATTTTTCGTATGTTTGCCAAATAATTATTTAATTTCATTGCTTGTGAACCTACGGTATATTATATATACACCGTGTATGCCTGTATATCTGGTGATTTCCCTGCCAAAAAACCGTATATGCACTGTAATATTATGGTTCTGACCAACCCCATTATTTTTCTATTCTCACTTCAATTCTCACTTAAATGACGACTCCAGGCCCGCAGCATATATTACCCTTCTGCCCTTCATTGATGTTCATTCTTTCACTGCGTTGAAGGAGTTTTACTGTACCCGGAACAAAAGTGTATGCTTTGCCTTCGTTCATGTGGGGAGTATTTTTTTACTGGCTGTCACATAATTCACTGCCTCTAAGGCATTTCCCGAGATGACCTCTTCTCCCTTTATAAATTAGAATTTATATAAAATCCAGTGCCCACCTGATCCGTGGTAGCTGCCGACACCAGCACCAGCCCTCTGACCCTCTCTGTTTCTGCATACCTCATGGCCGCAGATGCACCTGTGTGTGTAAATGTGTATGTTTGTGTTTTGTGTGTGTGTGTGTATGGGTATTTGTTCTTGTGTGTGTGCATTTGCACATGTGTGTGTGTGTGTTGTGTGTGTGTGTGTGTGTGTGTGTGTGTGGAGGGGGTGTGGGGGTGTTTAAATGGTGGCATCACCGGCAGCAAACTAAATGTAAGCAATGTATCCATGGGGTTATAATTGGTAATACAGTTAAATGTGCACACAATCTTTTGGGTTTGTATGGCACTGACTTTAGTAGCACAAGAAACCACACAACAGCATTACCAGCGATGAGGCTGTGTGCAACCCCTTGGCTTCCAAACGCGATTTTGCGTGCATGCTCAGTGTTTGTGGCCTGAATTCTCCTCCTGGTGTTCTGTTGATCCTGCTTTATTTGACAGGGCCTTTTTTGTCTGTTATGGCTATGGTGAAGGACTTATGGCTATGGTGAAGGAAGGTATCTTATGGCTGTAGTGAGGGACTTATGGCTATGGTGAAGGAAGGTAACTTATGGCTGTAGTGAGGGACTTATGGCTATGGTGAAGGAAGGTAACTTATGGCTGTAGTGAGGGACTTATGGCTATGGTGAAGGACTCGGTCTGTTATGGCTATGGTCAAGGAAGGTAACTTATGGCTATGGTGAAGGAGCTTACGATTCTCGGTACCATTGTTGCTCCCTATCCCTCTTATTTGTGAGCAGTGATTATCAGTGATGTATGTTCCTTCTTGTTGACCCCGATCGCACTACCGATTTGCAAAGGGGAGCAAACGCTTTGAATCTTTGCTTCTTGTTATTCCCAATCGCAATACCAGTATGGATTGTGGAATGGGGAGCAGACACTTTGAAACCTGGCGACTAGGTAAGCAATATCACTGCTGGCAATATCACTGCTGGCAATATCACTGCTGGCAATATCATTGCTGGCAATATCACTGCTGGCAATATCACTGCTGGCAATATCACTGCTGGCAATATCACTGCTGGTAATATAGAAAGGAGCAGATGCTTCCAAATCTGGCAAATAGGTAAGCGTATTCTCTGCTGGTGTGGAATGGGGAGCAGATGCTTTTAAGTCTGGCAGATAGGTTTGCATGTTCTCTGCTGGTGTGGAATGGGGAGCAGGTGAGTTATGAATTATGGAGACTAGGCAAAAGACTGGTGGGGCTACGCCTACACTGATGGCAGCCTTTAAAGCTAACGGAGAGGGACAAGAAGCAGAATTAGGCGCGTGCCGGCCCCGCTTAAACTAGAACTGCACAGAAGAAAAAAGTACGCGAAAGGACAAAGGACGCAGGCGAGTTGGATTTGGGAAGAATGTTGATTTGTGTCCTGCACCACCCAATGGATGCAGAGCCATGAACAACACTTGACCTGGGAAAATTGAAAGGGGAAGGGCCTATAAATGGGATCAGGTGGTCAGGTGGAAGATGCCTATGCACCGTCAGTAGTGTTGCTTTGGTGGTTGCAGGAGCTCTCCTTTTTGAGTACCTATCGCGGATGTTTAGGATGTTTTTTGTCGCGGGCCTGACGGCGTGTAAGCTTAGCTTCCTCACGAATGCTGTGGCATTTAGACCAGTAATTCCAAGGTGGCAGTCCATACATTTCTTGCGTGGCTGCCGTAAATAGTGCCTGTGCTCCTAACAGGAGGGTGTTTGTAGTGGACCTGAGGGATGGCTTGTACAAAGGGCACCTTTACCTACCTCATGAATGCACAACGAACTTCTCAGCCAAGCCCACCTTGGACTTTCACGAAGGCATACAAATGCCTACCTAATGAGTGCATGACCACGACAGCAATTCCATTGAAGCCAAAAGCACCTTGAGCTTTCACTTAAGTATACACACTTGCCTACCTAACAAATACCAAACCACGACAGCAATTTCATTGCAGCCAAAAGCACCTCGGGCTTTCACGTGCGTATACACACTTGCTTACCTAACAAATACCAAACCACGACGGTGTTCTCATCACAGCCAAGAGCACCCTGGGCTCTCACGTGCGTATACACATTTGCATACCTGATGAGTGCCCGATCACAACCGTGTCCTCATCACAGCCAAGTCCATCGTGGGCTTTCATGAAGGGGAGCCACTCACTTTCTGTGCGGCAAGAGAAGGAAGGAGCGAAACAGGTATACATAAGGACGGCCTGCTCAAATATTACAAGAAAAACGGTACGTGCTATAAACTATTAATATAATACCACCTGCAGGTATTATATGTAGCATGCACGATTGGCTTTGTAGGTGTGTCAAAACTTGGGTACTTAAAGAATCCGGATCTGGATGCGTTGTGGTCTGGGCTAGCAGCTACGGTGTCGCTACGAAAATGCTACGGAGTCGCTACGTGGTCTGTCTATAAGAAGCGCTTTCAACCAGTCAGGCTCAGAGCCGCCATCAGTGTTTTGTGTGTGTGTGTGTGTAAGTGTGTCTGTGTGTGTACGGGCGTTTGTGTTATGTGTGTGTGTATACCTGGAGCTGCCATTGGGCTGGGCATGTTCTTTAATTCGCACTTCACCTTGGAATGCCTGCACCAAAAGGAAGCGTGAGCACAGCTGTTTCCATGATAACAAATGGACTGTTTAGGGATAAGAAGCTGCTTTCCATTTCTCGTACACACACCGAGTCCGGCCAAAACTAAAGGCTCCTCTTCTTCAACACTGAATTGCTTAAGGAGGAAAGAATGCAAGACTACATTGGTTTTGCTGCAGACAGTGGCTTTGCTGTGTGTGTGTATGCCTGCTGTACTTTGGGAAAAGGATGAAACAGAGCCACTACGGGCAGACACCAATACCATAGTAGTTAGTCCAAACCATCACCACTCTTGTCATCAGTCAAGGCATACAAACACAACCCGTCTCATGCTCTCACACTTTTTCTGATTCCCCTCCACCAAGGGAGATGTTAGCCCACTCACCTGCTAAGGCTCTGCTGCAGCCAGCCATACCAGTTTTCCCTGCACAATAAGAGGGATGCACGGCCGTGATAAGATTTTTGACAGGGAGGAAAAACAGAAAAAGCTGGATTGCTTGCAATTCCATCATCAGGCACGCGCAGGTTGAGGGGTAATGCCAGGGAATGCGTGTGTGTGTGTGTGTGTGTGTGTGTGTGTGTGTGTGCGTGTGTGTGTGTGCATGTGTGTGTGTGCGTGTGTGTATGTGTGTGTGTATGTGTGTGTGTGTACGCGTGTGTGTGTGTGTGTGCGCGTGTGTGGTTGTGTGTGGTTGTGTGTGGTTGTGCGTGTGTGTGTGTTTGTGTATTTGTATGTGTGTGTATTTGAGTGTGTGTGTGCGTGTGTGTGTTTGTGTGTTTGTATGTGTGTGTATTTGTGTGTGTGTGTGTGTGTATGTGTGTGTGTGTGTGTGTGTGTGTGTGTGTGTGTGTGTGTGTGTGTGTGTGTGTGCAAGCACGTGGAATTCACATACGTGTACACATCTGCAACTTTTATGCCTGGCACAATGGCACACTTGTGCGTGAGGGCTGCCATGGTCGTGGTGCTTTTTGAGAAAGATCTACGCTTCAAAATGTGGGTGTGGGTGTGGGGTATTATATGTTAATATTATAATAGATTTATATTTAAGCATAAAAGCAGCTGGAATAATTTGACTGATTAAAGCCAGGGGCCAGCAGGCAGGGTTCAACATGCAGCGCAAGGACAAGGGGGGTGATGGGCATCTACGCAGGGATCAAAGGAGCACGAGGGGCAAGCGCATGCGCGCTGCCCTGGAGGACGAAGACGAAGGGGACCAGGAGTTCTGGAACCAGGTGCCTGCCTACGCGCACACACACACACACACACACACACACACACACACACACGCACAGACACACAC
>Ga0307960_1001995_pt1 | contig 12025 bp, 14 predicted proteins | sample OrgLakmetagen542_FD_201832 | JGI IMG/M metagenome (GOLD analysis project Ga0307960, IMG submission 201832) | Saline water microbial communities from Organic Lake, Antarctica - #542 | ecosystem: Environmental > Aquatic > Non-marine Saline and Alkaline > Saline | place: Antarctica: Organic Lake... | reverse complement strand
GGGACCTTGCTCGTTGGCCAGCTGCTGGAGCAAAGAAAAGACAGAAAGAAGGGAGCGCAAGGGAGAAGAAGTAGAGTCAGCCGAGAGGGAGAAAACAAGGCAAGGTCTGAATTGATAATGATGTGACAGCGGGCGGTCCATTGCGGGGCCATTCTCTTCCCTCCCTCCTGTCATCTCCCTGCAACACAATTCCTGCATCCATTGCTAGTAGTTCTTGGCAGACTCACATGCTTACATGCTCCTACATACAGGAAATGGTGGGGCCCCTCATCAAACTCCCTCTAATCCTGCTGATTTCTTTGGCTTGGGCACCGTGCCGTTTCCCTCCCTGTGCCCATGCTTTCCACACCCGTCATGGCAGTACTTTCAGTCACAGCAGCAAGTCACCAGCCGAAGTCAGCAGCAAGGGCGAGGCTGTGCCTTTGACTGCGACAAGACGAGCGCTCCAGGAACATGATGCAATGGATGAGCAGCAGCAGCAGCAGCAGCAGCAGCAGCAGTCAGGACTTGCCGGCAATGGCTGTCTCCTATACGTGCGCTATGGGGCGGCAGTAGGTGATATCGCACGCCTCAGGTGTGTTCACGTTGTGCCTCTGGGCCCTCGCTCCTCTTTCTTGCGACGACTGAGCAGTGCTTGCAGCCCTGATCTCATCTTTTGCCAGCTTGGTTGGCAATCGTTCTTATTAAAGATGAACTGATCGTGTGAATAAACCTACCTGAATTTTATGCTCGTCCAAATTCTGTTGACCAGGCACGTGCCTGCGTTTGTGGGGAGCTTTGACATCATGCCAGCAACCCCACAGGTGTGTGTACTCTGTAACAATGGCGTGTTCTATGTTTACAACAGCGATGCCATAATCATTTCAAGTTTAAATAGCCTGGTTATTGCGCACTTTACAAAACACAGGAAACCTTTACGTTCATGACTTGCATCTTGGTGAATCAGACTGCCTTTTTTACACTTTGCCCCCAGATTGAGGTGGATGATTGGCTGCTGGCATGGCGCTTTTCAGCGGGCGAGAACATCGTGGGGGCAGCAGATGTGTTCGGTGAGTACAAGCAAAGCATGTACCAACGATATGCCATCAGATCAGTGGCCATGGCCTTTCTAGCGCCCTTTCGAGCGCCTTTGTAGGTGCATTGTAAGTGAGCAGGCCATTGTTGACCAATTAGATCATGCTAATTTTTATGCTTCAGATCTGGCTGACGAGCTTCTGGTGGCCTCCCTTCAAACCTCCAGAAGATCTGTGTGGAAACCCTTAGAACAGAGGGGCGCCCACATACATGCGTTGCTTTTTGCGTCTGTTAACTTGCAGGCGACATCACCATCACGGATGTGGAGTTCCTTCCTCCTGAGTTGCACACAGACACAAATGCGAGCAATCAGGAGCAACAGCAAAGACGGGGTCAGGAGCAGGGAGGTGGTGTGGGCTCGCGCCTAGAGGCTGCTGTGAATAATGCAAATCAGGCGCCTCGCCCCCCCTTGATTCAGGTAGGGTATAGGTGGTGTGGGGATTGTGAGAATATTAATAATGTGGGGTCATGTAAGTAGTGTGATATGGTGGGGGATGTGTAGGTAATAACCATTTCCGTACAGGTTACTTCTAAGTAGGTACAAGGTTTGCTAGATTTTCCTGAAATAGCAGCATTAAATATTAAATGCCTGTGCAGATATATATGAAACAGCAATAAAGAGGGAGAAGTGAGAGTTGCCAGCCTCCCTGTAAAGTTTTCCTAAGGTTTCCTTCAAATGCTGGAACTTGTATTGCTTCAGTTTGAAACCTGTGCATGTTCTTCTGCTTGTACATATAGCGTGACTAAACATCCAATGGACAATCCATTCCCTGCTCTTTCCAGGTGCACCACCAGAATCTCGCACCCATTTGATGGTTGAAAGGCAGTTTGCATGTAATGCCATTTGCTACCTAATTTAACATGTAACATGTTTTTGTATCGACTGCCCTGCTGTTTGCAGTCTGTGGCAGTAAGAGGGAGCACACCCCTCAAGCAGCGCTCCAGGGACCCATTTGATTCGGCAATGTCTGCTTCAGGTAGGTTGATTTCATGTGTGTTGCCCCGCACCACCTTGTTTTTGCCATCCTACCTTGATAGTGTCTCTTGCATTAAGGAAAGGGAATGAAAAAGCTACGCAGGCAGTGAAAAAACACTCCCCACATTTATTAAGGAAAAAGAGCCACTTTGGTACTGGGTACCGTAAAACTCCTCCACCCAAAGAAAAAGAACGAGATAAATGGGGATCAGAAGGGTTGTAAGCTTGAGCTGAAACCGGCTCCTGATGAGAGTTGATAATAGCACTGGAAAGTGCACGTCTGGTGTGGACAAGTTTGGCTGCGTCGTTGACAGAATGTGCATGAAGCTTGGAAGCAAGTTTCTTAATTCTTGAAAGTCAAGACCCAGCTCATTAAAATGCTCCAGTGTGGGGTTGTTGTAGATGGCGCTACCGACACCCAAAAGGATTATGTGGAGCATAAATGCATTCCTTACCCAGAAGCAAATGGATAAACGCAGCTCCCTGTACTGACTTCATCTCAAACTTCAACTTTGTCCACACAGCAAATCCACCTCACCTCGCATTCCTTTGTTATGCCAAAATGACTGCAGATGGCACTACTCCCTCCAACACCAGCATGCCAGTCACCGATGACAGCCAAAGCAGCATCACAAGCTCCACTGCTGCAGGGCTGGCGGCTGCATTGACAGGCCCTTCTTTTACTGCTAACCCCTTTCAAGGCATGGACAGCAGTAGTGGGTTTGGAATGACAATGCAGCCCATGCCGGGGGCGGCTGCAGATGCCAACTCAGGAAATGCGGAGCAGGAAGAGCAGCAGCATGTGAGTAGGACGGCACATTGATGTAGTGGTCTGTAATTAATAGGGGGAGCAGTTTTCACTGTCTGTAGCTTTTTTCCTTTCTACAAAGTGGTTTTGCAGGGGAAGGCTGGTACTGTCGGCAGTCAATACTGTGACAACACCCTCATCTGGAGTTGGGTGTAGGCCATGCCTGCCATTCTGTGAACTTTGCTGCTAAACTTGTCCATACTAGACGTGCCCTTTCCAGTACTGTTATCAACTCACATCAGGAGCCGGTTTCAGGCCAAGCCTGCAACCCTCCTGATCCCCATTGATTTTTCCTGCCCTTTTCACGGTGGAGGAGCGTTACGGTACTCGGTACCAAAGTGGCTCCTTTTCCTTAATTAATGTGGGGAGTGGCTTTCACTGCCTGCGTAGTTTTTTCTTTCTTCTCTTTTTTCCTGACACTCTCCTGATACTTACCATTCTTTTTTTCTTGCTTTCTGTGGGAAAGTTATGTGGAGCTCAGTACCAAAATTACTTGTTTTCCATGATGGATTTGGCGGTAGCTTCATTGCATGCACAACTGTGGCGTTCATGCCGCTCAATTGTTTTACTGACGTGGGTATACTGTGACAGTATCTCCATCCACGATTTGGCAGCTTAATGTATTTTCATCAAGTGTGTCAATTAAGCGCCTTGCTCTCTCATCCCAATGTCAGGCGTAGTCCAGGTGCTGTTCACATCTCACATACTTTCTCAGGTGTCCTTAAGCTTCGTGGCGCGCAAGGGGGCGCAGACAAGCCAAACGTATGAAGAGGCCAAATGGGACGCAACGGGCGTGGGCATTCCTGCAGATGTATGGCTCAATGGCCTACACTGCCCAGCGCACCGTTTCCCTCACAGTGATGAGCAGCCAGAGGACCTAGCATCAAGAGAAGACGGCAGCAGGTACAAAAAGAGATAAATAGGGTACAAGGGCATCCTAGCAGCTAACAAGGAAAGGTGCCAACCAGGTGAATTGCATTTATCCTGATGGAAGTGATGATAGAAGAAAGAACGATGATCAGGAGGCACGGACTCGCTGAAACCTATGCATGAGTAGTAACCAGGGCTTTTTTACTTGTTCTGAGCCCTTGGCAATTCCCCAATAATACACAATCCGTCTTTTTGGCCATATACCCGTAAACCAGCAAAGAGACAATTGTGATTCTTTTGCTTTGTTTTGGTTTTCTGTTCGTATGATCACACCATCTGCAATATTCCTTTTCACAGGGGCAGCAGTGAGCAAGCTCACCGAATGAAGCCTGACGCCCAACCACTCCTTACGAGTGGATGGCCTGAGGTGATTGCCTTAGTTACATTGCTAATGCCGGAGTTTGAAGAATCATGTTGTGCATTTGTGTGCTTGTTTGCTGTTTTTGCATGTACGACACACTGAACTCTAATTTTTGTGTTGCTGCAAGTTGATAAAGAGACGCACAAAGAAAAAAGGAACATTGGTGCATGGCGTCCATTGTTGTTAGCTTGCTGTAACGCAGAAAGTGAGAGCCACAAAGGTTGACGGCCTGTCCATCTCATCCACAGAACAGTGGACTTCTCTTTGTCCTCATTTTCTTGGAAGTGCAAACTAGGGAGCTTTTTTGACCTTCCCCCGTATCAATTACCACTCCTTGAATTTGTTCTGGGCGTAGATCCTCCGTGTGGACTATATGCCCATCCAGTATCAAGACGACAACATGACAGTACCAGGGGGATCAGATCTATTTGCAACATCATTTACTCAAATGTACATCAGGTGCGGATGCACATACATTGTCCCGTTTTAAATTGCAATTTGAAACCCCTGTGTGTGCACCTTACTGCTTTGAGCGCACGAGTACTTGCCTTACTTGATCAACGGTCTTCGATAACGAGTGGTCTTCCGACTGTTCAAAGACCACAGAAGTGGATGCCCTGATTCAAAGGTCTGAATGCATTACGTCAAATTGCTCATTGTTCAGGCTCGTTAACGTGGGTGGTAACACAAGCAAAATTTCAACTGCTCAATGTTCAGGCTTGTTAACGTGGGTGGTAACACAAGCATCAATCTGGAGGAAGTGCAGCTGCAGTACTGGTTTGATGCAAGCTTGGTAAGATACGGCTCTCCATATGATAAGGCACGGTTCACCATATGATCAGACTTTGCTTTCCATATAAGGCACGGCTCTCCATATGATGGTAAGATTCGGCCCTCCACATGATGAGATACAGCTCTCCATTTCATACTGCTGTCTCTTTCTTTGTATGATTTTCTGGCTTCATGCAGGTTCTGCATAATCCATGCATCCCAAAATTTTTTTAAACTGCATTGTATTGAGGAGACACCTGCTGGAGTTTGCTTTCTTTAAACCAGCTTGATGGGTGTTCTGCTTTTAATTTTGTACTTGACAGGGATTTTTGGAATACAAGAAAACTGTTTAATTGTTCTGACTGCAGGAAGCAGATGCAATCATGCGAAATGCAGCAGGAGAGGACAGCATGTCTGGAGACCTGAGCAGTTTGGCTTCGTCCCAGTTCAAAATGTAAATCCGCAATTCCACTTTTGGCCGTAAATGCTTGCCTACACTTTTTTGAGTTTCTTACATCCATCCTTGACTTATTATCTCCGCAGTTTTGAACAAACGCACCAGACCATGTAGACCATGTATCTAAAATTCTGATGCGTTCTTTCAAGATCTTGAAAGAACGCATAAAATTTTTAGATAGTTTTGGAAGAACGCACCAGACCATGTAGACTGTCTTGAAACAATGCACCAAACATGTAGATCAACTTCAGTGACCTTGCTCGAGGGAAAAAACACCGCAGGACACAACTAATATTTATGATGTACAATGATGCCTATCTCAATACTTGTTTGCAAATTGTATCTTGTTTGTAGGGGGCGGTTGTAGAAACTTTATAAATACACTTCTTCTTATTTTGAGGCAGGACTAGATTACAAACTTCGGATTTTATCAGCTTTCACCCCAAAAGTGCTTACCTCCTCTTGCGCCTATTGCACTGCAGGTATTGCAGTGATGTTAATGAAGGTGTCCGTGGAGGCTGCGAAGCTGTGCAAGGTAGCTTTTCTGCTGGCCTGATTGGAGTCAGAAAGGCCAGGTAATAAAATTCGAATTACGAGTCAAACTGTAAAGCTGCTTTCCACTTTTGCAGCTTGATTCAAACCACATCCATAGCCAAATCACATCTACATCCAAAAGTAGCTCAGCAATTCTTGTCCGCTACCCTAGTTTTCAAATTTTCTTCCTTTTTTGAATTATACTTGTGCACTATGCACGTGTACCTCAAGACTAGAAGCTTATTGCATACAATGTGCAGGTTTGTGCTGAACCTCACCTTCCGTCCTGGTTCTGGTGCTCTCGTGCCATTGAAGGATTTTAACGGTAGTGCTTCCTCCAACCAGACCACAGCTTTTAGGGTGAGTGTGTAAGATTGTCAATCCATCTCATCTACTCCTTTTTCCATTGGTGTTTTGCATGCAGCGCTGGTCATGTAAATTCACATTCGTTCACAACCTGCTCCCAAAATCACATATGTTCACAACCTGCTCCCAAAATCACATTTGTTCACAACCTGCTCCCAAAATTACAATCGTTCTCAATTTGCCCCCAAAATCACAAATGTTCACAACCTGCCCCCTAACTGATACACAATCTTGGCAGACCTGCATTTCTGACACGCACAAGTTGCGGCCCATTGTCCTTGTCCCCGCAGGCCTCTCCACCCTCTGGAAATGCCACTGGAGTGCCCAGCGTGACCTCACTACAAGCCATCGTCAGCATTGAACCACGTAGGCAAGTGACGTGTATGACTTTGCAAGTCGTGCAGGAATTAAGAGCAAGGCTTTAATGGAAGGTGGTGTAATAATCAATGCAAGGAGAAATGCCATACGACGTTGGGTCAGTAGGATCGCCTATCACAAAGAGAGGGACAGCGTGCATTAATAAACAGCTCCAACAGTTTTAGCACTGTAGCAAACGCCTTTCTGATTATAGATAATTTCATTGATGCATAAATGCAGCAGCTGCACTTGCTTTTATGTATCGAAAGGGCAGTGGTTCGCAAAATTATCACAGCAAAGTAAGGGTTGTTTGCTACACAGCATTTCCAGACGAGCAGCTTGCAGGGAAAAGCAAGTTCCATTTGGCTCTTTATTTCAGCCGCTTTGGACAACAAGCATTTTTGTTGCCTCTGCAGGATTGGAGAACTTAATCTCCCTACGCTGTAGATCAGTCTAGTACTCCCCTCAGACACATGAGACAACTGGGCCAGTTGTGGAAGCGCTTATGTGTCCGGTTACTTCTCTTATGGCATGCGCAGTAGGCAATTCATGAAGTGGCATGCACAGTAGGCAGTTCGTGATGTAAAAGTATGTTAGTCTCCGTCAAAACGTATTTTGTAAGCATTTAACCATTCCCTTCCAACTTTCTGGCAAAGCTGGATTTATTACTGACGTAAAGCTGGTCTTGGGGAGAGACACCCTGTTTTTCGCGCTTTCCATACGAGTCTCTGGTCTTCATACTTTGCTTTTCTGGGAATTCACCCCCATTCTAGTGCATTTCACGATGGAAAAGTCTTGCAATAATTAATATTTGCACTGAACCATGTACACAAACTGGTGCATCATGCAGGTACCTCACACAGTTGTTTGCAAAAGAAGATTATAGCTACAGGGAAACACCACTGCGGAATGACGAAGATTTGGAAAGGAGCAAGGTAAATCATTCCTGACAAGAATTGGGACACTTGTTGCATCTGGCTAGTCCACTGCAGAATGATGTTGCATGATAGTTATCGGCCTCTTTTCTTTCCGAGCATTGTCACATCAAGGTTTGCAAGCTTTAAAGAGCACGTGTGTCATTGATCAACTTTTGTAGGCGATTAATCACATTGATCATGCAAAGTAAGCAGAAAAGAGTCGCTGCGCATAATTTGCAGCAAAACACATGCTGTGCAAAGCTGCACACTTACAACACAAGGAACAAACTTATATTAAGCAGTGGAGAAGCTTTACAAAACCCGGTACCAAAGTGGATCCTTCTCCTTGATTAACGTGAGTGGTTTTCCCTGCCTGCAAAGGTTCATATTTTCACAAAACTGCACAATCCATTCATAAAAACAGATCATGCTGCGTGTGCCGGAACCCAATCCACTGATGCCTGCTTTTGTGGGCGGTATGCTGGCGTGGGGGACTCCACCCCGAGCAGGCCCCGCGCAAGAAAAGGCTCCTGAGCAGCAGAAGGTGTGGCAATTGCTGAAGCAAGTTTTGCATAATCCTTAAAGAAGGAAGAAAACTGCTGCTTGATCTGGAATTAGAAGGAAAAAAGACTGGAGCAAACGTGATGTAGACTAGTGATAAAGAATTAAAAATTAACGTGATCAGTTTGCATGCCATGGAAAGCCATCCTTCTGCTCACAGAGCCCACATGCAGTAATTACACAACTAAATTAGAATGCGCATTTGGATCACTCCACTGCACCACCTCTGCATTGTCAGCACAAGTCACCATGTGAACGCATTTCAACAGCAAGCTAAAAACTAGGTTCGAAACTGCAGCAAGATGCATTGCCTTGCCTCATTCCCTCTGCCAAAAATTGCTTGAAATTTGGGATGGACGTTGAAATAAAAAGCTGCTTTGGGATAGACGTTGAAACAAAAAGCGGCCTTATTGCATGTGTCCACCAAACTCCAGGCTCCTCGCCCACAGCCGGGTCTGCCTGAGGACCATCCTGGACAAGATCTGCCGCCTGGAGCTTTCTGCCATGAGACTACAGATGGATCGCAGGTCTGTTACTTAGCGCTGTCTTGTATGAAGCAGTGGCTGCGTGTCACAAGCAAGAATCTGAAAGAAAGCATTGAACTAGTTGGTCACACAAGCATAAGGTCACACAAGCATAAGGTCACACAAGCATAAGGAGAGGAAATGTCCAGGCATAAACAAGCAGCGGTTGTTCGTCACAGGCAGAAATCTCAAGTGAAAGCAGTCGGTCAGAGAAAATTGAGAAGAAGAAACGATGCCTTTGTATGGAAATTGTCCACTTTGATCTGCAATAAAACATAGCCACAGTGATACATGCACATCAAAAAGAGCACCTTGTATGCAATTCGTGCAGGTAGCGTGCGGTATATCTGCTGTATTCTGCTGCACAATGATATATGCATATCAATAGTAGAAACTTGTATGCTCGCCACAACGTTGGAAGGGCCTCCACCTTCACCACGAACGGAAACCCCGCGCTCACAACGCTACTCAAAAAGGGTATCCAACCAAACAAAAAGGAACCACAACTCTATAAGCACATCGCCAATACCACTGCCACAAGCTACAGCTATTACCTGCCTCTCTGAGCCTGCACCCACTAACCAATTGGCCACTCTCTCCCAAGACCAACAAGCAAAGCGTACACGGCAGACAAAAGATGCCCTCCCTGGTACCAGAAAGAGGACACGCAGCCAAATAGAAAGTCAGCAACATACGCCCCTGACTCAAATCCTAGACACTGTTGCTTTAAACTCAGCCAAACAAACACACCACACGCTCACAAATCACTAGCCACAACCACCATGCAACACAAGCGTTCACACAAACAATCACTCCTCCCACCCAGCATATCAATACCATCAACCCGATAACTTACCAGATACACAACAACCCAACCTTTGAGATTGCAAACCACCCAGCACCATCATCACAGCGCAGACCCCAAAGGAAAAGAAGATGTGAGATCCTCGATACACCCCATAACCTTCCTAGCCTAAACCCGACCCCCCTGCGCACCACGCATATTCAACAAGAACTCTGGGCATACAAGGAGGACAAAGCTTTTTCAATGACACCCACAGAGGCCATCAACACACTCTATTATGATGTTATGGATATCCTGCACATAGATAATTGGAGGTTCTTCACCCCCAAGAAAAGAGACAGAGATGATACACCCCAAAGACAGAAATAATACCACACTTACTATGCCCCTATGATTATTTAAAGATGGGCCCTACCCATCTTTAAATCAGTTGGACTAGTGCCCGAATCCAGTAAGCTATTGCCCGGAGCCAAATTAAGTGCGCAAGCTGCGAAATTTGCTCCTACCACTCTAGGACTTGAATCTCCAGACCTCTCCCCACCTTTTAAAGACTTGTACATCTGTGACGTCTGCAACCGTATCTACCAATGGCAATGCTTGCTTAAGACAAGCTGTTGCAACACCACAGAAAGGGAAGCTATTGATGCCAATGATTCATGGGCCTGCCCTGCCTGTATCATTCTGAATCAAAATGAAAAGGAAAGCCGTATCCACTTTCAGAAAAGAGAGTCTGTGGAAGTCTCATGGAACCCAACCTGGGAGCCAAAAGAACTACAAAACACGTGTGAAAGCTTCAAGCAGAGCCTCAATAAGTCTGAAGAGCATATCGCCGCACCAAACTTATCTCCGCCTGCACCAGATGATCTTCAAAAACAAGGGTTCTCTGCCATCCAAGAGGGCAACAAGTACCAACCCTACAATGTCGATCTTCAAAACAAAGTTAGCTTTGACATCCAACCCACCAACCCACAGGCTGACATTACGGTCACAGGGCATTGTGATTACTGGATCACAACCATTGATCTCATGGAGTATCTAGAAAAGAGTACCCTATCCTCCCCAGATGACACTTTGCTTCCTGAAGTGTGCACTGACACAGTAGCCTGTATTTACAACGTCGACGGAAAGTGTAAAGGTATGCTTACTCCCGAGCACCTTAACATACTACGAAAGGCCTTTGGCAGGGCAAAATGCAGCGGTCTACACGATCACGTCCAACCTCCTCCCATTAGCTTCGCATCAGAACTTGTAGGCCTCACTGCACGTAAAGACATCTCTACCTCTAAACATACGAACAAAAAAATTAGACTCTTTTGCACGGATACTCCCCTCCCACAATACCGCCTCCTTTCAAAAGTGCCTGGTCACTAAAGAAAACATGGCATCCCCTCTTGACCATGACCCCAAATTCCCCCATTGCTGGAGTGAGCACCCAAGGGACAAAGTGATAGGGGCAAACACCAATGCCTTCTCCACCCGACTTTCTGTATTCTCCATCTACCATCCCATTTACCATGAAAACACCATGCTCTTAGCAACAAGACACGCCATCTACTCTGCTGCTGTCAGCAAAGAGGAAACAGCCACATTCATGCTCCTCCCTTCCTGGAATAAAGATATGACCACAAATCCCTATGCATCACTCTGCCGCAAACAATACCCACACATGTGTAAATTCCTGGGCACCATCCCATCAAACCAACTCCAGTATGCGAAAGTGCCTTTCTGGAACAACATACAAATACCACTTTCCAAATACTCCTGGGAATTGCAAATAATTGCCATATGGAACACCAAGGGCAGGCTCTGCCTCAATGCTCACAACAAAGACCGGCTAAAAGAACTTGCCAAAGAAATCCCTGAGGCAAAGTGGGAAACTCAAAACATACATGACCATCCCTACCAAACAGCCTTAGGTTCAGGACAACACTCAGGACTCAACAAATTAACAAGCTACCAAATGACCACCCTCAATTCTCAGAAGGCCCAGATAAAACAAGTGGCCTGCTGATTAGCACTGACCAACCTCATAATTGTAATATCGACGAAGCACCCCAAAACAGCTCCAGCCAAAACCTAACCCGTAAGGTATAAGATTGGCGGGATTGGACGTACACTGATGGCAGCCTCCAAAAGAATGAAGTAGGGCAAGACACCGGATCAGGCGTATACCACCCTCACTTAAATGTTTTCCACTATGTAAACCCAAAAGGCATGGGTATAACCAACACCATTTCACGTGCAGAGCTAGCAGCTATAGCAGCTGCAGTCATACACGGCTACTCACATATAGCCACAGGCAGCCTTACATCACTGCGCCAAATCAAAAAGCAGCTGTCACACCCGAATCTCCATCGCCACCACATCCAAGGACATGTCCTTCAATCCATTGCTAAAGCAATCCGCCAATCACCATCGCCCATCCACTTCTTCAAAGTAAAGTCCCATGCCGGTTTTATTGGTAATGAGCATGCCGACGTTTTGCTAAAAATTCAGCCACCACCTACTCCGACCTTGCAGACACCTCCATCTCGATGGAGGTGTCTGCAAGGTCGCAGGCCCTGAGCAAAGTTCCTTCTACGAC
>Ga0307960_1001987_pt1 | contig 12044 bp, 8 predicted proteins | sample OrgLakmetagen542_FD_201832 | JGI IMG/M metagenome (GOLD analysis project Ga0307960, IMG submission 201832) | Saline water microbial communities from Organic Lake, Antarctica - #542 | ecosystem: Environmental > Aquatic > Non-marine Saline and Alkaline > Saline | place: Antarctica: Organic Lake... | reverse complement strand
TTTTATCTATGCAGGAGATCGATGGTGTCATTTCAGCAGATAATACCTCTTCCCTCATGTTTAAGAGTATTTTAAAATCAGAAAAGCCTAATACCAGTTCTGAAATACCGCTGATTGGATTTTCAGATGAGAAAAACTCACTTTTGAGCTATCCAAGAATCGACTATATAGATCAAAATGCAATGAAAATTGGATCTAAAGCTGCAGAATTACTCATTAACAGACTGGAGTCTAAAGACCTTGCCTCCAAGCCTATTACTTTTGAAATGCCTACCGAAATTCATCTTTCTTAAAGACTTAACTTCTACTTTTTCTGTTTAAATTAAAATTACTTTCAGATGAAAATCATTAAAGAATTTAAAGAATTCGCTATTAAGGGGAATATGTTCGATATGGCAATCGGTATCATTATCGGGACCGCCTTTAGCAAAATTGTGGCCTCCTTGGTGGATGATGTCGTGATGCCACTTTTGGGTATTGTAATAGGAAATGTCAATTTTAAAGAGCTTAGCCTAGTCTTAAGAGAGGAAATTATACAAAATGGCGTCATCACTCATGAGGCTATGCAATTAACCTACGGTAACTTTTTCCAAGCGTCCATAGACTTTTTGATCATTGCCTTATCTATTTTTGCAGTCATCAAGATCATAAATAGATTAAGAACAAAGTCTGAGGATGAAACCAATCCGGCTGAAACTACTCCCAAAAACATTGAACTTTTAGCTGAAATTCGAGATCTGTTGAAGGAACAAAATAAGTCTAAAATTTAAAATTCACATTAAGCAAGATAATTCTTGGGAGAAGTCTATAGCTAGTTGTACTCGTAGAAATATCTGTAATATTGAAGTTCCTAAAGGTTCGAGTGTCAAAAAGGTTTTTGGCACTTAAGCCAAAATTGAGTTTTTTGTTTTTAGTAATGTACATAGCAGATAAGTCTGAAAAATAATAGTCGTTATCGCTTTCCAGATTTCCAAAGTAATAATACTCTGTATTCAGCGACATATTAAATCGGTCTGAAAACACATAACTTAAATCTAAAAAACTAAAGTTATCCGTATTGCTGAAGGTGTTGCTGAAATTGTTCTGTAAGGTCTTTACTTCAGAAGTTCTAAATTCTGTCCCTACATGGTAATTAAACCCCGATAGGAAACCCGATCTTAACTCCAGTCCATAACTATAACTTTGGTTTTTGATTTCACGTTGTCCAGACTGATTCACAAAGTTGATAAAGTTGGTCTGGCTATAATTCAATTTCAACTTCAGGTTAGACGAAATAGCTTTTATATAGCGGTCAACAGTGGTATTTGCAGAAAACAATTCCTGATTTTCAATTAATATCTTCTCATTGATTTGAAATTCTTGCTGAATGAAAGAACGGTTGGAGAAAAAATCATGATTTTGGATATAATTGACACTCGCATTTGCAAAGAATTTATCCCCAAAGTTACCTAGTCTATAGTTTAGGATATAATTGCTCGAATTAAGTTGTGTAGGCTTCCCAAAGCCACGAATAAATCCCCTGAAGTTGGTCAAAATATTATTTGGATATACATCGATGATAGAAGCATTATTGGTAGAGTAGGTATAACTGCCTAAAAGAGTATTTTGGTCATTCAACTTCCAACGTATGCCTAACTGGGGTTGCAAATAAAAAAAGTCTTGGTTTTGATTTACCTGATTGATATTTTCCAGACTATTCATCAATTGATGTGCTTCAATTTTCCCGGTTAGGTTGAGGTTTTCTCCTAATTTATAAAGGTAATCTCCTTTGGCATAAAAGTCTAAAACTTCGTAATTCGTTAGATTTTGAAAGTCTTCAGGTTCAATGCGGATTTCATTTTCGTCTATTAATTGAAAAGTAGATTCTAATTGGTCTTTACGGTAAGTTGCTCCTGCGACCACTTCAATTAAATTTTTGTTCTCTTTACGATTTTTATATTCAATTTCAGTACCATAAAAATCCATGGTGTTTTGACTGAATTGACCCACATTCTCAATATTATTTTCATCCTCAAATAGATCAACAAATAGAAATTGATTGTTGACATAAGTTTGAGGACTTTTATCATTGATGTATCTTCCGCTCAACAAAAGGACTTCTTTCTCATTGAGTTTATGGGTGTACAACAATTTTTGGTCTATCTGTTGATTATCATCTTGCAAGCTTTCTAGAGTAGAATTTCCATTGAAAATCAAGTTGCTGTCAGAATTCATATCACTACTATTGAAACTTCCCGTATATTCTAGCATTTGGTTGTCTGAAATATCATAGGTGTAATCCATTTTTCCAAAACCTAAAAACTTGTTTTTTGTGAGGGAAAAATCTTCCGTATTGGTAAAGTTTTTATCGTTGAGTAAAAACTGAGTTGCAGTGTTTCTGAAAAATTCATTTTTGTCCCAATTGAAAAATCCAAGTGTTCGCAGTTTCATATCCTCACTCAGATTATGAATCGCATTTAAGGAAACCAGTCTGGAGTCATTAAAATTGGTACGCTCTCGTTTTAATTGAGGTACATTTGTATAAAGACTGATTAAAGAACTGGCACGTTCGCCATCCCCAACACTTCCTGGTTGATTAAACCGCATTGGCCTAATCATTTGGCTCACATCTCCAATAGCGTCTTCGCCTATATTATTAGAATTACCTAAGAAGTAGTACTTACTTTTTTTACCAAAAGACATCAGGTTTACTCTGTTTTTTTGGTATAATTTATCCAAACCTCCAATACCAACATTTGCATTTCCAAACCACTGTTGGTTGTAGTCGTCTTTTAGTTTAATATTCATGGCAACCCGGTCACTCTCCTCAATGCCTTTGAGTAGCTTGTTACTTGAATACTTATCATAGATTTCAATTTTATCTACGGCATCCGAAGTCATATTCTTACTCAAGACTTTGTAGCCTTTTTCAAACAAATCGTCGCCATCTACCATGAGTCGCTCAATTTCACGATCACCTACTTTTATGGTGCCATCGCCGTCGACTTGCACACCAGGCAGATTTTTGAGTAAATCTTCAACCACTACTTCACTACCACGTCTAAAGCTATCCGCATCGAATATTATAGTGTCCTTTTTTATAGAAATGGGTCGTTCTCCCTCAATAATAACATTCTCTAGTAGCATTTCTTCTTCAAAAAGGACGGCATTAACTTCAATGGACTCTTGACCGTTGAGGTTGATTAAGATTTCTTTTTTGGAATAGCCTAAAGAGGCAAATACTACTTTCATCTCACCCATTTTGTTAACGTTGAGTTGATATTTGCCATCTTGTTGAGTAGCGGTATAAGCCAAAATTCTGCTGCTCTCAAATGGCTGAAGTAATACGTTCACGTAGCCTATAGGATTTCCTATGCTGTCTTGTATAGTTCCTTCAATTTGGGTTTGGGAATAACTAAACATTCCTATCAAAACAAATAGGAATGGTAGTAAATGTTTTAATATGGATGGTTTATTCAATGTTTACTTAATTTTCTTCCCATTCATATTTTCTTTCCAAATCTTGGTCTCTATGTCGAACAGTCCTAAAGTTTCCACCTCTTCCACCTAATTTTGTATTGATTCGTTTTTGTTTTTCATCATAAGCTTTTCTAGACATATTTAGGCCCTCTTGATAAGTCATTTCTTTAGCTTCATCGCTAATTTGAGCCTCAAGACTATCTTCTGTTAGCTCTGCATTAAGATTAAGTTTGGTAACTGTCCAAGTAAATTTTCGATCTTCGTCATACATCTTCAGAATCAAGCCTGGGAGTCCATTGATCTTCCAAGGGCCAAAACTTATAGGAATCGCTGGAGCGAACCAAGCGATGAAAGCTCTACCCCTAAAATAGGTAGTTGCTTTTATCACTTGATAGTTTCCAACAGTATCAACTTCATCAGTAATTTCCCAATTATAGTCCAGACCTGTATCATAAACAATATAATTGGTATTGGAGTTTACTACAGATTTTACAATATCTTTTGTTGAAGCTTTATAATACCACACATTATTAAAATCGCTCGGTTTTTCTATGATAGAAATACTCCCATCCTCCTTTAAGCTTGCACCATACTCATTTTCCTCATTAAGTTGAGATTTAAAATGTACTTGCTTGGCCTTTTCATTACTTGCATATAGCACTATCCGCTTAGACATTTTAGCATTAGATGTTTCAGACGTATGTAAATATTCAGCCATAATAGTGTTTTGTCCAAACACAAAAAAAGGAAAAATAATAAGGATATTTGATAAAATTGATTTCATTAATTGGTAGTTGAAAATTTAATTTTTTTCCCATTCAAAAGCTTTTTCAAAACCTAAACGTTTTTGGGATCCTTCTTTCTGAGTTCTATAGCCTCTTGGGGAGAGCGCCTTCATTTTCTTAAGAAATTCGTCCGTACTTGTTTTTGCAATGGAATCATTTCTCACCATATGTGTTTTATAATCAATTACTGATTTTGATTTTCTAATTTTTTTAAGCTCTTCATCATAATTTAAATTAATTTCATAGGCGCTATATGAGTTATTATATCCAGGGGTGTTATCGTACACCTCAAGAATTAAACCTGGCAGACCTCCAAACTTTTCTGGCCCAAATACACTTGGAATTTCTATGGTAAAATAAGCAACTATTTTCGATCCTCTAAAAGTTGCTTCTGCTCTTTGGCAAGAAAACCCTAGAATTCTTTTTTCGGAATTAGGAATAATTTTCCAATTCATAGCTGGAACTCTATCGATTACATTAATGACGACGCCTCCCGTTTCTGATGGAAAATCCAAAATGTAATAATCAGCTGACGATCGTTTATATAGTTCAACTAATGTAGGTGTTCTCATATTATTTTCTGTCACTGAAGCTTCATCATCACTTAAAACCTCTAGATAATATTTTTGCTGAGAACCGAACTTAGGATCAATCAATTTAAAAAACATTTCCTCTTGATTAAAAATCAAAATTCCCTGAAACTTTGATTTCGTAAAGAAGGCATCATATTTTACTTGAATTTTATTTTGAGCTACTGCATTAGTAATCATAAAGAATATCAGTAGCCGAACACAGTTTTTCATAATTTAATCTATAAAAGCTTAAATCCATCAAATCAAAGGTAACGTCTTATCTCTCTTAAGATGATCTTTTAGCCTGTAGTAGCTTTACGTTATTTGTTCAAAGATAGTATTGATATATAGTATATAATTACGGTTTGACCGTACATTTATTAAGGTTTAACCGTAAATTTTAAATTTCGTAGTAAAGTGCTATACACTTGTCCTTTAATAGATTAAGAACAAAGTCTGAGGATGAAACCAATCCGGCTGAAACTACTCCCAAAAACATTGAACTTTTAGCTGAAATACGTGACTTACTTAAGGAACAAAATAAGTCTTAGAAATAATATCTATCAAGGATTTATAAAGCAAAACAATCCTAAACGAATTATTAATCTTTAGTATCTTTACTTTTTAAATCAATACACCTATGGGTTTTATTACTGCGAGTGAAATTGCAAACGGTCTCAATTTATCCAAATTTGGGATTCTTGGCAATGTAATGGGTAACTTCATTATGCAGACGACTAGGATTTCAGAACTCAATGACATTTATGATGAATATGCTCACTTGGAGGGGCTTGAATTTATAGACGCCGTTCTTTTGCATCTCGATGTAGAGTTCGAAATTCCCGAAAAAGACCTCAAACGAATTCCTAAAACGGGACCTTTTGTTACGATTTCTAATCATCCTTTAGGAGCTGTAGATGGCCTAATCCTTATCAAATTATTTTTAGAACACCGACCTGACTTTAAGGTAGTCGCCAATTTTCTGCTCCATCGGTTACTGCCCTTGAAGCCTTATGTCATGCCTGTAAACCCTTTTGAAACCAGAAAAGAGGTAAAGTCGAGCCTTTCTGGACTAAAGCAAGCTCTTGCTCATATACAGTCCGGAAGTCCTTTTGGGGTTTTTCCTGCCGGAGAAGTATCGACCTATCAGGAAGGGCGAAGGGTGGTAGATAAACCCTGGTCCGACGAGGCCATGAAGTTGATTAAAAAAGTAGAAGTCCCTGTGATTCCAGTATATTTTCACGCCAGGAATTCCGCTTCATTTTATCGCTTATCCAAGCTGAATGATGCGCTTAGAACTGCAAAGCTCCCTAGCGAAATGCTTAACCAAGGACATAGACCTATTCGGGTAAGGATAGGAAATCCAATTTCGGTAGCAGATCAAAATGACCTACCAGACTTGAATGACTATTCCAGTTTTTTAAGACAAAAAACCTATTTCCTCGCAAATTCATTCGAAAAGAAAAAGCTTTTAGAAAATTTACCTAAGCAGATTAAATTCCCTATAAAACGACCCCCTAAGACCATCGCCAACGAAATAGCTTGCGAGGCCTTAGAAGGAGAAGTACAAGCTTGCAGAGACCAATCGAGACGGCTTCTGGTGAGCAATAATTACGAGGTTTTTATTGCAGAGCGAAAGTACATCCCAAATATAGTCTTAGAAATAGGCAGGCTAAGGGAAATCACCTTTAGGTCTGTGGGTGAGGGGACTAATAAATCTGTAGACCTAGACCATTACGACGATTTCTATCAGCACATGTTTTTGTGGGATAACCAAGCCAAGAAATTGGTGGGAGCTTATAGAATGGGTCTAGGAAAGGATATTTATAAAAAACACGGAATTGATGGTTTCTATCTCAATGAGCTTTTCCGATTTGAACCCGAATTGCATAAAATGTTGAGCGAGTCCATAGAAATGGGTCGGGCGTTTATAACCGCCGAGTACCAACAAAAGCCAATGCCCCTTTTTTTACTCTGGAAAGGAATTGTACATTGTACGCTGAGGTATCCAGAACATAAATACCTTATTGGTGGAGTGAGCATCAGTAATAAATTCTCTAACTTTTCAAAATCTATGATGATTGAATTTATGAAATCCAATTATTACGATCCCTACGTGGCTCAATTTGTAAGACCCAAAAAAGAGTTTAAAGTGAAGCTAAAAGATGCCGACAAGGATTTTATTTTTGATTCTACTAAGGCTAATTTGAATAAATTTGATAAAATTATAGATGAAATTGAACCTGGTAACCTCAGGCTTCCAGTTCTCATCAAAAAGTATATTAAGCAAAATGCTAAAGTTGTTGCTTTTAATGTCGACCCACTCTTCAATAATTCTGTAGATGGGCTCATGTATATCCGGATAGAAGATATTCCTGAAAGCACTGTAAAACCGGTTATGGAAGAATTTCAGGTCGAACTGGAGCAGCGTAACTCTAATTAAACCGAAACCTATGTCAACATTATTTTCTAAAATTATTTCAGGAGACATACCCTCCTATAAAGTAGCAGAAAACGATGACTTTATCGCTTTTCTGGATATAAACCCCAATGCTAAGGGCCATACTCTTTGCGTTCCCAAGGTGGAAGTCGATAAGATTTTTGATCTAGACGATAAGACCTATTTGAAGCTTATGGCCTTTTCCAAGAAAGTCGCCCATGGTCTCGAGTCTGTTGTTAATTGCAAACGAATTGGTATGGCTGTAGTGGGTCTTGAAGTCCCACACGTCCACGTGCACCTTATTCCGTTACAAACGATGGATGACATGCGTTTTGAAAAGAAAGTGTCTTTAACAGAGGATGAGTTTCAAGAGTTAGCAAAATCGATTAGAGAAAAGATTATTATTTGATGCAAGAGATTGAACGTAAATTCCTAGTCCATTCCGATGCTTATAAGCGGGAAGCTTTCAAAAGCTCAAGAATTGCTCAGGGCTTTCTCAATTCTGAAAAGTCCAGAACAGTGAGGGTTCGTATGACAGATAAAAAAGGCTTCCTGACGGTCAAAGGGCTAAGCTCAGCTTCCGGATTATCTAGATTTGAGTGGGAAACTGAAGTTTCTTATGAAGAGGCAAAAGCCTTGCTCAGATTATGTGAGCCTGGTCAAATTGAAAAGAGGCGCTATTACGTTAATGCGGGACAGCATATTTTTGAAGTCGACGAATTTTATGGTGAAAACCAAGGATTAACCATCGCTGAAATTGAACTTTCGGCGGAGGATGAAATTTTCGAGACGCCTGCTTGGTTAGGGCCTGAAGTTAGCGGCGAACCCAAATATTACAACTCTATGCTTTCTAAAAACCCCTACAAACAGTGGGCATATAAAACTCCTTGACTGGGAGTTTCTATGTCCTGTCTTGATACTCAAGAACTTTGAGTTCAAAATTTATTATTGTTTGTTTTTGGCCTCTATGCTCAAGGTTGCATGCGGGACCAAGATTAAACGTTCTTTACGAATCAACTTTCCAGTCACACGGCAGATTCCATATGTTTTATTTTCAATACGGATGAGTGCATTTTTCAAATCACGGATAAATTTACCTTGGCGAATAGCCAATTGAGAATTGGCCTCTTTACTCAATGTGTTACTCCCGTCGTCAAAGGATTTAAAGGTTGGAGCAGTATCTTCTGTATCGTTGCTGCTTCCGTTCTTGTAAGCATCTTCGTATAACTGTAGTTGCTTTTGAGCTTTTTCAATTTTGTCGAGAATCAGTTTTTTGAATTCTGCTAGGTCGTTATCGGAATAATATTCCTTTTGTTTATTTTGTTCTATCATTTTACGTTTGTTTTTCAATAGCTAAAACGGTGACTACATCATCAAATTCTATCTGTAATCCGTTTTCAACTTTCTCTGTTAGATTTATAGTATTGGTTAGGGTTTCTGTTTTTATATAGTCTAAGTTATCGTGAACAGCTTTAGAAAGATGGTTTCCGTCTTGAAGGTTGATAACGATTCTATCGGTCACTTCAAGGCCAGAATCTTTTCTTAGGTTTTGAATCCTGTTGACCAGTTCTCTAGCAATTCCCTCATTTATGAGTTCCTCGTTAAGGGTCACATCTAGGGCCACTGTCAATCCATTTCCACTAGCAACCAGCCATCCTTCAATATCTTGAGAAAGGATTTCAACTTCTTCTAGGCTGATCATGGTCACTTCTCCATTTACCTGTAGTTCAATTGCTTTTTGGCGTTCAAGGTGAGCGATAGCCTTCGCATCCATCTTTTGGATAGCTTGTGCTACATGCTTCATATTCTTTCCAAATCGAGGGCCTAATACTTTAAAGTTAGGCTTGATATCTTTCACGAGAATACCCGAGGTGTCGTCTATAAACTCTATGGTTTTCACATTAATTTCAGATTTAATAAGCTCAGCCACTTCAGCGATTTGTTCTTTAATAGTAGGATCCAAAACTGGAATCATTATCCTTTTTAAAGGTTGCCTTACTTTTATCATTTCCTTCTTTCTCAAGGATAGGGCAAGCGATGAGATAGCCTGTGCCATCTGCATCTTGTGCTCTAATTCTTTGTCGATAAGGGAAAGATCTTGTTTTGGAAATTCGGCCAAATGTACGCTCTCTTTGTGATCCCCAATAGTACTTGATGTTAAATCTTTGTACAGCCTATCAGAAAAGAAAGGAGCTACTGGAGCAGAGAGCTGTGCAATGGTCTTTAAACACGTAAACAGGGTTTGGTAGGCTGAAATTTTATCGCTTTTGTACTCTCCTTTCCAGAAGCGTCTTCGACTTAATCTCACATACCAATTACTCATATTTTCTTGAACAAATTCTGAAATTGCTCGCGTGGCCTTTGTAGGTTCATAACTCGCATATAGCCCATCAACGGTTTGTATAAGCGTGTTTAATTCTGAAAGTATCCAGCGGTCAATTTCAGGCCGCTTAGCCAATTCAATATCTTCTTCTTTGTACTCAAAATGATCCAAATTGGCATACATAGAGAAGAAGGAATAGGTGTTGTAAAGCGTTCCAAAAAATTTACGCTGAACCTCTCCAATACCATCTAAATCAAACTTCAAATTATCCCAAGGGTTTGCATTGGTTATCATATACCAGCGAGTAGCATCTGGGCCGTAGGTTTTCAAAGTTTCAAAAGGATCGGCAGCATTCCCTAAACGCTTGGACATTTTTTGTCCGTTTTTATCTAAAACCAGTCCGTTGGAGACGACATTTTTATAGGCTACATCATCAAAAATCATCGTAGCAATAGCATGTAAGGTATAAAACCAACCTCGGGTTTGGTCTACACCTTCGGCGATAAAGTCTGCAGATCGCCAGGTGTTTTCGACTTTTTCTTTATTTTCAAAAGGATAATGCCACTGAGCATAAGGCATAGATCCAGAATCGAACCACACATCTATGAGGTCTGCTTCTCTCTTCATAGGGTGTCCAGAAGGAGATACTAAGGTGATTTGGTCAACGATATTTTTATGTAAATCTACAGTTTCGTAGTTCTCATCACTCAGATCGTTGATATCGAACTCTGCAAAAGGATCGGACTCCATGACCCCAGCGTCTATGGCTTTTTGTATTTCTTCTTTAAGCTCTTTTATAGACCCAATGATAATTTCTTCTTTGCCTTCTTCGGTTCTCCAGATGGGGAGAGGAATTCCCCAATATCTTGAGCGAGATAGGTTCCAATCGTTGGCATTTGCCAACCAGTTCCCAAAACGACCTTCGCCAGTAGAAGCGGGCTTCCAGTTGATTGTTTTGTTGAGGTCGTGCATCCTATCTTTAAAGTCAGTTACTTTAATAAACCAGGAATCCAAAGGATAATAGAGGATAGGCTTATCGGTTCTCCAACAATTTGGATAAGAGTGAACGTATTTTTCTACTAAAAAGGCTTTATTTTCTTCCTTCAACTGAATGGCGATTTCTACATCTACAGATTTCTCAGGAGCTTCTCCATCCTCGTAGTATTCGTTTTTGACATACTTTCCACCAAGATGTCCAACTTCCGATCGGAATCTCCCTTTCAGATCGACAAGAGGAACTAGGTTATCATTTTCATCCTTCACGAGCATTCCCGGAACTTCTGGTTGAGCTTGTTTACAAACCATCGCATCATCTGCACCAAAAGTGGGAGCGGTATGCACTATACCTGTTCCGTCTTCAGTAGTAACAAAGTCTCCTGCGATAACTCTAAATGCGTTTTCTGGAGTGTAATACGGCTGAGCAAACTTCATTAATTGCTCATATCTGGATTCTACTAGATCTTTTCCTTTAACAGCTTTCGAAATTAAGTAAGGGATTTTTTTATCGCTTTCTTTATAGCTATGAAGCTCTTCTTCTGAGTCGACTTTCACAAACTTCTTTTTGAAGAGCGACGAGACGAGGTCTTTGGCAGCTATGACATTGGTAGGTTCGAAAGTGTATTGGTTGTAAGATTTTACAACAACATAATCAATTTTTTTTCCTACGGTAAGTGCTGTATTACTTGGCAGTGTCCAAGGGGTTGTGGTCCAGGCTAAGAAGTAAATCTCCCCTTCTATATCTTGTAAGTCTTTTGGTAATGTAGATTTAATAGCTTTGAACTGAGCTGTTACCGTTGTGTCGGTCACATCTTGATAGGTTCCTGGCTGATTAAGCTCATGAGAACTTAAGCCAGTTCCTGCTTTTGGTGAATAAGGCTGTATAGTGTAGCCTTTGTAAATCAGGCCTTTTTTATAAATCTCGGATAATAGCCACCATACGGTTTCCATGTATTTGGACTTGTAGCTCACATATGGATTTTCCATATCTACCCAATAACCAATCTTCTTGGTTAAGTCGTTCCATACGTCGGTATAACGCATTACAGCTTCCTTACAGGCTTTGTTGTAATCTTCTACCGAAATTTTGGTTCCTATGTCTTCTTTAGAAATTCCAAGTTCTTTTTCAACTTTAAGTTCTACGGGTAAGCCATGGGTATCCCAGCCTGCCTTACGTTTAACTTGAAATCCTTTTTGGGTTTTGTATCTGCAAAAAATGTCTTTAATGCTTCGAGCCATCACGTGATGTATCCCAGGCATTCCATTGGCAGATGGTGGGCCTTCAAAGAAAATGAATGGTTCTGCACCTTCTCGCTCGTCTACACTTTTCTTAAAAATAGCATTTTCATCCCAAAAAGTGATGATATCATCTGCGATTCTTGGAAGGTCAAGTCCTTTATACTCAGGAAATTTGTTGCTCATTTTTGCTCGATTTCTAATAGTTCGCAAAAATAAGGATTTTATCCAAA
>Ga0307960_1001986_pt1 | contig 12049 bp, 14 predicted proteins | sample OrgLakmetagen542_FD_201832 | JGI IMG/M metagenome (GOLD analysis project Ga0307960, IMG submission 201832) | Saline water microbial communities from Organic Lake, Antarctica - #542 | ecosystem: Environmental > Aquatic > Non-marine Saline and Alkaline > Saline | place: Antarctica: Organic Lake... | reverse complement strand
GGATGGCGTCGGGCCAGGCGGCGTATTTGCGCTCCGGCACCTTGAAGGCGATGTCGACATACTGGGCGGGATCGTTGCCGGCGGCGCGGATGCGCTCGACCATTGCGGCCAGCTGGGCCTGGTCCCAATCCACCCGCTTCGGCAGATCGGCGACAACGGTGAAATCGCCATCGTCGAACCGGACGGTGCCGGTGTCTTTGCCTACGGCTTGGCGTTCCTCGGTGGCGCGAGTGGCGTAGCGGACAGCCAGTCCAGCATCGAAGCGGGTCTTGGCCGCCCTGTCGCGCTTCAGGCGTTCGTCAATCTCTCGCTGCAGGATTGCCAGCAACTCGACCGGCAGTGCCGCAATTTCAGCTGCGCTGAGGGACGGCAGATCCTCGGGTGTGGGGGTGTTCTCGGGGAATGGCATGAATGGATCTCCGTGATCAGTGAAAAAGGATTGGAAGGCGGGCATCACGCGGCCTCGAGCAGGCGCACCGACAGAGCCGCACCGCTGGATCGGGGTTTGGGCCGGGCGATGGCGATGTAGGCGAAGTGGTCAGGACCGATCCGCGCCTGCACGAGATGGACGAGGTTCTGCTCGGCCGCGCGAAGGGCGGCAGCTGCGACCTGACGCAATGCGCGCTGACGGTCGGCAGGGAGTTTCGAGAGAACGGCCGTGGCATCGACTGCCAGAAACCCGCGGTGATAGATCAGCGTCTCACCGGGTTCAGCTTGCGCGATCCAGGCGCAGAGACCGACCTCGTCCAGACCGCCAGCGGCGCAGAACGGCACCACCCGGTCGGCTGCGAAATCATCAAGGCCGACCATCATGCGGCACCCGCATGCGCATCAGCGCCGGTGCTGTGGCGCAACTGGTCCTGCTCGAACGCTGTGATATCCTCCATGCGGTAAACCACACGGCCGCCGAGCTTCATGAACTGCGGGCCTTCTCCGGCCCACCGCCACCGCTCCAACGTGCGGTGCGAGATGTTCCACCGCCGGGCCAGTTCTTTCTGATTGAGGTGTTTGAGCTGCATCTTCGTCTCCTGTCGCTCATTGCGTTGGGAGGAAGATGCGAAATCCTGCTGTGGGATGTCGTCAGGATCGAAGTGGGATACGGAGGGGGATCAGTTTGAGCCTTGCAACTCAGTGGCGAACACTGTGGCGGGGGATTGTCATCCCACTCTCATCCCCCTGCGCATCCCACTGTGGAGCCGGAGGGACGTTCACTAGGGAGAGGGATAGGTCGGAATCAGCCGCAGTTCAGACGATAGTTGCCACGACCATTCGATTCGATCAGCGACCGCCACTGCTTCTGAGATTTGAACACGTCGGACATCTTCAGGCTCTTCGAGCCCGCCGCCGACAGGATCGCCTTGCCGCTCTGCCAGGCCTCGCCACGACGCGCCGCTTCATGCAGCGCACGGACAACCTGCGCCTGGATCGGGCCAAGGCGGAACTGGTGTCCGCTGCAACGCACCTCGTGATAATCAGGTGACGCACTGAATATGGGCAGCTGCGGTCCGGTCTCTGCGCCGGAGAACCCGGTCTCGGCTTCGAAACGGTCACGTTCCTCGCGCCTTAGCAGAAGATCCCCGATCATCACGAAGATTGGCTCAGCATCGCCGTAGAGCGTTGCATAGGACGCGCGCGACGTCCGAAAATCACTGATATGGATCTCGCTACACCGGAAAAGCTGGAAGACGTCCTGAGCATAGAGATCCAGCAGCCCGCTGAAGCGGCTCTGCTCCCAAGGCACGCGGAATCGCTCCCCGTCGCCGGTTTCCTCGTAATCACCCAGCTCAAGCGGGATGCCGAAGACGCGCACCGACAGCCGCAGCTTGTCGTTCTCCGCCAGATAGATCAGGTCGGCCTCGGAAATCGACCAGCGATCGAGGATCTCCGGCAGAGTAAAATACGCCTTCTCGATCTCCATCTGATCCCCGATTCCTGCTATTGAGTGTTTAGGGTTTGTTCTAAATCCTTGACGGCCTCCGATCAATCCTGTTTTGTCCTATTTGATCCACAGACCTCTGGGGAAAACATGACCGAGCATCACACGCTCTCAGACCGCCTCCGCGCCCGCGCTCAGCAACTCGGGCTGAGCCCAGCCCATGTTGCCGAGATGGCCGGGGTCAATCGATCCTTCGTCTATGACATCCTGCGCGGGCGCTCAGCACGGCCTGGCATCGACAAGCTGGCAGAGGTCGCCCGTGTGCTGAAGGTCGAGCGGGAATGGCTGATCCACGGCATCGGCGAGGTCGAGGGTGAGCCGCCGTTCATTGAAAACCCGGACGAGAGCTTCGTGGCGATCGCACATGCCAGCCCGCGCCCGTCGATGGGTGGCGGCGCGGTGGTGACAGAGGATCATGACACCCCCGGCCGCGCCTATCACTTCCGCCGCTCTTGGATAAAGGGCAGCCTCAAAGCCAGTCCGTCGCAGCTGCGCATCATGCATGTAGAGGGAGACAGCATGGCGCCGACCCTGCTGGACGGCGACACCGTGCTGGTCGACATGACCCGTCGCGCGCCGAACCCGCCCGGGATCTTCGTGCTGGACGATGGTGTAGGCTTAGTTGCCAAGCGACTTGAGCACATCCCGAACAGCGACCCGCCCGCCGTGCGGGTCATTTCGGATAACGGCTTCTACAGCCCCTATGAGCGCAGCGCCGAAGAAATCCACATCATCGGCCGCATCCGCTGGTTCGCGCGGGAGTTGTGATCTACACGCTAATTAGGATGACAACAGGACATTTCATCTCTCGGGAGTGGAACAGAACCTGAGTAGTGGTTGGAGAATGGACTTGAACGAAATTGAACGCAAGATTGCCGCGCAAGGGTTCTTTGGGACCTTGCAGGAATTCGATCGTACCGACCGCAAAGATGAAAATCTAATCAGAGAGATTGCGGAAGCCGCTTCCCGGCGTAATGTTCTTCTATCCCAACAGGACGTGGACTTGCTTAGCGAGCTTTCAGGTTCAGATTTCTTCAGTATCCAGACAATTGCCTGCGAGATCATTCCGCTCTTGGATGTGGCCCCAAGCGAAGTGATGAATTTGGTTCATCTGCTCGTGGAAAAAGGTGGGGAAGATCTAGCCGCAAATCAGCCGAACGCGGCGTTCCGAAAATGGTGTGCATCCGACAGAAAACGGGCCGAAGAGATAGTGTCATCTGCGCGCACTGGCGATCCATTGTCGCTTCGTCACCTTGTATTCGCGCTAGAAAGCAAGGGCGACTTCCAAGAAGCGTTGCGCTCTGCCGAAGCCTTGGGTGAAGAGCGGATAGCAGGTGTGCTTGCCCTTTCACGGATGACGCTTACGCTAGACGAGGCTGCGCGTGCCGTTGAGTATATATTGGGAATTGCCGAAACCAGCAAAGCACAGGAGACTGCTGGGCTAATCAAAGCTGCTCTGGACATGGCAGGCAAACATGAAGATCTCGACCGAGCGCAATTTGCAGAAGCGTTCAATCGAACGGCAGAAAGCGATTGCCCAATCATTGTTCATTTAATGGCAAGCGCATTGCACATGCATCTTGGGCAGATGTGCGCCGAAGAAATCGAAATTTGTCTGGAGGGTATCCTCGAAGTTAATCCAGAGAACCGAGGCACAATACGAGAAATTGACTCTGCATTACGACGCCTTTGGAAGATCAATCCGCAGCAGGCAGGCCAGGTGGCCGCAAAACTTATCTCCCGAACTGAAGGAACTATCGGAACAGACGAATTGCAGGGCCTTTTCTCAGCAACAGAATCAGATGACCGCAAGAATCTTGGAACGCTTGCAACCAGCTGGCTCTTAGACGGGAATTACTATGTGTGTTCAACGCTCACGTCCCACCTATCGGAGATAAACCGAACGTCTCCTTGCGTCGATATTCAGCCCGCAGACCTGCCCGTCGATGCCATCGATCAGGTGTTTTTGTGCCGCAAGGCAATTGGCTTCCTATTCCTTTCGCCAATGACTGCCGCATCGTGGATAATCGCAGTCCTCCGGGGCGGGCATGCCGAAGCTGCAAGCGAAGTTGCGGACCTACTCTTCGATCCACTGCTGTTAAACTACGGTGGCGCTCTTAAGGATTGGCTTGAGGATGTCAGCAAAGCTGATGCGCCTGGAACAGAAGCCATTAAGAACGCCATCCAACAGGCAAATCAGCTGTGGGACGGATTTGAGGCGGCCCGTGAGGTTGTCGAGTTAGAGCCACCCGCGTCTCAAAGGGCTCTTGTCCGCTTTCAGGAAGCAGAAGAAGCCGCTCGGATTCAAGAAATGGCCAGAGACAAATCAATCTTCGCACAGCTTGTGACCACTCAATCGCTGCTCTATGGCGATCAGTCGAGTTTCAGCATGAAAGACGGTGACGGCAACCGCCGCTCCCAGACGGTGCACATGGCCGAAATGTCTGTCAGCAGTGAGCTTCCAAAGGGCGTCATTTTCGATCCGGTCGGGACTGAGTGGTTGCTAGAACAGTTCCGCCATGAGCAGAGGGTGATCGCATGAAGCTCCTCGTCAGACAACATCTGCAAGGCATGAAGGAGCGTGGAGAGCTAGACGTCCTGCTGCCACTGCTCCTCAGCGAATTGGGCTACGAGATTGTTCATCATCCAAGGATTGGTGGACGACAAGCAGGTGTCGACGTCGTCGCGGTTGGCCCTGATCCTGACGCAGAAGGAGCAAAATCACTTTTGCTCTTTGTTATTAAGGCTGGGGATGTAGGACGCGCAGATTGGGACGGAACGTTGCAGGCGGTACGTCCATCCTTGGGAGAGGTTCTGGACGACTACATTCCAAACCGAGTTCCGCAGCAGTATCGCGGGCTGCCTGTGGCCATATGCGTTTGCATGGGTGGAGAGATTCAAGAAGGAATCCGGGCGCAGTGGCGTGGTTTTGTTGATCGCCATTCAACGGCAACGCTCAATATTCGTGAATGGAACGGTGATCGTCTGGCAAATTTGATCCTGTCGGGCATCCTTGGGCAAGAGCTTCTTGATCCTGATCATCGGGCACACTTCCAGAAAGCGGTAGCGCTGGTGAGCGAGCCGGAAGAGTCATACCGAAACTTCCGAGCGCTGCTCGACGCGCTCACCGAAAACATTGGAGCCGACCGGCAAGGCACAAAACACCTCCGGCAAATGATGATTTGCCTCTGGATCCTCGTGAGCAACGGTGTTGATGCTGGTAATCTCGACGCGCCCTACCGGGCATGCGAGTTGGCGATGTTGCATGCCTGGGACGCGTTCCGTCGCTGTCCGGAAAGCGCGAGGGTTCGGCGTGCAGAACGTCAGGAGATTCTTGACCACGTTCTTTCACTCTACCTTAACGTGAGTAATAAGCTCATTGTCGAGAAAGTCGGACCGCACACGATGCACCAGCACGCGCTTTCGGCTGCTGTCCGATCACGGTCTTCGCTCGACGTGAACCTGGCATTGTTTGAGACCCTAGGACGCGCCGTACTTCTGGGACTATGGCACCACTACATCGCTTGCTTGAGCGAGGGTGAGCGACAAACCGAGCACCTCACGTTGCGCGACCAGATCCTTGACCTAGCCATTTCCATGATCAACACCAATCCAAGCTTGGTTGCCCCGATGCGGGACGACCATCACATTGAGATTGGTATGCTTATGCTTCTGGCCCAGGCTTGCGGACGGTTGAATGATGTTGACCATTATCTTCGTGAGGTAGCGTCTCGGCTGTCCTATCGATATCTTCGTCGTTCACACTGGACTAGTTACTTCCAAGATTATCGTCAGTTGGCCCGGCATCCAATCAGCCGCGATAACGCCTATTTTGAGCGCTCCACGTGCGGGAGTGTTCTTGTTCCTTTCGTCCTCGTTGGGCTGGAGCGCCTCTCGGCAAAGGACGAACTGGAAGCTTTTAGAGATGTCGTGCACCGTGTGCTGTCTCACATGACCCAGCAAGTATGGGTTCCAAGCGAACAGACGGATGAATGCATCTGGCGAACTGGCCAAACGATTGGGTTTGGCATCCCTATTCCAGAGATAAACAAAGACGACAGCGATGCGTCACTATCGGCGGAAATTGACGCGGTGGTCACCGAACATGATCAGATCCTACGAATGGAAGCTTTCAAGCGCGGTTTGGTCCCGTTGTTCATGACTGCGTGTCGGCATCACCGCATACCTCTGCCGCCACATCTCTGGTTCGAGGTCGACAAAGCCGATCAGACGGGAAAGGAAGCGGTGGTGAGCGAAGTTGGCGATCAATCGAGCTAGGTCTAATCGAGAAATACTCGTTCCACCTAGACTACCGCTCTGGTTGATTAACTTGGCGCGAGATGCTTCACCCAGTGTGTAGCCGCAGCCTGCTACCGGAGTGAAAGATGTGTTCCGCCAATTATGACCAGATGCGCCGCGCACGAACAAGCTCCCTGAAATACGCAGCATTGCGACAACCCATTGTTTTAACTTGAAATCCCTTCCGCATCGCGGCCACCACAGGACAAAACAGCTCCTGAGGTTCGCCCACCATGCCCGATACCGACGTCAATTTCGCCCCTCCGCCTGAGACGCTCACCACCGATGAGCGGCTGGCGGAACTGGCCCGGATCCTCGCCACGGCTGTGGATCGCACCAACCCACCGAAAATAAACGAGAATTCTGCGGACGACGCAGACAGTTCGCTGGACATCCTCGCCCTTGTTCGCCGTCGTCGTCACCAGTTGCGAACCCGAGTTGGAGAGGATTAAGGATGAAAACCAAACCGAAATCAGTAGGAATGAGAACAGGCGTTGACCCTGCGCAGGGCCACGCTGTCCTGGCGGACCTGGTCGCATTGAAGGCCATGACCGTGCCAGAGTTGCATGAGAAGTGGGCGGCGATCTTTGACACGCCCGCGCCGAATACCAGCCGCCAGAACCTCGAGCTGCGGCTGGGGTATCGGATCCAAGAACTGGCCCTTGGCGGCATAGGCCGCGACACGCGGCGGACGCTGGATGCGCTGGCGGCGGAGGTGGCTTCCGGCGAACCCGGTCAGGTGATGACCGACCCACGACGTCCTTTGCCGGGCACCAAGCTGGTCCGTGAATGGAATGGCGTCGAGCACACTGTCACGGTGCTGACCAAGGGCTTCGAGTGGCAAGGTCGCCGGTACAAATCGCTCTCTGGCGCGGCCCGGGCCATCACCGGCGCGAACTGGAATGGCTGGAAGTTCTTCGGCTTCACCCCACGCCCGAGGATCAGCAAATGACGCGCCAGACACAACCACAGCCGCCCCGCCGCCTGCGCTGCGCCATCTACACCCGCAAATCGAGCGAGGAAGGGCTCGACATGGAATTCAACAGCCTCGACGCGCAGCGGGAGGCCTGCGAGGCCTACATCGCCAGCCAGAAGGCCGAGGGTTGGGTCTGTCTGCGCGACCGGTATGATGACGGTGGCTTCTCGGGCGGCACGCTGGAGCGCCCCGCGCTGAAGGATCTGATCGCTGACATCGAGGACGGGCTGATCGACATCGTCGTGGTCTACAAGATCGACCGCCTCAGCCGCGCGCTGATGGATTTCTCCAAGCTGGTCGAGATCTTCGACAAGCACGGCGTCACTTTCGTCTCCGTCACGCAGTCCTTCAACACCACCACGTCCATGGGGCGGCTGACGCTGAACATCCTGCTCAGCTTCGCCCAGTTCGAGCGCGAGGTCATCGGCGAGCGGATCCGCGATAAGGTCGCTGCGTCGCGAAAGAAGGGTATCTGGATGGGTGGGCCGGTGCCGCTCGGCTACAACGTGAAGGACCGCAAGCTGATCGTTAACCCGGCCGAGGCCGAGACGGTCCGGACGATCTTCACGCTCTATGCCCGATCCAGCTCCACGGCGGAAGTGATCCGCGAATTAGATGCGCGCGCGATCCTGACCAAGACTGGCAGGCCCTACGACAAGACCTCGCTGCTCAAGACCCTGCACAACAAGGTGTATCGAGGCCTCGCTGTGCACAAGGGCAACGCCTATCCCGGCGAGCACGACGCGATCATAGACCAGCTACTATGGGACGAGGTCCATGATGTAATAGCGAACAACCGCGTCAAGCGAGTTGCCGTTGCCAAGGAACCTTCACCGGCGCTGCTGCGCGGGCTGATCTTCACCGAAACCGGCGTGGCGATGACCCCGCACCACACGAAAAAGGGCACGCGGCGCTATCGCTACTATGTGTCGATGGACGCGATCAAGAAACGGCCCAAGGCCGAGATCCGAGGCCCGCAGCGGCTGCCCGGTGGCATGGTCGAGGATGCCGTGGTCGGCGAAATTCGCCGCCTGCTGCGCACCCCCGAGGTCGCCGCGCGGGTGTCGCGGACCCTGCGCAAGGATCGGCCAGACCTCGGCGAGACGGACATCAGCGCCTCGCTCACCCAGTTCGACGACATGTGGAAGGCACTGATCCCGGCCGAGCAGGCACGCGTGGTCCGGCTACTAGTGGCGCGGGTCACCGCCAGCGAGGCCGGATTGGCGGTCGACTTGCGCCATGAGGGCTTGGGCGCGATTGCAGCGCTGATGGCCCCGTCCAAGCCGGAGGTGGCGTGATGGCAGAGCAAGAAACCCTCCGCGTCCACATCCCGCTCACCCTACGCAATCGCGGCGGCCGCCCCCGCATCCTGCCGCCCAAGGAGATCGAGGTGGCCATGGATCGCGGCCAGGACGCCCGCTTGCTGCGCGCCATCGGCCGCGCATGGGACTGGCGGCGCAGGCTGGAGCGCGGCGACGTCACCACCATCGCAGATCTTGCCAGAGGGGAAGCCATCTCGGACCGCTATGTCAGCCGCATGATCCGGCTGGCATGGCTTGCGCCATCGGTGCTGGAGCGGTTGGTGCTACGGCGAGAGCCCACTGTCCTGTCGATCTTCGACCTCTGCGGCGTGGCGGAACTGCCGTGGGTCGAGCAGCCGGAAAGGGTGTTTGATTAACTATTGACGGAATCTGGCAGGACGCAAGTCTTACACATTACGCGATATGACCCGCGATCGCAAATCCGCCCACACCAACAGACCCGTGACTGTCAACCAAACCAGTTGCGCCGAAATGCTCGGCTCGGATGTCCAACTCAAAGCACTAAGGTATGGGATCGAATCAGAGTACAATTCAAATGCGCCTCCAAAAGTTAGTGCGGCTCCACCAAATAATATCCAACCAGATAGCAGCCGAATGTATATCGTTGCTGGATTTAACCAAAGAGCAGCAAGCAAAACGGTAAAGAATACTACTACTCCGCCTCCAGCCCACAGGCGATACTCCGCCGATAGAAAAGAGATACCGAAATACAACGCGCAAGCCAATGCCGCTATAAGAACCGATATCCAAATCCACGATAACGGCTCACGACGAACAAGGCCCCGTTCCTCCCTCGACACAGCCCAAGCTAGGCGAAAAAGCGAGAGAGGTGAGATTGTATGCCGCTCAAGTACGCCAAACGACATGATCTCGAACTTGGATTTTCGGTCCTTGAGCGTTTGCTGAAGTGCTTCATTTTCGCTTTCACACCGAAGATACCGCTCAGCATTTGACTTTTCTCCTTCCCAATCTTGCACGACCCTCGTCAGCGCGTCTTGAGGAAAAAGAGGATGGTCCGAATATGACGGTCTAATTTCATGCAACAGCATGGTAGCGAAAGAAGTGTGAGAACTGACTCTCATGGGTCGATTGGAAATGTTTCTTAGATGGAATGTCATTCTACCGCTCCACTTCGGATCTACCGTAGTCGAGTTAAGAAAGAGACCCCGTGAAGCGAGACCAGCTTTTGCGTGTACCGTTCCCACATACTGATCGCCAAGATAAACATACTCCTTTGCGATTACCGCAAGATAACCGAAGCTCGGTATCTCTATTTCGCTTTCCTCGTTGTCGCTGCTGCCTTGAGAAATAATTCGAACGCGGCTTATCGTTTCATCATACTCGCCGACTATCCAGTACCCAATAGATAGATCATAGCCACCTCCTGTGACGCACTCGCTTTTAAACGGGTGAATTGCCAAAGTGCGACCGTTTTCTCTTTCAATGCGATTTCCAATGAGGGCGCTCATTCCAAACTTTCCGCAATTATCTTAGCAGTGCGCTTGGAGTCCTCATTCACAATTCGCATTAATCTATGGTCGACAAGACGCTCCGCTAGCTCAGTTTCTTTCTTCACTTCACCAATCCTCTCTTGTCGCCCTGCTTGCTCCAGCCTTCTTTCATGCTCCTCCCAAGTCGGGAGCGTGAGCAGCACGAATGTGTTTGTGTAAATCGAAAACCTATCAATGTATCGGCAAGAGACATCGACAGCAAAGTAGCGAGGAGACTCCACGGCGGAGATTAATTCATCTTTTCGTTGGGCATAAAGGTTTCCAAAAGCCTCTTGAACTTCATACTTGTTCGGCGGAAAGAACTGAACCGGAGACATTGTCTTGTTCGAATCATCTGGGCGTTCTGTGCGCGAAGTAAGCGTTGATACTAAGTGAAAACCGTAGTCGCGGGACAAATAACGCATAACGGTGTCTTTACCGACGCCAGCAGTTCCTAGAATTACAACCAGCATCAGTACGTAGCTCTTCCACCACTTATGTCGAAAACTGCTCCAGTAGAGAATGAACATTTGTCACTGGAGAGCCAGCATACAAGCTCGGCAACCTCTTCTGGTTGGCAAAATCGTCCTTTTGGTATCTTGGAAAGGTGCTGCCTAATATCCTCCTCTGAATGCTCAAGAAGCGCATTCGTTTCAACAGCTGCCGGAGTGACGCAATTACAGAGGATGTCTCGATAAGTAGCCAACTCCTTACCAAGTGCCTTTGTGAGCGATATAATCGCCGCCTTCGACGCGGCGTAGTGAGAGGATTTAGCACTACCGTCCTTGCCAGCAATCGCGCCAAAGTTTACTATCCGCCCATAATCGTAATCAATAAAATGCGGGCAAATCGCTTTGCACATCCAATAAGTAGAAAAGAGATTATTTTGAACAATTTCTTCAAATTCGCCGCGTTGCACGCGCCAAAGCTCCGTCCTCGTGCCGATTATTGCGGCGCAGTTGATTAGATTAAAGATCTGCTGTCCGTCGGGGGCGGCCTGTTCCACGACCGAAAATGCGTCGGCTTCGCTCTTTAAGGTTTTTCTGATGTGAAGGTAGCGATCAGATTGAACTACTGGAGGAGATTGATCAACACCGACGACCTCGTCACCACGTTCAATCAATTTTTCCACGATCGCTTGGCCTATGCCTCCGCTCGCTCCCGTTACAATTGTTCTTACCATTCTGGCGTCACCTCGATCATTCAGTTCTCTATTGTCAGGAACCCATACGGCTTCGTTGTTGACGCTCTTCATCAATTGGATCAGTAGCGATCAGCTTCACTACTTCAAATGAAAAACGCTCTCAAGGTCAAGCGAACCTGCTGAGTGGTCGTATGCGAGAACGGAGGCAGCTCTGCAGCGCGGAAGTTTGGGGGGGGCAAGGATCCGGCCGAACGGAAACGCTTGTGGTTGAGCCAAACGGCGACAGAAAGCCAGGCTTTTTGACCTCCCTGCACAAAGACGCTTGCAGGATGATGGTGACGCCCTTCACGGCCGCGCAACTACGATTGTCGATCTCGATGAGGTGCGAAAATCATTTGTCATCAGCAGTTTCGTCGGGGAAATGGGGTGCGAACCCACCCAAGAAATCCGTCGATTTTCGCTGCCATCCCGAGCAACGCGCCTACCGCGTGTTCCGTCTATGTTGCCATCGATATCGTTCGGAACGCGCTTTTAGGTTTTGGCGGAATTCGACGGCAGGGCATTGAAATAAAATGTTAAAACGAGGCCGAACCGGAACGGACCAGGTTCGCCCTAACTGAGACTCAGGGCCATTCTGAGCCCACACTCGGCGAGGCGGCGCGTCTACGAGGTTCGGTCTGTTCCCGCAACCCCCTTTGATAACACGGAAAAATCCGTGCCCGTCAGGGCGGTGTCACAGGTTCGCGATGGGTGTAATGGCGGAGCGGGTGGGATTCGAACCCACGGTGCGCTCTCGCGCACGGTGGTTTTCAAGACCACTGCCTTCGACCGCTCGGCCACCGCTCCGACTACCCCCTGTTAGTGGAAATTTGTGGTGCTGCC
>Ga0307960_1001978_pt1 | contig 12074 bp, 12 predicted proteins | sample OrgLakmetagen542_FD_201832 | JGI IMG/M metagenome (GOLD analysis project Ga0307960, IMG submission 201832) | Saline water microbial communities from Organic Lake, Antarctica - #542 | ecosystem: Environmental > Aquatic > Non-marine Saline and Alkaline > Saline | place: Antarctica: Organic Lake... | reverse complement strand
TGTGCCCTTGTATTATAGATTAATATAATATTAGAATGTATCACACCTGTTTGGTTGCTCATGCTATGTGTTCTGACTTGCCAATCAAGGATGTTTTGTGTATTGACAGTGTCTCGTGAATCAGCATCTCCCAGCCCTATATATACAGTTCATCTCCCCATTGTGGACAGTCTCTTTTGGTAGTTCACCAAGAGCATTTTACAGCTAATTGCTATTAATAGTTGTGTTAATGGTTGGTCATCAAGAGCAGTATCAATGGTAGGTCGTCAAGAGTCTACTGATATTCAATTTGCTCAAAGTTTCAATTTGCTAGAAATTTCTTTGCAAGGTCCTCACAGGTATGACCTTAACCTTTCATCCCCAATCAGGCCTGTTTTGCAAAGGCAGCTAGTTTGATCTCGGCTTTTCCCCTCTCACAATCAAGTCCCTTGAGTTAAGGCAGCTCACTCGTCTTTTTTCCTCTCACAATCAGGTCCCTTGAGTAAAGGCAGCTCATCCCGCATCAGTGATCTTCAGGCACAAGTGCTAGCTCTTCAAAGGGCGGCAAAATCCCGGCTACCACCAAACTCCCTGGCTGCTGTCATTGGTGAGCCAACAGCTGACGTTAGCTTTCTATCATGGTAGTCATCTGTGACTTACACCCTTTTTCTGCCTGTTAGCCAGGCTGCATCCATTTTGGTGATATATAAATTCATCCGCAATCAGCCACATCCTGAAACATCCCAAGACTTGACACCGGCTTAGTTCCGCTCTATTGTGTTGAAGTTGCTGTCAGAGCCTCCTATATAATGTATAATATATTCATGTCGCAAGACAAAATATATTATATATATGTTGCAAGACATAACACAATGATTGCAGAAGCGGCAAAACCTAGCGCGGAGGAAAGCAGCAGGGTGCAAGAGCTCCAGGCCAAGCTGGCTTCTGTATCAGCAAAGCTGGCAGGCAAGGTGGGGCAGCATTTGTGTGTGTGTGTGTGTGTGTGTGTGTGTTTGTGCGCACAGATAAGAAACATGCAAGCTCCCAAGTTTTTGTGTCCAAGTCGGCATGCATGCATGTAACGTGCACTTTGCAAAAAAAGATGCTCTGTTGTGGCATGTGTATCAACAAAGGGACTGGGCTTCCTTCACAGATGCAACTAGGCACACATGCACACACAGACACGCACAAACTCATAGACACATGAACCACTGCACGCAACTCCTACAGGACGAGGAGTATGAGATGCAGCTGCGGACGTATCAGCAGCAGTATGAGCAGCTGCGTGCAGCGTTTGAGCGTGAGCAAGCCAAAATGGATTCTTCGGCACGGGCACGCAAGCGAGAGAAAGAGCTTGCTGCTCAAGTAAGACCTCTGACCCACGGTATCTGCTGGGGTCTGTAGTATGCAGATTGCAGCGTTGTTTTGGGGTCATAAGCGAGAAGTGTGTGTGTTGGGGTCACAGGCGAGGTATGTATTGGGGTCGCAGGCAAGGAATGTGTTGGGGTAACAGGCAAGGAATGTGTTGGGGTCACACGTAAGTCTGCAGCCTGCAGATTGCAGTGTTGTTTTGGGGTCACAGGCGAGAGGTATGTGTTGGGGTCAATCATGAGTGGGGTCACAGGCGAGATATGTGTGCGGGAGTGAGCAACTGCAGGAATGGAAAGAAGTTATTTCCTCGCTTGCCGCTTGTTCATTTGAATTGATGATTTCATTTGAATTTGATGATCCTTGCTTGCCGCCTGTCCATTTGAGTTGATGATTTCATTTGATTTGATGATTTCATTTGAATTCATGATTTCATTGAGTTGGATGATCCTTGCTTGTCGCTTGTTCATTTGAATTGGTGATTTCATTTGAATTGATTATTTCATTTGAATTTGATGATCCTTGCTTGTCGCTTGTTCGTTTGAATTGATGATTTATGCTGCCAGGGGACTTGTTTGAAGGTGCCCTCAGGAATCGCTTGTACAAGCTGCAGCTGAGCCTGCTGGCTGCATGCATGATTTGATCTACCAAATACTTGACAAAGGCCCTTAATGATGATGTTGTAAACGAATGCTTAACTTCTCATTAAGGAGTCACGAGCAGGAAAGGCCAATTGAGAGACAAGTGTCTTCATGGGCATGGGCAAAGCATGGCGGGCAATTAATTGTGTTTCTGACTGCTGCCACGACGTGGGATATACAATTTGCAGTTTGTGATCCATATTTTCACAACCCAATTTGCAGGTCGATGAGCAGCGCGCGATGTACACACGCAAGATCAGAGATCTGGAGGCCAAGCTCAAGGTACGCCACAACAACAGGACGCCCAACGGGACGCTTGGCTTGTTGCTCACATGTTTTGCTTGTGCTGAAAAGCTTGCCTGATGACCAAAAATTGTCGCCTATTTCTAGGGTTTACTGACAATCCTGATACCAGTGCAACCATACGACAAAGGCACGCAGCAAGTGCGCACGTGTGCACACATGGGTCCAAGCAGGATCCATGCCTTATATTTATCTCACACCTATGAATGACCTAGTAGAACACAAAAAGAAATGTGCATGACAGTGCACACAAAAGCAGGCTCACCCATTCCCTTCACTAACATTTGTTTACTGTGTCACACACAGACACTGACACACATTTGCAACGGACACGTTTGCACACGCACATGCACTAGACGCTCAAGAACTTGAGCACGCAATAGTTGCTGCACACATTTGATCCTAAACACGTGCCTGCAGCAAAGAGCCCCTGCCCACAGCGTGAACAGCTCTCAAGCGGGGAATAGGCGCAGCACTGCCAACGGTGACTTCCTCATGTCAGCATCAGAGAGGCAGCGGCAGAGGGATGCAGAAATGGCCCTCAGAGACGAGCTGGACAAGAAGACAAAGATGGTGGGTCGGTGTACCTATGGTGAGCACTCACACAATACAGTCCTTGAAAAACTGGCAAGAAGCAGAGGTGATTGGACTCAGGGACAGGTAGGAGAGAAAATTGACATTTGGGCGATGGCATGTTTGTATGGGTCTCAGGGCGAGCCATGCAAAGAGTTCCTGTTTTTTCTGTACATTTCTGTATGTTGCCAAACAGTGACACATAGACAAGCTGTTGTACAGGTACGATGTAGCACATCAACACGGTACTGGCCAACCCCTAGCGCTATATACATGCGTCGCCGTTCCATTTGCATTTATACATGCGTTGCCGTATACATGCGTTGTACGTTTGCATTTATACATGCGTCACTATTCCATTTGTGTTATACATTTGTCACCGTATACATGCGTTATACATTTGCGTTTATACATGCGACGCCGTTCCATTTGCGTTTATGCATGCATCACCGCTCCATTTGCGTTGTCAAACAAAGGTGAAACATTTGTTTGTACATGTACATGTAGATGTACCACATCAACGCAATACTGGCCAGCCCCTAGCGCTATATACGTCAACATAAGGCACCTATTTCCAAGCTATCAAGCTTTTGCCCCTCATCCCCTTTTTTCCCAGACAGTTTTTGAGCCCTCATTCATACCCCCGTCCCACACCCCCATCCCACACCCCCATCCCATACCCTCATCGCCCACTGCTTTACAATGCAGATAGCTGAGATGCACTTGAGGCTGGGAGAGGCTGAGGCGCGTGTGGTGCATATGGGGGAGGATCTGCGCAGCTCCGTGCCTGGCTCGCCCCTGCTGGCTTCCACTGCCTGGGTGTCCACGCCTGGCAAGCTGCAGCAAGGTATGGCTGTCAAGAGTTGGTTGAATGTTGCAATTACTTGGTTATCCACGCCTGGCAAGCTGCAGCAAGGTATGGCTGTCAAAAGTTGGTTGTATGTTGCAATTACTTGGTTATCCACATCTGGCTAGCTGTAGCAAGGCAAGACTGAAATAAAACGTCCTGCAATAAGTCAGCTGTGGGCTCTTGTGAGGTTTGAGTGCCCACGCTGGGCAGCGCTGGTTGCAGGGTGCACTTTCTCATAGTCATGTTTTGTAAGTTCGGTTCAAACAGAATTATCTGGCATGCAGCTCAAAATGGAGGCACAAAAGATACAGATGCAATTTGAACTTTATAGACAATTTTGAGTGATTGCCAAGACAGGTTGCATGCGGGAGTTACGTTCAGTTTTTAGCTCAGCGTAAAGACGCAAAGGACTTTAAAAGTGTGCCCGTTGAAACAGGGGCAGCACAGGCAGGTTCCTTTGCTTCTGACTTTTCAATGCAAGCTTAAGCCTGAAAAAGGTTTCGAGCTATGAGTGACAAGCTCGGCATTTCTACAAAGAACGAAAAACACGATATAATGCTTAGGTGCATGATGTGTAAAAGAAGGAACAAGCCCATTTCAATGAATTACATGATATGATGCTTAGGTGCATTATGTGTATCAGAAGGAAAGGGGCCCAGGGTCGAGCTGTGGGTACGTCATTTCATAGATCCATGTTTCATGGTACATGTGTAGGCAAGATGTAGATAGATAGATCCATGTTAGATCCATGTTATAGATAGATAGATCCATGTTTCATGCTACATGTGTAGGCAAGAACCGTATATGTATACTGTATACACCGTATACGATCGTATGTACTGTAGTTTTCCTGCGGATAATATCGTATTACATTGTAAATACATATACAGATATGTATGGCTCTGGCCAACTCTACATGTGTCCTTATGTGCAAGTGCACGCTTTTGGCAACGCATGCAAACTTAGTAGTGACCACATGCACCTGCAGGGCAGCCGCAGCAGCAGCGCCAAGGACAGGACTCCGTGCGTGCGTCTGCTCTGTACGATGATCATGCTGGAGGGAGACAACAGGAGCAACAGAGGTATGGCTTAGTTGGCAACAGCCTCACATCTCAACTGGGACACAGCATGTAAAGTTTTGTGTCCTTAAAAGGGTTGGCCAAAACCATACGTTCATGCGTACATACGGTGTACATACGATAATTTAAGCGGGAAAATTATTGTACATACGGTCAGCTAAGGACCATGCCCCTGTGTTCAAATGTTTAAAACGATGCACCCACATCTGGGTCCGAAGTTACTGTGTCACCCTTGAACTGTGATCTGCTGACAGGTACATAGCTTGATCTGTGATCTGCTGACAGGTACATAGCTTGAACTGTGATCTGCTGACAGGTGCATAGCTTGAATTGTGATCTGCTGACAGGTACATAGCTTGATCTGTGATCTGCTGACAGGTGCATAGCTTGAATTGTGATCTGCTGACAGGTACATAGCTTGATCTGTGATCTGCTGACAGGTACATAGCTTGAACTGTGATCTGCTAACAGGTACATAGCTGCCCTTGAGGAGGCAGGGACCTTGAGGAACCAGCTTAGTGCTGCAAGAGAAGAGATCACACGATTAAAGACTGACCCATCCCAAGGTGAGCAGGGCTGAAAAGGTCAAAAACATCATACGGCTGAAGACAAATCCCTCCTGAGGAACACGGGACAAAACAATATATGTATGTGCTGCTAGGGTAATCCCGTCCCAATGCAGGCAGGGCAAAGGAAAGATCACGCAACTCATTAAAACTCCTCTGAGGAGAGTAGGATAACAAAGAAGTTGAGAGCAGTGCGTAGAGAGGAAGAGCACTGACATGAGAAGGAGGACCAGGTGATGGCTGTTGATTGTGTGCTTTTGCTGTTTTTGTCTGATGCTCAGCCAGCACGCAAAAGGAGCAGGGCTGTTCCTTATCGCTGAGTGAGACAAAAATGCACAAATGATGAATTCATGCTGTGGATTAGAGCGGACTGCTCTCGGCCTTAAGTTGCAGTGACAGCGGCAACAAAGGCAAAGCACTTTGCCCACCTTGCTCTCGCAGAGCGTTTAGAGCAGCAGCAGAAGCTGGAGGATACCCAGTCAGAGGCAGCTTCATTCCAGAGGCGTGCAGAGGCTACTGAACTGGCTTTGGCAACCATGCAGGTGCGTTAGGTGGTCAAAGTGGTTGCTGCAAAGGGATGATGCTGGGAATAATGGTCGGAGTGGTCGCCAGGTTACTTGCACATCTGCATGCAGCAAAACACAGGATAAATGCTATGAAGCCACAATGCTCGCCTCAAAAAGAAGTGAGCAATGCTTTCTGGTGCAACAAACTTTTACTTTCGGCTTGTGTTCAAGAGTGCATATTGCCTTATTTGGCTTGTATGCATGGCATTATGGCGTTTGCCTACAATCCAAGTGCTGGCGCGTCGGAAAAGTCCTTTAATGGTATTTAAAATATGTGTGGATCACTGAATTGCACGCCGCCTACTAACATGACACCTGAGTCAAGCCAGGTTGCTGGTTCACAACCTTTCCAAAAGGCATGTTAGCCCTATGAACTTGAAATTCGTTGTCCAGCCTCTCTTTTATTTTTTCCACAACTGGTCACTGCATAAGGCCGAGGCTCCACAGTATCAGGCATTGTCGCCCCTCAGTCCACTATTCTGCTTGCTCTGAGCGGAGCTTGGGCACTTGATATGTTTTTTGTGACTCCGAATCGCCTGACTTGCTGCAGCATGCTTGTACACAGTGAGGCAAAGGAGCACTGTGCCTCCCCCAGCTGCGCTGTGTGTACGTGTCCTGCCCTTTTTGTGTTGGCAGCAGTGTGATTGCAAACAGTGGAATGCTGCGCCCTACGGTGCTTTTCTAGCCTACCTTGTGAGAAAATTCTCTTCACTTTTGTGTTGACAGCGGTAATAGACAGCAAATTGCAAATAGGGAGGCAGAGAAGTGTTGCACCTTGTGAAGTCTCTCTCAACCTGCCTTGTATGAACGCTTCCTGCCTGGTTTTCCTCAGCCTGCCTTGTGTGAACGCTTCCTGCCTGGTTTTGTGCTGCCTGCAGCGTTCTCACAGTGAGGCAGTAGAGCGCTGTGCCCTTCTGACTGCTGAGCACCAGAGGGGCCTGCTACGCATTGCCGACGAGGCAGCATACAAGGAGGGCCTTAAGTGGCAGGTGAGATGAGAGACCTACTAGTGCATACGACCATCATGTGCGTACGATGGTGATTTCAGTAGTGCGTATGACAGTCGTACTTATGTTGACCATGCTGTTTGAGGCAGCGCGTGACGGCAGGCCTGGATTGGCCGGTTAAGGGGGGGTGGGGGACAGTGTACGTGATATTGTGTTGGCTTACACCGTGCTCTTTGCTTGTGCCTTAGGGTGTTTGTATCTTATCAAAAACGTCAGGCATAGGAGAAACTGTGCGACGCCTAGACTGTACATGAAATTATGATTCCTCTAAATGGCATACACCTATCCAGCCTTTGCATCCGCACATCTTCACACCTCTAGCAATGGCCTTTGATGTGGAAGCCCTTGAATCAAGGCGCTTGAACGACGCACCTGCTGCTGCTTATGTAGTGCACAAACAACAGTACCTGCATCTGCTACATAGAACACCTCTCACAATTGTTACAATGCTTTACATACGCAGCCTAGCAGTCGCATTTTTGACTGATGGCTTTATCTGTAACCTCTGTAACCTCTAGCTTGTATCTGCATCTGCACAGGAGAGGCTTGCTGGTGTTGAGTCGAAGCTTAGAAGTGCCCAAGCTCGGATTGAAGCACTGGTGACCGAGTTAGCCGACGTGCAGGCAAGCAGATGCCTGTCATTGCAGGCTTTTTCGAGCAGTCACATTTTAGTATGCTTTGGCTTCAAACCATGCTTAGTCGTTTCGGTTGCTTAATACACTATTCGCGCTCAGCTGCGCTTGTTATTTGCGCAAGTACAGTTGTGAACCGCTGCTTGTCAGCAAGGCAATGACACCACCAGCAATCAGGCAGACAGTTTAATCCTTATTAGCTCTGTATGCTAACATCGTAGCCCTCACGTATTCCTCTTCTAGGCACGTGCACGAGCGGGGTGGTCACCCACTGCGTCTGAGTTCCTTGCGCTGGAACGGCGGCTGGATGAGATGGGCCGGGAGGCAACAGCTCGTGAAGCAAAGTGGCAGAGCGTGCTTGAGGAGACTCACGGCTTGTAAGTACGGGGGGAAAAAGGAAATGATGCAAATTCATTTTTGTTGCGACCTCAGGAAAGATGCAGCATCCTCTTTTTTCAATTGCTTGCAGGAGGCTTGTTTTGGCCAATGGTTGGCAGTTCGTAGCTAATGGTTGACGCTAATGGTTGACAGTTCGTAGCTAATGATTGACAGTTCGTAGCGAATGATTGAAAGTTCGTAGCGAATGGTTTACAGTTCGTAGTAGCTAATGATTGACAGTTCGTAGCTAATGGTTGACAGTTCGTAGTAGCTAATGATTGACAATTTGTAGCGAATGGTTGACAGTTCGTAGCAAATGATTGACAGTTCGTAGCTAATGTTTGACAGTTCGTAGCTAATGTTTGACAGTTTGTAGCTAATGGTTGACGGTTTGTAGTAGCTAATGGTTGACAGTTCGTAGCGTACTCCTACATCAGACATTCTAGAAGCTTTATTACGCTGGTCTTCATTGTCCCTACAACTCTTGGCTGTGTGTATGTGTGCTCAGGTACAGTATGCAAGCAGACACAGCGCAGCGAAGATGGGAGCTTGCTTTGGAGGTAAGGATATTTTGCATTTTCGCTTACCCAATTGCTCCTTTGTGTGTTTACATTCCCCTGTGGTTCAATTCCTTTCTGCTTCCACTACTTCTGCACAGGCAAAGAACGCTGAGGTTGGCTCTTTCAAGCTCAAAGTCCAAGATCTTCTAGAAGCAACGGCACGCATACAGCAGCGTCAACTGCTTACTTGAGCGCCGCTATTGCTGTAACGGATTGAAATAGAGAATGTGGTCTTTCGATATGCATGTACAAACTTGTAACATGGTTATATGTAGTATTATAATACAGATCTGTATATTATCTCCTTTTACATGCTGGCCCGGCACTCTCTGACCAACTCCCTGCCGATCAAGTGCCTTCTGATCTGCACATAAAACGAAACAAGTGCAGACTTTTTGGTCGGCAGCCTGTTGTGACGGCAATCCCTAACAAGTGTGATCCTTCTGTATTTGGTTTGGGCTACACCATGCTCATGTTTGTTAAAAAGTGAGGAAATTTTGCAGGCAGCAAACCACTCTCCACACATATAAAGGGAAAGGAGCCCCTTAGTATCAGGTACTGATAAACCCCGCCACCACAGCAATTGTAATCGTCCAGCAAGAACGCCACGCACCTCACTGGTGCCGGCCCCAATTTCATAGAGCTTGGCGTCCCGAAGCAGACGGCCGGTCGGGTAATCAGAAATATACCCGTTTCCTCCCAAGACCTGTAAAACAAGCAAAGGCTCTTTTTACCAACTTTATCGCAAGAAGGGAACAGAGATTGTGTAATTGGCACTGACCAAAAAGATGCAGAGAGGTTTGATAGGGGGTAAGGGGTAAGGGTTACACAGCTATATCCGCCAGCGAGGGCAGTTGAGCTATAGCAAAAAAAAAAGGCAGCTTCAAGAAGAGAAGGAGGCCAGACTGAACAAGACACCAGAAAAAGAGACAAGGTCAGTGATCAAACAGAGCAAGGCATTTGTCCGCAAAGTCAGCTACTCCTACGGCATCAGACTGATTGATGAAGTCTCTCAGGCGAGGTTTGATAGGAAGGGGGGGTTGTCACGCCCAATTAACAGCGACAAATTGTGTGACAAGCAGTTAGTTGGTTGACAGTTGAGATTTTCTGTCTTGTTCCATAAGCTGGATGTGCCAGCCTTGCTTATTATTACTGGTAAAACCTCTTATACTTAAGTTTTGGTAAGCAATTGAGCGATAAGCAACATTTTAAGAGGTACCATTAAAGGGGATCCTTTAGAGACACTGTACCGTGTGAGGTCTCTGATTCTATTTGTTCGCTAGTCATATTACGTGTAACCACAATGAGACCGAGAATGTCTGAGTAAACGGTCCAGCTCCGGAAAGAAACAGCAATGTGGCAGCCGACCAAAGATGAGTAGCTGTAAAAGGAGTACAGAACTGGTAGAGGCGTTTGAACCACAGCGATGCCAAAAACCCACTCCTCTGCTGGATGGTTTTTCCACCTTTGAAACCTTTCTTGGTCCGAAGGCGCAACCAGTTAGTTCATGTGCTAAGTCCTATTTATATTTGCAGTGTCGGTGATATGGTCTGACACAGCACATCAATTTCAACTGGCTGGATTACCTGGATGGCATCTGAGGCACTCTGTGTGGCAGCCTCAGCTGCAACAAGAATGATAGAGGCGCAATCTTTCCTGTCAGGTCGCCCAGCATCAGCAGCATCTGCTGTACTCAGCATGTACGCCCGGCATGATTGCAGACGGCTGAGTGTGTGTGTGTGTGTGTGTGTGTGTGTGTGTGTGTGATGGCATAAGCTTTGATCTTGGAAGAAATAAAACATATAGCCCATACTTGTAATCCATGCTTAAGCTGGTACCATGATTCGTCGTGAAACAGTAAAAAATACCAAAAAACACTCCCGATCTCCCCATGCACATGATGCAAGAAAGAAAAGAAAAGAAAAATTACGCAGGCAGCAGAACACTCCCTGCATCAACTAAGGAAAAGGAGACACATTGGCCCGAAGTTCCGTTAGTCTCCCCCACCAAGTGCATCAATGGAAAAAAACATACTTTAAATTTGATGAGAGATGTTGGAAAAACTGTCTTAGCGTACGAGCACTATTTATAAAGAATCATTTGCAACATTTATGGCGAACTATGCATGGCTAGCCTACGACCTTTGACTCTCTCAAGTCGAATGACTAAGTAAAAGGAAAAACTACGCAGGCAGTGAAAAACAATCCCCACTTTAATTGAGGAAATGGAGTCACTTTGGTACCGGGTATTATAAGTGTTATCCCAAGCTCATTGCTATGCTTTTTATGCTTACAATCAGTTGGCTCTATAGGCTGCACGAACACGAGCATAGACACGAGCGCACCTGTACATGTCAGCAAGCTTCTTCTGAATGAGCTGAAATTCGCCAATTGCTTGCCCTACAAAGCCAAAGGGAAATACAAAAAATACACAACAGTAAGGAGGAGAATAAGGACACCATACAATGAGCGTAATCTTTAGTGTTTGATCGAAGATGCTTGCAGAAGCTCAATGTGAGCTTGCAAGGGCTTATTGACGAATACACAAAATCTGGATCGCATATACAAATACAGATGTTAAGAATGAGAATATATTTCCCTCACTTAGGTTAGCCTACCAAATTGCTTGCGCTGCGTTGCGTAGGGCAGAGCAACATCCAGGCATGACTGCATGATCCCTACTGGTCCACCAGCTAAAACCAGCCTCTCTAAATCCAAGCCACTATGTATATAAAGCGGGGGGAAATTGCAGGTACTGTTTAGCAGTTGCTTGGTAATTCTCAGCATTTTATGCCTCGAGCCATTTTTTAACAAGACTGCTTGCAGCATTCTTAAGCGGCTGCCGCAATGTAACAAGTGAATTTCAAAAAGTCATAGAAAATGAGAGTGCCCCTTAAATCGTAAAAACATGTTGGTTTCACGAGCAGCAGCACAGATGTTACGGCAGCAGCTAGCACGACACAAATTACGTAGCTTGTGCTGTCCATACCTCATCATAACCGAAACCCCTTCGTTGACTTTCCCTAGCACATTTGTGGCAGGAACCTCACAGTTTTCAAACACAAGCTGCGTGCATGAGTACGGAAGTGTTTAAAAGGTAATTATAAATGCAGTCCAATGCTTTTCATCCTCAGATTCTCTGATATGTGCATGTCTGATATGTATATGTTTTACTTGGCCTGACATTAGCTGGGTTGAGCTGTCGGCTGTGGTAATTTCACGTACCTCACAAGTGTCGGAGCCACGCATTCCTAGCTTATCCAGTTTTTGAGCTGTTCTGAAATGCAACACAAGGAAACAGAAGCATGTTATCGAGGGAACGGTAAAAGAGGCATTGAATGGAAATTGTGTACCTTTTGCAAAAGCTGCTTGCCATGCATGTGAGGAGCATGCAGTTTTCCCTCATTTTTTAAATAACCAAGCCCTTAGATACCAAAAAGGCAGCCTGCCAAACGATCAGATTCCTACAATTTCAATGCCACTCCTTGGCTGCAACTAACTCGACTGTTTCAGAGGATTAAAAGGAAAAATGCTCCGGCATGTATACAACAAATTCCAGGACGCTCTCACCTA
>Ga0307960_1001977_pt1 | contig 12078 bp, 16 predicted proteins | sample OrgLakmetagen542_FD_201832 | JGI IMG/M metagenome (GOLD analysis project Ga0307960, IMG submission 201832) | Saline water microbial communities from Organic Lake, Antarctica - #542 | ecosystem: Environmental > Aquatic > Non-marine Saline and Alkaline > Saline | place: Antarctica: Organic Lake... | reverse complement strand
CCCCCAAGGTAGCAAAGAAGCATACAAATGTGGAAGCATACAAATGTGGAAGCATACAAATGTGGGGAAGTAAGAGAACACATTAGTTTGCACTGATTTTTCAATAATTGCTTTCCTACTATTTTTATTTTTGACATTTAAATAAAAAACAAGCAATAATGCAGGTTTCTGAAATTTGTAGTAGGAATAGTCCTTTTTCACCGAGCTCTTTTGTTGGTGCAGCAACAAGTGGATTCCCACTGCTTGGAAAGGCCAGGAGCTTAGCCAGGCCAGCCGCTGGCAACCACCCACAAGTGTCCACTTGTGCCCTCAGTCAAGCCTCAACTTCTGGCCGCCCCACGACTGCGTTCCAGCAAGTCAAGGATTGGGGCAGGAGCAGCAGTGGCAGCCAAAGCAGTAGCAGCAGCAGGAGCAGCAGTAGCAAAGGGAAGAAGAAGGGGAGTGGGGGGGGCGGGAAAAACAATGGAGATGACGAGGAAGAGGAGACATGGGGGATCCTAGACTGGAGTCGGTTTCAGGGTTGGGATGTGCCGTGGAGTGGGGCCAGTGTAGCAGGTGGCATGGCACTGTGGTTTGGCTCGTTCGTGGCGGTTGGCTTTCTCGTTGTGCCGGGACTGTACGGAGCAGCAGGTGCGGGAACGTGCATGCAGCTCTTTGCATTGTTCCAATGGTCAGCGTCATTCACTGATTGATGCTTCACTCATTGATGATTCTTTAGGGTGAAAACGTGGGCTTTGCATGCCAGTCAACTCAACTTGGGCAATCAATCATGCTTTATATGACTCTCAATTTGTCATGTTGTGACATTTCAGGTGTTAAATTAGGAGAGCTGTCCATGCAAGATAAATCCCAGTATGTGTTAGTTACCCAGGTGAGGATTCTGTGAGACATCCACAAAAAGCCTAATGTCTACTGTCATGGAGCCTTCCAGGTTATGAGAGGTCCAGTTGCCTGGGGCACACGTTTGTCCGCTTAGTTGTGCAAGAAGCACCTTTTTTTTATGGCTTACCCGATGGGAGTTTGTACAGCTTACCTGAATGCAAAACAGTTCCCGCGTCTAGAGTAGGCCGCTATTTCCTTCAATTGAAGTCATGAGTCAACATCGATTCTTCTTGCCTGAGCACGTGACGTCTTTTGATTCGGGAATTGCCATGGCCTTTTACCCTAGTTTGCTTCTACGACCACCTTGCCATGATGTTGAAGATGAGCCACTCAATTGCATTGCAACACACACACACACACGTGCACCTGCTCTCAATGTTAAGTATGCTGCTTGAGCAATGGTTCCTCCCCGCATCATTTGCTGTTCCAACGACGATCCCTCCCACGCAGGCTGTTGCCACCCTTGTTGGCCTCTCTGTTATTCGTCTGGTCACTGCTGGACCAATGACAGAGGCAGGGGAGCCAAGTGAGAAGAAGGATGCTCTGTTCAACTACTCGCCAGCTGTGAGTCCACGTGCAGGAATGATGTGAGATATGAGTCATATCATATGACCATAGACACCTGCACACCACATACTGTAGCTTCCCCTGCATGGAATTTATCCCAATCATACCCCGGATGTACGCATTGTTTTAGCTACCCAACTGCACACAAGAGTTCGTTGGTATTTTATGGTTTCCTGCTAGTGAGTTTGCCATTGCTGCTGACGCACACACACGCACTGACGGATAGCACATGCCTCCTGCTGAACACAGTCTTCACACGCTCTGCTCATTAGCCATTGCCCAGGAATTGCTATAGGTGACCCGATCTTTGTACTATCCACGACAAGCTTCCAAAATATTCACTTCCAACCGACAAGTGCAAGAAAATATAATGCAAACAATACTGAAGACTGAAGACCAACTCCGACCCCTGACCTGAATCGTCGCTTCTATGGGCATACCACAAGCATTGTTATGGCAATTGGTGTGCGCAGGAGCCGTTCAGGAAACCCTACGGCTGGGCAACGTGGGGCTTGCTCGGCCTGGTCCTGGCTCCTGTGCTAGTGGGCACCCTCGCCATGCTGCTCAGCTATGTAGGCTATGAGGACGCCGTGGGGGGCAAGGGCACGGTCGACGGAGTGGCAGGCATGATTCAGGTGCACATAATCAGGTTTGGTCACAGCCGTACATGTACACCGTATATGACCGTATGTACGGTAATTTCCCTGCTAGAAATACCGTATATACACCATATGTACACCTACACCGAATACAACCGTATGTAAGGTAATTTCCCTGCTAGGAATACTGTATATACACTGTATGTGCGTATGTATGCTTTTGGCCAATGCTACATATGGTGCGTGTTATCATGTCACCTGTAGAGGGTATCGATAGGTTGGAGCGTTCCAAATAGTGGCAGGCACGGTTCAGGTGGATACTATCTATGTTATATAGGGTGTCGATTAATCAAAGAAGAACCCTTCTTAGTTCATCTCAATCGATGTGAAACTGTCGACATGGTCACATCATGACTAGTGAGGTTGTTGTTTTTGATGAGGGTTGACAACTTGTGCAGGCAAGTCAGAGAGAGCCTTGCAGGGTGCATGCAACACGTATTCTCCTTAAAGCTGCGACTTCATCATTTGGGGGCAAATGAGGGCTGGCAAGTTTTTGTTGGGACTGCCTTTTCTGGTACGGCAGGGACGTGCAATATAACCAATGTGCCCATTACATTTAAGTAAGAATTGGTTGATGGCTGCCTGACTTTTCAACCCCTTTGGATAGCTCAATTAAACCCACCCGTTCTCGCTTCTCCATTTTCTGATTGCACGTCACTTACCAAATAATTTACCAAACAATTTACCAAACAATTTACCCTGACTTCCATTCTCTGAACATACACACACATACACACATACACACACATACTCTCTCACACACACACATACTCTCTCTCTCTCTCTCTCTCTCTCTCTCTCTCTCTCTCTCTCACACACACACACACACACACACACAAACTCTCACTCTCTCTCTCTCTCTCTCTCTCTCTCTCTCTCTCTCTCTCTCTCACACACACACACACACACACTCTCTCTCTCTCTCTCTCTCTCTCTCTCTCTCTCTCTCTCTCTCTCTCACACACACACACACACAGCTGGACTTGCCTACGTACCTTTCCTTGCTTACGGTGACTGGCGTCCTGGCCCCAATCTTGGAGGAAACAGGTGAAGATCACACACCCTTTTGCATCACATCACCCGGTGACTGACATTACTAATTCACAGCGCTCTTAGATTTAGGTCATGAGCATTCATGCTTCCAGCACACAAACTGGACATTCTGTACCCACCATCTTCTCCATTATCAATCTGCAAATCCTTACAAACAACACACTTTAGAAACCTCAATTCAAAAGCGACCTCGTCTTGAAGCGCTGATACTGTAAGAAGCACCTATACAAACGACCTTGGTTCCTTCCAACTCGATTATGAGCACAAATTTTTGGTGCGGTAAAATGGTAGGCGTTAAAAAAGGTTTAATTTTTTGAATGTGCACGTTTCCCCGCTTGAGCAGCATGATGTTAGCATAGGGTTGGCCAGAACCATCCATTATAGGTATATATGGTATTTTTGGCAGGGAAATCACCATACATACGGTCACATATGGTGTGTATATACGGTTCTGGCCAACCATGTGTTAGCAGCATATGGCGTAGGGCTTGTGCCCTGCCAGCTAGCCTGGCACACGGCACCGCTATCCAGTAATACGCTGCACGCATCTGACCACCAGCACGCATCATCTTCAGACTGTGTATACTTACATGCACATACTCCTGCACGCTCCCCAGTCTTCAGGGGGTTCTTATTGACGTCGCTGACACGTTGGATGCCTCCGTGGGCTGCCCTAACATTATCGTCCCTTGCCTTTGGGCTGTGCCACTTGTCTCTTCGAGATTTACCTGTGCTGACAGCATTGGGGATGCTGCTTGGGTCAACCTACGTCCGCAGGTCAGGAAGGAAGGTTTACTTGTGCTGTTCAGGATTGCTTCTTTTTTCGCATAGATTGTAGCAAAATTGCGAGTAAAATGCGCCTGATGTTCTACCTATGACCTGCTGCTTAAGACCGGGAGGAAAAATCTTGCTCTCTTCAGCTGTCCAACAGTGATGCTTGTTAAAGGTAAAACTTGCTCTCGTCAGCTGTCCAACAGTGATGCTTGTCAAAGGAGCAGCGCTTGTGCCTAAAGCTGCCCCCGGTAGCCCGTTCCTATTTTTTACTTAAACCATCAGCAACTCCAGAAACGTAGTGGAGCTTGGGCACTGTCCACTGTCCACAGTACAACCATAAATACGACCAGTCTAATTACGACCATTATTACGACCACAATTACGACCATAATTACGACAACAATTACGACCATAATTACGATCAGTCTAATTACGACCATAATTACGACCAGTCTAATCACGACCATAATTACGACCTGTCCACTGTCCACAGTACAACCATAATTAAGTTCAACATAATTAAGTTCAACTCTCGCCCTTTCTTGCTGCAGTCGAAATCTGCTGTCACCGATATTGATACACGGGATCTGGAACAGCACCGTGCTCACCTTGCTGTTTGCGCTTGCCAACTCGGGTGCGTCAATTGCAAAACCAAAGAGTGCTTCTGTTTGTGCTGTTTGCGCTTGCCAACTTGGGTGCGTCAATTGCAAAACCAAAGAGTACTTCTGTTTGTGCTGTTTGCGCTTGCCAACTCGGGTGCGTCAACTTCAAAACTAGAGAGTGCTTCTGTTTGTGCTGTTTGCGCTTGCCAACTCGGATGCGTCAATTGCAAAACCAGAGGGTGCTTCTGTTTGTGCTGTGGCATGATCATGTGACACATCAGTTTTTGCATCATCACAGCAAACATCATGTTGTAGCAAAAAAAAGGTGAACTGAAGCAGGCAGAGTATCAAGAGCTTGCGAGGCAAACTCAGATATGGATTTATTTAGCCTGCTAACCATTTCTTAGGTCCAGAGATTCATAGACACAACATTATACATAGAGAAATGGAGGGACGCATTGTGTGTTAGTATACTAGGCCCTTCACATGTTTTGTCTTTTTGCTTGCAGGAGTCGACCTATCGCAAGCCATCAAGGAGTTGAGATAGAGCATGGGAAATGTAAAGATGCAATGTTATTGGTGGTCTCTCACCTGAGAGCACCACCAAGTGGGCGAGTTTGCTGGGCGGGAAAACCAACTACACACCTGGCCGTTCAGAGACCCTCCTCAGCCCCAAATGTTGCAAAAGAGAAGTAATGAATGCAAGACACCAAAGAACAAGTACCGAATGCAGATGTTGTTATTGATGACTGCATTTTGATCCAAGCAGAGACGTGTGTGTTTTCACGACAACTTTTGATGCTGGAAGGGCTCCAGCACGGCGGCTGGTGGTACGGTGCTTCTCTCTTTTTTCAACGTGCGCTCTCACACTCAAAGGCCTATTTATTGCTAAATCTCTCCGACAGCCAATCCTAACAGCCGGAACGGTGCAACTATTCATTTCAGCAACTATCAATTGCTCGAAAATGAGCCAAGAGATATAATGTGGCAATTCTGCCAGATTGGGGGCGGAATTTTCCGTTTCCATTTTTATCGTCAAAACTGAGTGCGTAGAAGCTGGGTCATTCCCCGGGCTAGAAGCAGAGTAATTTGGATTGGGCAATTTTACTCAAACATGCTCTTAATTGTTTTTGTTCGAATTAGCAACTTCGTCTTAATTTGGGGGTGTCCCGAATGCCACCAGCCCAACTGCGCACAGTGAGAGGTCAAAAAATATAAAGCTGAAAACTGACCTTCTTAAACAAAATGTGACCGTTTGGCAGTAGGTAGATGCCAAGTGCAAGTAACTCCCAGCATTCCCCACTTTGGTTGCTCTGTATTTTTGGATTACTAAACTCTGCAGAGTGAAAGATGGACCCTGATCCTTACGGCCAGTCAAAACCAATGCATAGACAATCGCCCGAGGAACAGGCAGGAACTTCTTCCGCTAAAGTAGCCGCAGCCCTGACCCCTCCCTGGGCACTGGAGCCTGAAAGCACTTCAGGTATTTATTGCGCTTTAGGAAACCGCGCAGGCGTGGGCAGGCCTTTAACAAGCTCAAATCCATCTATGCTTGCATTTGGATTTTGTTCTTTTGAGGTGTTGGTTCTTAAATGCTTGTGAGTAATTCTCCAAAGGCAACGTACATGGGACACCGACTTATGCTGGCTCTGGCACGAATTCTGACCTTGAATTGCTCTTCCAGATGTCCTTGAAGTGACCCTTGGCAAAAGCAACCACCGGCCGAAAAGGCGTGAGGCAGGAGGACAAGGCAGCAGAGCAGCACCGCACATCAGCACGACCGCATCCCCACGCTCCAAACAAAACCCCTCACAGCAAACCAGACGCAAGCGCAGTCCGGCCTCCACAGAGCCCCGCCAGGAATGGCAAGGACTAGGTGTGCCATATGTTGAACTCGTGCTAGAGATATGCTCCAGACTATGCGTGCAGTCTCTGTAGATGACTGTTGCAAATGGAAGAAGGGCTGACCTGAATTTATATACGTGCACCGGATACAACCGTACATTTCAAGGCTTCCTTCTGCCAACAATACCATGTATGAGCTAACGGTTCTTGCCAACCCCATAAAAGATCAATCAGCTTCCAGCAATTGCACGTACATTTGTGGGAGGGACTGGGAACACAAAAAGTTCTGTGGTTTGTTGTACGCATCTGGGTTTCCATGCAATCATTGTGCAAGCTACTTCTGCACGTGCAAGTATAAACTGTCCTCCTTCTCTCTTGCACACCCCTGACACACCAACCCCCCTTCCCTCCTCCCAAAAGTAGTACGATGCTCGCACAAAACAGCTTGTGCGCGTCTTCCATCTTTATGCATAGGTGCAGAAGTGCCACACCCAGCAGCAGCAGCAGCAGCAGCAGGAGAGCTGAGTGCATGGGATTTAGAAGACCGAGAAAGCGTTGGCAGCAGCGGCCACCGCAGTCTGGGCATGCAAAGGCAACCACGCTCTGTCTCGTCGCACGGACAAAAACCAACTCCCCACTCACCTACACCTCTTTCCTGTACACCCCCCCTCGACCTGGGTGCCAGTGACTGGTCTCTTGGAAGTGGTCTCCAAGGTCCTGCACCACCAAGGCGACCCCCGCCACGCCCCTCCACACTCACCCACACCAACCAACAGAACAACAGGAAAACCCTCGACACGGCCCAGCACCCGCAACCCCAAGGAAGACCGCCATCCCCCCAAGTCAGACCCCCCTCCTCCTCCTCTTCCTCCTCTCACAAGGCCCTGCCACATCGTGCCTCCGCATCAAGCACCGCACCAACTCAGCCCATCCTTCTGCGCCCCCCTTCCCCTGCCTTCTCTCAGCAGCGGCAGTCGTCGGAAGCCACCAGTAAAGGGCGTGTGCACGGGGCACCACCTCCGTTCTCTGCGACGATGGGCATGGAGCCCTCATACGTGCATCACCTGCAATCCAGCAGCCACGGCCTGTCGGTGATGTCAGGCAGGGCAGGCAGCGCGGGCAGCGGGGACGGGGTGTGGCACAGGTATGCCTTTGTGTCAGGGCTAGCCATGACTGCATGAGTGTGTTGTTAATTCCCCTGTGCGTCTTTGTTGGTTGCACTCAGTTTCAACACTGAAAATCCATTCACTGTTTGTACGTATAATAATGATTCTGGCCAACCCTGCCATGTGATGTAAAGGCTGAGTCCATACGAAGGAACCTAGCTATCGTTGACTTTTCCTGAGTCAGTTGACCCTGTGGAAGGATATTGGCTTCACCCCCTCTTATTCGCTAGGCCTGCTCTTGAAGCTGAAGCTGATGGCTTCCACCTGCTTTGTGTGTGTGTGTGTGTGTGTATGTGCGTGTGTGTGCGTGTGTGTGTGTGTGTCATCCCCCCAGCATTTAACGTTCAGTGATCAACCAGCTGTATTCGTGTGTATTCGTAACTCCGACAACCAATACCCTCCTCTTCTAGGCCTGCTTTTGAAGCTGAGGCTGAGGCTGCTGCGCTGCGTGCAGAGGTGGCAACACTGAAAGATGCTCTGGGGGTGTGGCAGGTGTGTGTGTGTCTGTGTGTCAGGTGTGTGTGTGTGTGTGTGTGTCAGGTGTGTGTGTGTGTGTGGCAGGTGTGTGTGTGGCAGGTGTGTGAGTGTGGCAGGTGTGTGAGAGTGTGTGTGCGTGTTTGACTGGGTGTGTGCATTCCTCTAGTGTGTGTGTATGCGTTTTGCTTGAGGGCTGCTGTGCTGCATGCAGGAATGGCCTTGCCGAGTGAAAGGCTGTGGGTGTAGGTACGTGCACGTTAAGACTCGTCGAGAAACCCGCAAAGTATAACTGGTCGGGGCTGCCAAGGTTTTGGGAGTGTCGTAGCTGTGTGAGTGTGTGTAAGTATGAGCCTTCGATGTCAGGGGTAGAAAGTGCAAACAATTAGATGCCTCAGATGGTATGCTGGTTTGTGCGATCTATTGCGTTATTTAAGATGACCCTCTTAAATTAAATGTGCTACTGTCCCTGCTCTGTTTTGTGCCCTTGCAGCGAGTGCATCTTGTTTTTCTAAACAAGGAAAAAAAGGTCACGCCTGACTTCATTAGCTTCGTAACAAATTCAATGAGCTGTCAAACCAAATCACCAACACAACAAAATGTAAGGCTAGGATATCACTCAAATCAGTGCTCTGCACAAACCCACAGCACTCTGGCTGCTGGTGACTCAAAACACGAGTAACAAGGGGGGCAAACGAAAAATAGTAACCATCATCCTGCCTGGATGTTTGGACAGGCTCCAAGCAAGCAACAGCATGCCACGGCTTAAAACGTTGCTAAAAGAGTAATCTGACAGATGCCATTTCTGTACATCGTGCGATACATATATCCACGTAACATGGTTTCCCTATACTCTGGCATTCAGTTGACCCTTTTGACCCTCCATCACACTTATCTATAGGTACATTTCTATCATACTATTTAAAGCCAAATAAATGTGCAAGCGGTCCAAAAAAGGACTTCCACCAAATGGAATTCCACCAAATAAAATAGATTTACAAGCAATATTTATATAGTGTGATATCAATATTGTGTGTGATATACACGCGCCATATATCTTACGTAAAATACATACCTCATACATAAGGTTGGCCAGAACAATATATATACGGTGCATATACGGTATTTTTCGCAGGGGAAATCACCGAATATACGGCCATATATACCGTGCATATATTCGGTTCTGGCAAACCCTATTCATACATCATACAGCTTTGCTCAACTTCATACATCATACAGCCTTGCTCAACTTCGTACATCATACAGGCTTGCTCAACTTATATTCAACGACACACACCTCACAGGCTGCAGGTGCACAGACAGAAGCCTTCCCCAATACATCATTCAGTAGGATGGCTTCATACATCTTGCATGCTTCACACTTACAACCTACAACATGCAGCCTTGCTTAATCTTCATGGATCATGCATGCTTCACACCTATCATGCGTGCTTCACACTTAATCTTCATAGATCATGCATGCTTCACACTTACAACCTACATGCAGCCTTGCTTAATTTTTGTAGATCATGCATGCTTCACACTTACAACCTACAGCATGCAGCCTTGCTTAATCTGTGTCCAATCTGTGTCCAACGACACACACCTCACAGGCTGCAGGTGCACAGGCAGCAGGTTTGCCTCCCCCGCAACATGTCTGGCAGTACTGCTCCAGTCCTGTGCTCAGCATTTGTATGTGCCTACCGCAAAGCCGTTGCATAGGAAATAACTGCACTTATTACACAGGCTGCAGGTGCACAGGCAGCAGCCTTGCCTCCCCAGCAAGAGGCTGCAGCCCTGCAGCGGTACCGTGCTCAGCATCTGTGTGTGCCTAACGCAAGCCTTTGCATTAGAAACAACTGCACTGATTACACAGGCTGCAGGTGCACAGGCAGCAGCCTTGCCTCCCCAGCAAGAGGCTGCAGCCCTGCAGCGGTACCGTGCCCAGATCTGGCAGCAGCAGCGGCAGGTGTCCCTCATGGGGGGTGAGCTAAAGGTATTGTGGGCAGTGGTACTCGTCTGCTCATCTGTGAGAGTGTGTCATATGCAGTGTTGTGCACCTGACGCTTGACGGCGTCAATGGTAAATGACGCTGACGGCGTAATTTATGTCAAATTGACGGTGAAAATAGTAAGTTACGCCGTCAATTGTCAGAGTTTAGTGACGGTAACGCCGTTATTTACGATTGTTATTTACAATGCCATTTTTGAATGACGCCGTATGTGCACAACACTGGTCATATGCTAATATGCTGATACGCACGAGCTGCTTGTTATTTCAGCAACGGCAGGTGTTCCTCATGGGGGTTGAGCTAAAGGTATTGTGGGCAGTGGTACTTGTCTGCTCATCTGTGAGAGTGTGTCATATGCTAATATGCTGATACGCACGAGCTGCTTGTTATTTCAGCAACGGCAGGTGTCCCTCATGGGGGGTGAGCTAAAGGTATTGTGGGCAATGGTATTCGTCTGCTCATCTGTGAGAGTGTGTCATATGCCAATATGCCGATACGCACAAGCTGCTTGTTATTTCAGCAACGGCAGGTGTTCCTCATGGGGGGTGAGCTCAAGGTACACATGCAAAAGTGTTTCAAGCTAACGTAAAGCGGTAAGCAGTGCATGTTCTGTCAGCAGTGGCAAGTGTCCCTGAAGTGATGAAGGAAAGGAGGTTTGTTTTGGGCAGCTCAGATTAGCAAGCTGACATGTCGCAGCACAATGCACAGCCTGACATTATTAATAAAAGTGAGCCACACCCTCCCTCCTTTTTCATGATCTTAACTGATGCGGGGAGCGCTACTCCACTGCCTGCCCTCATTTTTGTTATGTATTATGTATGTATATTTTGTTATGTGTTATGTATGTACACACACGCGCTTATCCTCATGCACACACGAAATCTTCTCACAATCTACCCCAGGCACGTGCCAAAGTTGTGGCAGAAGCTGATGCCATCCTGCAAGAGGTGTGTGGCCAGCTTGACGGGCTGGTGGAAGCAACAGATGCGGCAGGGGGGGACGCACAGGTGAGAATGTGGTTAGCTCTTTTCTTTTTTGTTATTAACGCACAGGAAGAAAAGCCCAGTTGCCTACACAAAGGCACACGTACGCTCACACGTGCATGCGTGCATGCGTATTCAATTGCCCTCACACTCACACACACACAAACACACGCACATGCACACACACACACAAATACACACACACACGCACACGCACACGCACACATTTACTTGTACTCCGTTTATAAACCTCACTAAAAACCTTGCAGGCAGCTGCCGTACTCACGGGTGTCCAGGCTTTGTCACTGGGGAAGTGGGCTAAAAAAATGCAGCTCCGCTTACGCAGGTGTGCGTAAGTGTGCGTAGGTTTGTGCAGGTGTGCGTAGGTGTGCGTAAGTGTGCGTAGGTGTGCGTAGGTTTGTGTAGGTGCATGTAGGTGTGCGTAGGTTTGTGTAGGTGCGCGTAGATTTGTGAAGGTGTGCGTAAGTGTGCGAAGGATTGTGTAGGTCACGTAGGTGTGCACAGGTGTGCACAGGTGTGCGTAGGTGGATGCAGTGTGTAGTTTATGAAAGCAGGAAAGGATCGCGTCCTGAATTGCATGTTGTATGCATGCTCGTATGCATCTGCACGTGTGTAGGAGATACTTCTTTGCCTGTGTCCATACGAAAACGAAGAAGTGAGACAGGGCCTGTCTAGGGCCTGTGAATTGCAGGAGGAACTGGGAAAAGGGAAGGATAAATTGTTCCATAGGCAGTGAAAAGCGCCCTACTAATGAAAGAAAAGGAGTCGCTTTGGTACCGATTACCAAGAGCCTTGATAGCTTAGTAAAGAGTCATATTTTTTGGTATTGCTGCAACACCAGTCATTGTTAGAGTGACAGCCGTACGCAAGACGCCATGCCGAGCAGGATAAAGAGAATATAATTTCCTCTTCTTCATAATCTGAGTGAAAGAGGCAGACAGAAAAAGAAAAGACGCATGCAGTGAAAGTTTTATACCGTACGTGCATGTACTCGCCACCCCCCCCTGTAAAAAATTTTATTTTACAGAAACAACAGCAACT
>Ga0307960_1001972_pt1 | contig 12087 bp, 11 predicted proteins | sample OrgLakmetagen542_FD_201832 | JGI IMG/M metagenome (GOLD analysis project Ga0307960, IMG submission 201832) | Saline water microbial communities from Organic Lake, Antarctica - #542 | ecosystem: Environmental > Aquatic > Non-marine Saline and Alkaline > Saline | place: Antarctica: Organic Lake... | reverse complement strand
GTGAGAGCACTCCCCACATCAATTAAGAAAAAGGTGACTCTGATAAAACATGCTTCTCATCTTGAATATCCTGGCAGTCACAATGATTACAAGAAAGAACTCTCTTTTGCCAAAGCCCAGATTCAACTCTCAAAGTATGCGCCCGCAAGCTTAAGCGAAATCTGCTGATGTTATGCACGACATGCTTAGAAAGATCAAGGTACAAATATAAGGCACTCTAGCAGCAGACCGGGCATAATCTATAAAAGGAGAAGCAAACCAAGCTTGATACGTGGCAAGTTTTCTAGGTTGCTCCCTGCAGGGTATCATTTTCTTCTACAACCCTCCACATTCCTTGATGGCGAAAGTGCAAATCAGCAACAAACTCATTCATGGGAATAAGCCTGCCTTCAGCAACACAGCACGTGTATACAAGTCACTATTACGCAAGCCTTGGAAAGCTTCAATCAATTGGGCAGTCCAGCAACCATTGTCCCTATCACGCAATACAGAGTCACCTCTAAGTACCTTGCGAACAGTGTCACTGTTGCTGCTGAGCATGCTATTGTAGAATCTTATGGCAGCTCGAAATCAGTAAATTGCGATGCCTCATGCCCACATTCTCTTAAAACTGCCCAGTAACAAGTTGTGCGCTTAACTCCTAGAATGCCTCTCAGAAAATCAAGGTGACACTTTTGTCTCACACTATCAAACTCTGCACCCTTTTTCATGTAAGGCGTGCCCCACACTTAGCTAGCATACATGCCAGCAGGAACTGCATAAATTATACCCAACCACAAGTACGAATGAGGCCTATCATTTCAAGCATGAGAACGCACAAATTCAAGTACTTTATAAGCTTCAACCAGAAAAGGTTGCAAAGCCCTAGCAGCTGCCTCGTGTAGATTGGCTGTCTTATTAAAATGCATGCCAAGATACTTATATGTGTCTTTGTTCACCAGCTCTTCGCCATTCAACATTAAAACAGGCAGGGTACCTTTACTATTAAAGCACACAACCTCTTGGAACCAACCATTAGAATTGTTGCACTTTGCAAAAACATCTTGATCACTCATTTGATGAAACATACTTAGAACAGGTTGAAACAACCACGGTTGTATACAACCGCTACAACCGCATTCCAACCGCTACTGCTTTTTTCTGACAGAGTGCTCGGTTAATGGACTTTGTTATCATGGATCACTACTTCTGTGCCCGTAGCCACCCTGACTTCCAATACAGGTGCGTAGAGGAATGAGGTGTATTGTTAGTCAAGTGGCCACATGGATTATATCCATGGATAATATCCAAGTTTTAGTACACATAAAGTTCACGAACTTTAGTGCCCTGCAGTTGTATACTGGACAGCTGTTTACAGGATAACAGGATTGTACGCTACAGGTTACGGTCCCCATCGTAGAGTAGCTGTAGCCGTAGCGTAGCGTAGCATTGTTCCTGAAACCTTTAAGAAAGTGGTCTAGAGTGGTTGGGAGGGAGGCAATGTTCAACAGGATTGCACGCTATGAGTTACGGTCCCCATCATAGAGTAGCTGTAGCCGTAGCGTAGCGTAGCATTTTTCTTGAAACCTTTAAGAATGTGGTCGAGAGTGTTTGGGAGGGAGGCGACGTTCAACATCAACCCAAATTCAGCCTGGTTCTGTCTTAAAATATCAGAGTGGGCTACCTTCTTTAAATCAAAGAAGTTTAAATGGTCTTTAATTGATATCGTGTTCTTATAGTATGACTAGGCTCACAATAAAGCCTAAAAAACATTGGTCGACCCTGGTGGCCTGAGCAGGCGTGGGGTCCCCCATTTTGGCATAGATCACACATGTAATGACTCACCACACCCAAAAAAGTAATTTTTAAGTACACGTAAGAAGTGCTTCCTTTGTAAAATATGTACATTGTGGCTGTTTAAAATAAGGTTTGGAAACGAATAGAAAAGAAAAGTAAAGCTAAGTAGGCAGTGAAAGCACTCCCCACATCAATCAAGGAAAAGGTGACTCTTAGGGCCAAAGCACCGTGAGTCACCTCCACCAAAATAAGGTTTGGTAGGGGATAGTTTTGACCCTTTTCAGCACCCACGTTTGCACACTTTTAAGGAAAATGGTCGAAAATGGACATCTGACCAACCACTGGGTATTTCCACCCCATTTTTTATGCAAACAATTTTTTTATCAAACTTTATAATTTGGTGGAGTGGGTGATCTGGTGGAGCAGAGAGCTGTGAAATTACCTGAAAACTAGGGTTCACGCTACAGGCAAATTGACATCATGATGGTCTACCCGAGTTGCAGGTTTCAAACTTAACAGCCATATATGGACAGCCCGTAAGCAGGCACATTACATCTCAGTGCTGAGTTTGAAACCTGCAACTTGGGGAGACCGTACTTTAGGAGCATCAAGAAGAGACCCGAATATAAGCCTCAGTGACCTCCATCTGGTGATGTTCAGGTAAATATTTATATCAATCTGTGGAAAAGGTACAAGAGGGGGGGTTTAGGGTTTAGGTTTAGGTTAGGATTTATTAGTTTTAGGGTTTAGTTTAAAACCTATAGGGGGGCACTGACCAAAAGTCCATAAAGTTTGGGAATTTCTGGTCGACGCTGGTGGCCTGGGCAGGCGTGGGGCCCCCCATATTGGCATAGATCACACACATAACGACTCACCACACCCTATTGAATAAAATTAAAACACGTAAGAACTAATTTCTTTTATAACATATATACATCGTGGCTGTTATAAGTTAGGTTTAGAAAGGGACCATCCTTATGATATTGGACCTTAGTCCAAAGGACTGGGTACCTTTACGTGGGACAGAATGTTTCTTTTGGCTGGGATTTGACCCTCCCGGCACCACCACCCCCTGGGCACCCCTCCCCAAAATCTGAGCATGCAGGCTGTCTTATGTTGACCTAACTCAGCCATCTGCACCAAGAAATATCTCGGGGCAAAAACTCTCACAGGCTTGGCTGACCTGACAGTAAGTCAGCTTGTGTGCAACCTAATCATGGAGTGAAGCAGGGTTGTCCTTTGTCACCTCTGCGTTTTTCCTTGTATATTAACGACAAAGGCAACTCTGCTGACGATTGTAAAGGGGCTGTAACGGGTATTGAGGGAGTGATTGTTACGCATATGCTGTATGCTAATGATTCTGTTTTTTTCTTGCATGACCCTGTTGAGCTGCAAAAATGCTTGATTGCTTGAGTGGGTACGCTCATAGGAAGAGTCTCATTATTAATGTTCAAAAGTCTGAGGTTGTGTGCATTAAATTAAAAGGTACCCTGCCTGTTTTTAGTTGAATGGCAAAGAGCTGGTGAAAAAAACATTGAATTATCTTGGCATACATTTTAATAAGACAGCCAATCTACACGGTAGCGGTTGGAATGCGGTTGTAGCGGTTGTATACAACCGTGGTTGTTTCAACCTGTTCTAAGTATGTTTCATCAAATGAGTGATCAAGATGTTTTTGCAAAGTGCAACAATTCTAATGGTTGGTTCCAAGAGGTTGTGTGCTTTAATAGTAAAGGTACCCTGCCTGTTTTAATGTTGAATGGCGAAGAGCTGGTGAACAAAGACACATATGATAAAGGAATAAGTTCTATCAGCTATTTCTGCCGCACAATTGTAAAGTCTCACATTGTTCTTGGGGTTTCTCTTTAAGGTTACATAGCCGTACCTGCCCACGAGGGCAGCTTAGCTGAAACAAGGAGTCTGTAACCAGACCAAAATGGTTACAATGGGGTTTGACCTAAAGCGAGATAGTTTGGCTCATCGGTTTTGCTGGGCACTGCCAGCCAACATATAGACATCCATAAGCTCGGAAGATGTTTAAAGATGTTTAAAGATGTTTAAAGAGTTTCCCGTCAGCCACAAGTTGGGCTGTTTGGGTTTTGCTGGGCACTGCCAGCCGACAATAAGCAAAGTGCAAAAATCAGGGGTCTAAGACCCAGGTAAGAGTGTCTGTACTGTGTACGGCCTGCCAAGAAAAAACAAAGCTGACGCTAAAGCAATGAAAAGCAAGGCAGGCACACTATAGCTAAATCTACCAATTGAAACCATTGTTTGTCCAGGAAATTGTAAACATGTGTTTGTGAAGAAGAGGAGTCGGCTATTGAGAAGAGTACGGAATAAGAACATTGTGCATGCATATGCTCAGAGCAGCTGAGTGTGTGTACGTATAGGAAAAAGGCTATATGCTCGGAGCGGCTGAGTGTAGTGTACATATAGAAGAGAGGCCTAGTGAGCACCATGTCTGTGCAAGTAAGGACAGCAAGGATTTTTGAAGGCAAACTTAATGACCTGCACCAGCCACGACCACTACTAAAGCACTCTCTCATATCAGGTATAACTCCTCCAGCATGCACCTGAATTGCAGGCAACCAGCAAACTCTCAATGTGTACTGCTACATCTATCTGTGACCTCGACTCTTGCCTTGTACAAATGCTGCTGCTGTTCAGCAACATGGCTACTACTTGGGGTGCCTCCCTCGCGGGTCGGCGCTTGCTTGGGGGTTGAGTTCCCTTGCGGGATAAGCTCGGAAAGAAAGGAAAAGGGTAAGGGTTACAAAGCTATTTCCGCCAGCGAGGGCAGCTGAGCTATAGCAACAAAAAACCAGCATCAAGAAGAGAAAGAAGCAAGACTGAACAAGACACCAGAGAAAGAGACAAGTTCAGTTATCAAACAGAGCAAGGCACTTCGGAAAGAAAGGAAAAGAGTCTGTTGGCAGCTTAGCTGAAACAAAGAGTTTGTAAGCAGACCAAAGGTTACATAGGTTACATAGGAGATTTCGCCTTCAGCCCGAAACTCTGGCTGCTCGGCAACTGATACAAGAAAGAAAAAAAATCCTATCAGCTATAAAAACTGAGCTAGAAGTCTGCATCATAAAGGTTCACAGAGAACCAAGTCGTTGTAGCAAGTCTGCCACTTTGTAACCAGACCAAAAGAAAGCTGAAATTGACTCAAGTCTAAACTAAAGCTCAAACATTGAAAGAGGAATAGGTTACAAGGTTACAAGGAAAAGGCCTTCAGTCAATCCGTTCGACTGCTAGCCTGCTCATAAAAAACAATGAGTTCATGAAGGAAAAAATGGAGTTTGTTGTTGTCCTGGTGCATAAAAGTAAATACGTCCTGCACTCTTGACTCTGAGAATAAGGATGCAAATCTCCTGCGAAGAGAAACCACATGCGGGTGCGTACAATGAAAAATGACATGCTGCTCATCTTGGACATCATCATCAGCCTCACACAAATCACAAGCAGGGGGGGACCTGGGGTTCCATGTCACAGTCTCAACACGGAGAGTGTGGACACGTAGCCGAAAACGGGCAACATTGCGAATGACATCTCGTGGGAGGTCAAGGAACATGTATTTGGGAAGGCTGTAAGGAGAATAAGTCATCACAGCCTTTCTTGGGGGCAGTGCACACCATCTATTGTATGTAAAAATTTTGCTGTTGCGCGCACGTGGGTGACCATCTGAATGAGGTGTCCAAAAATCCAAGTGTCTCTCTCTGAGGTCCACGACAAAACGGCCAATGTCAATTGGTTCACAGCTCTGCAGCTTTTGTTTGAACATGTATTCTTGAACCAAGCCAGTCATGGCTGAGAAGACGTGTGAATACCAGCAGTCATCAGACCTGGAATTGAGCCGCATGTCTGCATGAAGAACTTTTTTGGCAGTGGTGCTATTGCATTGAGTCAGAGAATTGTAGAGGCGTAATGTAGCACGAAACCAATTGAATTGTAAGGGCTCGAGGCCGCACTCACGCATGACGCACCAAGAAGGAGTGGTGTCCCTGACCCCAAGGATTCTTTTCAACACTGTCAGTAGCCACTTCTGAACGGGGTTGTCCATCTCTCTGCCCTGTTGTAAGAAAGGTGTGGACCAAATCTGACTAGCATACATGCCAGCAGGAATGGCATAAGTTTTGAGAAGCCATATGTGAGCATGCAGCCGGTTGGAAAGGCCGTGTTCTTGAACGAATTTCTTGACCCTCAAAGTACAAGCCGTGAAAGGTCTCACCGCTGCATCAGCTGCAGTATTCAGATTGATGCCTTTGTCACATAGCATGCCCAGGTACTTAAACTCATTGGTGTAGGGGAGTGGAGTGCCATCATAATATAGAGTAGGCAAGTCATCAGACCTGGAATTGAAGCACATCACCTCGGATTTCTGCGTATTCACGGTCAAGGATTTCCTGTTCGCATAGGATCTGAGCTTGTTGAGCATGGTCTGCAGTTGGTCATGGGCATTGGACAAAAGGGAAAGGTCGTCAGCAAACAACAACTCTGGCACTGTGAAATTAGGAATGCCCGTGAGTGCGCCCTGTACCCCCTCAACCACATTGTCAACATCGTTCAAGTAGATTGAAAAAAGCAGAGGGGAGAGGGGGCAACCTTGTTTGACACCAAACTCTGGTTGCACACTTGCTTGCTTGTCCCCGTCCAGCAGTGTGTATTCATCTGTGTGATACAAGTCTTGAAGGATGGAGAGTAATTGATGAGGCATGTGGCAGCGGCGCATGTGTTCCCACAGCTTGTCCCTGGGTATGGAATCGTATGCCTTTTTGAAATCGATGAAGGCAACGTATAGACGTGAAGTGGTTGATTGTAATTTCTGGGCTGCGTCCTTCAAGTGCCTCAAAATGAACAGGGGCTGGAGTGTGCTTCTGCCCGGGAAGAAACCAAACTGGAAATCAGGGATCTTGTTGTGCTGAACACACCAATCTTGGATGATGGAGCGCAGGACATTTGCGTAAAGTCGGTACAGGGTGCCACTCACAGCAATCATTCTGTAGTTGCTTGGGTTGATCACTGGACCCTTCTCTCGAAAGAGGAATAGGCACCAATTTATAAACAAATCCAGCATATTCTTTCCTGAGCTCGCACAGCAAATCCCATGTGCGATAAACTAGAGCATGTTTTTCAGCCTGTACATAATTGCACTCACCCTTATCACAAGCAAAATGAAGGTTAGATTACATAGCCATATCTGCCTATACGAGGGCAGCTCAGCTGAAACAAAAAAGTTTGCATCCAGACCAAAGGCAAAAAGCGAAGTAAGTGTACCGAAGTAGCAAGCAAGAATGTCTACAAGCCAAATTAGCATGCTCTTGCCATAAACATAAGTTACATAGAGTAAACGCCTTTAGCCCGAAACTCTGGCCACTCGGCAACTGATAAAGGTTAAAAAATCCTACCGGCTATGAAACTGTACCAAACATTACCAAAAAGTAAAATGGTTTAACCAACAAATTGTCACAAATCTGCCTGAGTCGCAGCCTAAGCTAATGTTAAGTCTCACATTGTTCTGATTAAGGAAGTCATTCATATCCTGATATGACGGAATGTTGAAAGGAAGCAAACCATCTCAAACCCAGAAAAGACCTGCAAAGGCAAGGATTCATGTCCAAACAAGTCAGCATATTATTTTCTAAGCTCATTTGCAGTTGACCTTAACAACTCCAGACTTCAGTGTCAAGCGCGTCACCTCCACCAACTTGGGCACGTGCGAGCCACTAGGCTCATTGCTTGGCAGGAGTGTGCTGAGTCAGTCTAAGCCTTACAGCCACGTCTCTCCCTGCCCCAACCCCTCCCCAACAGCTACTACTCTGGCGCTCTAGCTCCGCAGCCGTGTTCAAAAGGTTTGGCGGCTGGAGTGAGAGAATATGTGAAAGGAGCTGTGGTGGCGGCTCCTCCAGCATGGGTGGTAGGTGGGGGTGGTCATGGGTGGACTTGGCCAATAGGCGTGGGTTGCCGCTGTGGTTGGGCCCCGGCTAGTACAGCACCCTCCAGCATCTGCTCGTTCCAGCTTAGGGAGCATGTGTTGTGGGGGTGCAGCAGTGCGCAAGTAGTGCGGAGCATCATTCAATTCAACCTACCGGAGGGAGTGAGCCTGCTTCCCAAGCATCTTTGGCTTTTGGATCCCCCGCGTGATAGCCTTAGCCAAGAGGTTTGGTACGTGGTGGGCTTAGCCTCACTTGGTGTGTTGCTTAGAGCAAAGTGGTTGTTGGACAAGGGGGGCTTAGATTTAGTTCGTTATTGGATCCCCTCTTTGCTTGGGGTTGCCTTAGATGGTTTTGCCTCCTCTCAAGGGCCCAGCTTCAGTTTAGGCGCTAGCCTCAGTTCTGACCACCCCTTCTTGTATAGTAGGCAAGGAGGGTTAGTTGTTTGCTCCCTTCATGTTCCACAACCTAGCTGGGTATTTTCAAGATCACCTAGCTTAGGGGCCTTCAGGCCGAGCGTTGGTTTCTCAACTCTTCCTTTAAGCCAGGGTTGCATGCTACGGATACGCTACGCTACGCTACAGATACACTACGGTCCTTCAAAAAGTAGCAAACCTTGACTTTTTTTTTTATTCTTCATTGCTCCAACATGTCTAACTGCCATCCTGGTATAAAAACATGAATTTATGGCTAGCTTTGAGCATTTTAACTTAATTTTTTATCACGTGAGATCAGATGTATGCATCCACACCTTTTTGGTAGCTTGCTGCTTTTACTTTGGCTGGCTGAGTCGAGCAAGCAAAGTAGCCGCCCCCTTGGATGACGGCCTTTTTCCCTAACTTTGCAATACTGTTATCTTAATTGATTATGGACCAATACTTCTTTTGTATCTTTGAGCTAAGATCACCTAGACATTGAGCTGAGATCACATGGCTTCTTTATTTTCTTAGTTGCTGTTTTTACTTCATTGCCTGGTAGCCAATAGGTCTAAAAAATAGCCCCGTGACAGATATTATTAGTGCTCATGCAAAAGACAACAAGTCCATTGAACGCAATCGCCGTGCAATAAGGAAAGATTAAATGCTTTTGACCTACTACTTAACCACCGCTAGTGCAGCCCATCATGACATTGCCTTTCTTGAGGGCATGCGAACGCGCCCTGACTGAGACACAGAAGCAGCTCCTCCCTCTACTTGCAGGACCAGGCTTGGCTGCTCACACACCTCTGGCTGCCAATCCTCCAGGTCCTCCTCGCTACCCATCTCCTCCACCTCCACCTCCACCTCCTCCTCGCATCCCACACCCATACCCCCCATGCCTCCCTCTCCCTCTCCCTCATCACTTCCTAACTCCTCCCCCTTGCTCTCGCTGATATCAACCACCTCCTCATCCTCAAAGGTAGGCTGGCTGTCGTTGTCCTCTTCCTCTGCTCCCGCACCCTGCCATGCCACCATTATATCTTGGTACACAGAAGACTTGGCTTCAACCAAGAGATTCAGGTTGCTGAAGCAGTACACAAGCTTACTTGCCCGAGCGTGGCTGAGCCTGTTGCGTGCCTTGCTATGGATGGAGTTATACATGCTCCAATTGCGCTCGCTGGCAGGTGCCGATGCAGGTTGTGCAAGGACTCGCATGGCTATCTTCTGTGGGCACAGTGCAAGGAGCAGGAGATAATATGTGTTGGACCAACAATAGACTGTAAGGGCAACCACGATGTAAACACCTCACAGGCCAGACAAACATCAAGAAAGAATGGCAGGTGTTTTTCAAATCAAGGAAAAAAATTAATACCTGTTTAGGAGTCATCCGTGCAATGTTGGCTACAAATAAATCCCAGGCACATCAGGGCCTATTAGGTGCTCGCTCTGAATGCATACCACAAGGACCCAGGCTCAAACAGGCTTTGCCACCACTATTGTTAAGTAGACCATTCTGATCCAGGCACTCAGCCACTTTCAAGACTGCAAGGCACTTAGGCAAGACACCTTGTGCCCTTAAAAATAAAAGGCGCCCTAAGCAACAAACCCGCAGCTCAGGGACATGGCCGCCATTGACAAGCCACTACTTCGCGCGATCTTCTTATATACAGGGTATATATATAATGTATACAGCGTATAATGTTACGTATAATTTATCGTAAAATCCTACGTTAAAACTATCAGTGTATACAGAGCGTATATACAGCGTTATGCATAAGGTTAAGTTTATCGTAGATTGTTACGTTCAACCCTGTGTATACGTATATGACAATATGGAAGTGTATAAACCCCATACAGCCTATAGATCACGTGAGGTGCGCAAATGAGCCTTGGAAAGGCGAGTTACAATAATCATTTTTAAAACCAAAACTTTGGCAAATTAGCAATCGTTTTCAATGTATATAAACAAAAATTAATGTAAGCAATAGCAAACACTGCAAACATGGATAAAACACATTTCCTTGTGTATATGGAGAAATTATAAAAATTGATCAACATAATAAACAAATGAACACTAGTCAATGGTATAAGGAAAAAATTATGGAGGCACCCATTACTGATTCTAGTAAACAATGCTATATCTCACAAATTGTACAAGTCGAAAAAACTACTGGAACTACTTTGCATGATGTGTTGATGAATCCTGAAAAGTATATGGACTACATCCTTTAAGATAAATCTGTCAATGTCAAATGTAACTTGCTTAATGTATCAGTATGTTGTTTTACACAATCTGGGCAAAAAGAAACAAAACAACTATGTTTTGACAAGTGGTATGAAACTTATAAAAACGTTAAAGCTGAACAGACTAGGATGACAAAGTCAAATATACCTACCGAAAAACAAGCATTATGTCAATTTAAATGGTATGACATTTTGAGAACTAAAGATAAATTACCCTATGCATCACAAAATCATTTATTACTATCTATGTGCACACTTCTACCACCACACAGACAGCTACATTATGCTCAATTTAAAGTATATACCGACCCATTAGATGAACCTGCTATGGACCATAACCATTTCCATTTGTTTAACAAATGGTCGAATACTCCTTATATTTTCATTCAAGAATATAAGACGGCAAAGTACTATGCAGATTTTAATGACACACAGATACCAACACAGCTTATTGACATTGTTTCAGCATCATTTAAGAAAAAACCAAGGATTGCTATGCTTGTTCAAAATGATGGGACTACTGTATAATAGTGGAAAAGCCTTCGCTGCATACAGTAATGGCAGATTGAAAGCTATATTTGGCAATGATATGATGTCTGTCAATACATTACGACTTTCATTTGCTACTATATTAAAACAGATACCTGATATGAGTGTGGGAGAAAATGAAAAATGTATGCTTGGAACATGGGGCATTCATTGGAAAAGTCGTTAGAGTATGCTTTCTTTGATAACAAACAAAAAGCATCACAAAAAAATAGAACATACATGCGTTATCTGATAATAATGCGCTTGCGAGCCAAAGGCGAGCACACAATATAACAAAAGTTCACCACAATGAGAAAAAATCAATAATCGGTACGACTACCGTAGCAATGTTTTCTGCTGTGAGAACAGCAAGCTGGCATGGTTTGAGCCTTGAGCCACACCGCCTCATCAACAAATGGCCCATCCTTGGTCAAGTACTGGCCAAACTGCAGCATCCAGGCCACCTTCCTCAATGGGATCTCGGCCCAGAGGATCCCGAAGCAGCTCCGCCTGACCTTTCTTCCTAGAGGCGGAGGTGTCCTGCGCCTGGGCCTCCAGCTCCTTGGTTGCCTTCAGCTCTTCTGGGCTGTAGTGCTTGGTACATAGCTTGATTTGCTTTCCAGGCAGCTTCAGGATGTGTGCACGAGCCTTGGTAGGTTGGCAGGTGAAGGAGGAGCGGCAGCTTAGGCAAAGCCATTTCTTATTCTTGCCTTCACAAGATATCTTGAACAGCTCTTCATATACCTCCTAGTCCTTCATTTCATAATTATTTATAAAATTGTGTAAGGAAAGGGCTTAAGCTTAGGCACATGCCGAAGGGGCACGTCTCCTGCAGCTCTTGGAAACCCTGCCAAATTGCATAGCACTTCGTAGTGTATCACTGCGTTATGCTACGCTACGGCCACGCTACGCTACAAAAATGAAAAGTAGCACGTAGCGTGCAACCCTGCTTTAAGCGTACTTAGGCGCTTGTGCCTGTCCCTAGCGGCCTTCTTAGTGCTTGCTTCTACGGATCTGCCTCCTCTCTTGCCTCCCTCGGAGCCCTTGTTTGTAAGGCCCACTTTGTGAGCTTGTCGGCTTCTTTGTTCCCTTATTTTGCGCGTGTGTGTGTGTGTGTGTGTGTGTGTGTGTGTGTGTGTGCGTGCGTGCGTGCGTGCGTGCGTGCGTGCGTGTGTGTGTGTGTGTGT
>Ga0307960_1001969_pt1 | contig 12089 bp, 12 predicted proteins | sample OrgLakmetagen542_FD_201832 | JGI IMG/M metagenome (GOLD analysis project Ga0307960, IMG submission 201832) | Saline water microbial communities from Organic Lake, Antarctica - #542 | ecosystem: Environmental > Aquatic > Non-marine Saline and Alkaline > Saline | place: Antarctica: Organic Lake... | reverse complement strand
TACCAAGCAATTACTTGCCCGATTACCCAAGAAGCATTACCACGTGATTACTGCTCAGATTACCAATTTGGTAATGCCTATAGTAATCGCAGAAATCCACAGTGGTAATGAAATACAACATTCCGACGTTGAAGAAATAGAAGAAAGTAGGGGGGGAAACCAGGTTGTTGGCAAGAAGGGCAAAACGTGTACATGAAGGTCAAGCACCCATTCAATCTGCAGTTTTCCATGCAAACTGAAAGAAATACAGTAATAGAGGCTACAAATACTATTTTAGTAAGCAACGCAGCACAGTTGTTAACAAGCACAAGTATTTTGAGGCATTGACCGCATCGTCAGATCAAATCACCGTCACTGCAAAGTATTAAGACTCAGCACATCAACTAATAATAAATACGAGGGCACCCCAAATTCTTTGGATGGTGCATGCTCTGTGTGGTGTGCAAGGTTGGTTTGCTCAGCTTGGACTTTGCCTGTAAATGGGACTGGTGCTGCTGCCGACACGCACGTTTGTGGCTGTGCAAATGATGCGAACGAGCTTAGAGACCTGACACGGTACAGGGTCTCTTAAGGATTCCCTCTAATGGTACCTCTTAGAATGCTCACATGTTGTCAATTGATTACCAAAACTATCAATCAAGACTGGCACATCCAGCTTATTGAACAAGACATTGAGAAACTCTCAACTGTCAACCATCTAACTGCTTGTCACTACACGATTTGTCACTGCCAACGATTAGGCGTGACAGCATCTTAAAAACACCAGCCTTTATATAACCAAATTGCAGTCGAATAAATAATTTAAGGTTCTCTTTCACAATAACGCACATACATTTTCCATTCACATCTAAGGCTTTAGTTGTATATGTTCCAAGAAGCCTGTTGCTTTATAGCTTGCATGTCAAGTATGACCCAGCAGGCTGGAGCCGTTGTAAATGCGCCATTTACATAGTAGGTGACCCTTCCCCTACTGCTGGCACTTAACAGCCGCTCAAATTTTAGTCAGGGGGTTCCATGCAAGCTCTACGTTTTTTGTTGATAATGAATTAGCTTGCAACGATTCCTTAATGCTGATGAGCTAGATGAGACGAGAAAATGTAGGGGTGTCAGAAGCTGGTTGCCCAAACATTCTTACTTCAACACTCCACAATTGTACTGACTCCTCCTCATGTACAATTCAGAAAGGCATCAGTCTTGTTCTGTGATTGCGCGTTGGGCTGGTATGCTCATCATTCTAAGCACACTGCTTGCAGGCGCAATCAAGAGCGCCTGTTGACTGGCGAGGGAGCACCAACCAACCCTCTTTCCCTGAAGCAGAGCAAAATGGCAGTTGAAAGTGGCTCCATATGGCATCTTCTTGCAGGATGGGAGAGCTCAGCTACTCCAAAATGGCAAAAGATTGCTGACGACCAGGCTCGAACTGGCGACCTCCCGCTTACTAAACGGGTGCTCGACCAACCGAGCTCCGCCAGCTGCTGATGACAAAGTCCAATTCATATTCATTATATATGCATCTTGTTAGCACAGTGTCTGGAAACCTTACTTGCTGTGCCATAGCTGCTAGATACATGCTGGGTGGGGAATGTTTTGCAGGAGCCAAATGCAGCACAAACTACAAACCTGATATAATTACTATTGCTTGGACAGGGAACCACATCAATATAGAACATTTCTGCCCATTTTTCCGGGTGCACAGCTGCTTGGACACTTCACAGCTCATAGGATTAACGAAGCTTCTGCATTATTCTGGCGCTTTTTACACGAATAGGATCTTTGCAGCCAACTGGATGCTCGCTCAAATCCTTGATTAAAAAAGCACCGCTGCGTGAGATGAATGGCAGCGAGATGGTCTGCCTGAATAATCTGCTTGGGCTGCATTTGACAATGTGCCACACTTCAAAATCAAAACCACCTCCGCCCTATCCCACCATTTAACGTCGCTCAAGTCCAGGGGCTGGGGCAAGCACCTAGAGCTGGCTTGTGTCCACGTCTTAAATATTTTACAGCACTCCCTGGACCTAGCCTTTGTCAAGAGCATGGTGGGTGTTGTTGTGTCGTTTCTGATTTCGGCCAGAACCGTATATATACATCGTATATGACTGTTATTCTGGTGATTTCCTTGCCGAATATATTGTATATACACCGTACATACATGGTTCTGGCCAACCCTAGCCGTTTCCTGTTTTTGCACGGCCCCTTGCCATCTGCATGGTGCAAAATCGCACCGAAGACAGCCCTCATCAATGTATATTGTTGCTCACTTTTGTCCAAAAACGCGTGCATGCTTGTCTGTTAAAGAAATTGCACACACAGTCTCCGCCTGCAAAAGGCCCCTTCAGCTTGTTCCTTGCACCCCGGTACTCATTTCTTTTGCAGCAAACACCTGAAAAAGCCCCGCAGCGCTCAAATCCTCGCACCCACTGAGTGGTGTATGACGTGCAGGCCAAACAACAAAATGTAGCTGCCATACCAAAGGAAAACTGGGAATATATGCTTGTTTGGTTGTAGCTTTAGTTTGCACCAGCTGTTGCGCACATAATTTGGGTTAACATCTGCATGGATAAGGACAATGGCGCCTTTGCCAATAGGCCCCCCCCCATCCAAGGTCTGAGGTTTCCCAGTGCAGAAGGAGGCCTGGCTGGTATGAAAAAGGTGATGAACTGGAAATATTTGTATATACATGCTTGTGTCCCATCATACCTTGTTAGGAAGATAATCCTTTTATGACAACAAGCTGCCTTCTACACTAATGCGCAAGACACCGGTAGAAATTTAATCAAACAGGATGGCTTACCTGTTCTTGCAGGTCTTGCGCCCGTGGATGCCTTCCCGATACCAAGGCTCTGCAATACAGGGGCAATGTTGTCGCTGAGGCTCAGCTAAGGTAGTATGCTCACGAGCAGAAATGCAGTTGCTGTTTTTGTCAGAGATGAGCCTTGCTTGGCTGCCTTACTGCATGTGACCTAAAAAAGGGGGTCCGATGTGCAAGACCCTCACATGAGCCACTGCACAACGCACTTGCTCAGCAGCTTCTGCAAATTGCAGCTCCTTCAAAGCTCGCTGCTTGTGCATATGTGGTGAACACAGTGCCCGGAGGCACTGCAAATGCCTTCACAACCCGTTGTGTTGTCCAACACTCGCACCTTCCCTCTGTTCCAGCCTGTGACCTCATTCAGCAGGCCAGGAGGCTGCACTTCTATCACACACCTTGCATGCCTCCCCAGGCTAGGCCTACTCCCCACAAGTCCCCGTCAAGACCTGGGGCCGTGGTCATGGGCTCAGCAAGTTTGCTGGAGGTGTTGGATGCCTGCAGGTGCGTGCCTGCTTTCCACGGAGAAGCGTACCTGCAAAGGGCACGATGAACAATTGACTTCTTATACTTGAGTACCTCTGCCGGGATGACTCTGCTTTGGTCGCCTTTCCTCCGGGTGGGCAGCTTCAAGCAAAAGCGTCCAAAGGCACCCACCTCCTTCTTGAGCGCTCTTGCGCATTGGCATAAGTATAGGCACATCTTTAACAATTATGGTTACGGACATTTTTAAAATTTGTGACGGAAATATTGTTTCAGACTGTGAGTAAGTGAGCATGCTCTTTGACCACCTTTCGCACAATTGTTGAAATGTAATGCACATTGCTGGGTCCTTCGGCAATGTGCTGAACAACACTGCGCGCACAGAACAAAGTAGGCGCCTGGAATGAAGCTGAAATGAGGCGTCAAAACTGTTCATTTCAGCTCATTGCTGTGCTATTTGACCTGCTTTTTGTTGGCTGTGCAGCTTGTATTCATTCATCACATTCTACGTTAAAAGCACGGCAATCAGTGGTCTGAGTGGTGAGGTATCGGTGGAGAAAGACCGACGCTGCTGTTGGCTTGCACTGTGCAGCTTACGCACAGAGAGCAGAGTGCAGAAATCTTGGATTCCTGCTCGGACAACGCATGCCCCCATCTAGCGTTCGGGAAGGGGTTTGCCTATAACTATATATCTGATGCTGTGAAGCGGTGGGAGCACAAGAAGTGTCCCTACCAGCCATTATTCACACAGGGGACCTCAATCTATTTGTGGCCCACAGAGCCCACGATGGAGCTGCACTTTTGCATGGTTGTACGTTGGTTACATAGTTACATGGTTGTAAGTGGTTATATATGTTTTAACCACTTGTAAAATTTCAGGTCAAATGGTGCGGTGTGCAAGCCAAACTAGCATCTCACAGGTCAAAGGTCGCATTTTCTGGCCGATTTCTGCCCGACCCGAGGCAGGGGTTTGGTAGTAGGGGGACCCATCCCTACCGCTGGCACTTAACAGCCGCTCAAATTTGAGTCGGGGAGTTCCATGCAAGCTCTACGTTTCTTGTTGATAACGAATTAGCTTGCAACGATTCCTTAATGCTGATGAGCTGGATGAGACGAGAAGATGTAGGGGTGTCAGAAGCTGGGCAAATTGGTTGCCCTAACATTCTTACTTCAACACTCCACAATTGTACTGTATCCTCCTCATGTACAACTCAGAAAGGCATCAGTCTTGTCCTGGGATTGCGCGTAGGGCTGGGTATGCTCATCATTCTAAGCACACAGCTTGCAGGCGCAATCAAGAGCGCCGGTTGACTGGCGAGGGAGCACCAACCAACCCTCTTTCCCTGAAGCAGAGCAAAATGGCAGTTGAAAGTGGCTCCGAATGGCGTCTTTGCAGGATGTTAGCTCAGATACTCCAAAATGGCAAAAGATTGCTGACGACCAGGCTCGAACTGGCGACCTCCCGCTTACTAAACGGGTGCTCGACCAACCGAGCTCCGCCAGCTGCTCGATGTTCGAAGCCCCATTCATATTTATTATATATGCGTATTGTTTGCACAGTGTCTGGAGACCTCACCTGCTGTGCCATAGCTGCTAGATACATGCTGGGTGGGGAATGTTTTGCAGGAGCCAAATGCAGCTCAAACTATAAACCTGATATAATCACTATTGCTTGGACAGGGACACCAATGCAGCAGCGATGCCCCCTGACTCCCAGCGCCGATTGCCCCCTAATAAAAATCTTGCAGCAACTACTACTATACATGAGCTCAATGGACAGAATCTCCACCTACATCATGCACAATCAAGGAATTACATCTTTTGCAATTTCTACCGCTGCTCGCTCTTTAAACCTTTTTGTAGCCGAGTCAAACTTATCTGTTGTTATTTAAAAAAGGGGAGCTTGTGATCTCAGACCCTGGCTTTTTCCCTTTCTATTGGCAGAAGTTTACTTTGTTGTGGGTGTCTGCCGACCAATCACGGGCAATGCAGCCATCACGCGTTGGCTTCCCTGCCGGGCCGCCTGTTCAGGCATGCACGTCGTCATCACGTTCATCATTGCCTCGAAGTGCACACTGCTGCGGCTTAAAGCTAGCAACAAGAGCCCAGTACTCCATCTACATGCCAGCGTGCTGACGACGCACATGCTTGAGTAGTTAGGCATGCAGCTGTTGTTACGGCTGGGCATCATCATGGCAGATCTGTGCACGGTGACTGCGTCGTTTCAGAAAGCATTTCAATAGCAGCATGCCTCTGAACATTTTCATTCCAGCTGAATTTTGTATGTCAGCATCCGTGTATCCTCTCTGTGCACAGCTGCCTGGGACAGTCCACAACGTCTGGGAGCAACAGAGCCTCATTCAGGTACAACTGAATGGGTGTTCAACTCTGCGCGTGTGATCATTTATTTGTCTGCTTCTGGGTGAGGAAGAGGTTGCCTGATTCATTGACGAAAGGAGTTTGGGAGTGGATCTTTCAGCTCAGTTGTTCCGGTGAAGCCAAAAGTACTTTAAGCGGAATGCCACCCTGAATGCGGAGAGGACATTTCTGTTACTCATTACCAACAACTGTCTTATGTTTTGTGTCTTGCAGAAGTTTCCCTCCTTGACACGGGATGTGCGGTGTGAGGTGTGCGTGATTGGGGGTGGCGTAGCCGGATTGAGCACCGCATACCGCCTTGCCAAAGCGTGAGTAAAAATCGTACAGCAAAGGAGCCTCATTATTGGAGCATGAAGTATAATAGATAATAGCGATCCTGAACACTAGCGATATGCTGTCTGTGTTTCCCTGTTAGCTCCTTCTGATCTACAATTCCGCTTTGAAATGAAATACTTTCTGCCTGATGAGTCCATCCTGATCTGGAAAGCTGTCCTTCTTTGTCACGCTCCTGGTGTTTTTCTTTATTTCATGCAAACAGGGGCAAGCACGTAGTGGTGCTGGAGTCGTGGGCTTGCGGAGCAGGCATGAGTGGTCGCTCTTTGGGGTTACTCAGTCAATGGCACAGCGGTAAGCATTGCTTGACCGACAAGGTCGGTACTATTTTTAAGTGGCTTTAAGTTCATGCGAGCAGACCTCAACACATCACTTATGAAATTTGCATATAAATATTACTATGAAATTTGCATATTAGCAGAGGCATCCTCTAGTCTCCCTATAGCCCTTCTTACATGCTGCATACCCTGCCTTTCATGTACGCTGCCCATTTGGTTCTACCTGGCCCAACATATTTTATGCCTCTCATTCATAACTGCTTTTCACTGTGTTACCTCAATGCTCTCACTGAGATTTGCAGGAATGTACAAGACAGTGGAAAGGTGAGATCTCAAGACGAGCGAGGGAAGGAGGGAGTGTGGATTCACATTTGTTTGTGTGTGTTTGTTTGTATAGATGTTCAGCGTACTAGGGAGCTTGCTATCTCCCCTTTATCTATGTAATACCCTAAAAAAATAGATGCAAAACTGGAGCTCCAGCTGAGCATGCAGCACTTCAATCTAACCTGGCGCTTGAACTCCAGCATCTATACAAACCTCGAGGAAACGTTGTACATACAATATGGGCAAAAGAAAGCAAGGTTGATAAACGCCAGAGGTTGTTTTTGTGGAAGCATTTGAGGGACGAAATGGAAGGGAGATAGCAAAGTCATACTATGACAACAGAGATGATGATAAGGTCAGGGTTATGCGAGAGCATTAGAAGCGACAAGGGTCTAGGCACTGTAGTATGTTAGGCATAACAAACAAACACTGAAATCGCGCCAGGATGAGAGCAACGGTCATGGCTGGTGCATTAAGGAACGGTTTTAAAATGCGACATTTCCTAGGTTACCTCGCCTAGAAGAAAACTGGAAAATAAAGATAGGCAGTGCAACGATCAATTGATTTGGTTTCCATTTTTGTAAGTTGAGGGCATTCAACCTTTTCAAATTTCAGCATGTGAGTTGCAAGAAAGTGTTGTGGTATGCACGCACATAACACCCAAACAGTTTCATGGTGATAGCGTTTTTTTATTTTTAACCAGGGTGAAGAAGAAACCTTGCCCGGATCCTCTTATACTCCCCTTGAGCAATGCAGGGTTGCTGGCAATGAGAAAGCACGCACTGTCGCCCATGCCCATTCTGCGGCTGTGTCTTGGGTGGAGGGAGTGGTCAAAACTGAGGCCATTGACTGCAACTTCCATCGAGCACCAGGATTTGTGTATCAGAGCACGAAGGAGAATGGGCTGAGCAACATGGTATACGAGGTGGGTGTGGTTGAAAGCTTGATTAAATGTTAATTTACTGGTGTTGCCGCTTTGTTCCACCATCAAGATCCTTTTTTGTGGTGCATGCCAGTATAAAAGTCCTGTATCTGCACATTATGTCTCAAGAGAGCGAAAAGGTTTGCTCTAAAGCATCGAAGCTGCCAAATTTGCTTATCTACATCACTTCTTACGACCAGATTTTTTCCTCGTTCGAATTAAATTAGTAGGGGAGTGTCTTGCTCTGTCCAACATTTGCAGAACCCAGTACATGCGGAGTTCAACGCATGCAGCCGCCTTGGGCTCATGCAAGCAAAGCTGGAGAACATAGGCGGCGGAGCAGGTTCAGTGATAATTTCTGCTAGAGGAACCGCGTCAACTTTTCCTGAAACATGTCCCCCTCAACTCCATTGCCTATCATCACCTCATTGCGGCAAGTTCCAGCTGCAATCAAGTGTTTGTGTCCACTAAGTAATCCTCAGTTTTCTCCTACTCCTGTGGGACTTACAGGCCTCCCCACGGGCAACTTGACCCATGCTCTCACTTTGCCCCAGTGTGCCAACCTCGACCCAATCAAGTATATCCAAGGGCTGGCGGAGGCAGTGGTGAATGCAGGTATATCTGAAGAAGTGGGGAGGGATGCTTGCGACAGAAATAGTGGGGCAGCAGCAACACAACTGCGAAGCCGCTTTTGTGTGCAGGTGTTTCCTAGCCAATTGGTTGACACAGAAGAAAATAAAAGGAAGCCGCACAGTGGTATTCCTGGCTACTACTTCATAGACATATTATTTGCCTAAACAACTGTTGCCAACTGTTGCTTTTTATTTTGATTGTGCTACAAACAGGTGGCAAAATCTTTGAGGGCACACGGGCAAAGGGAGGCATTGTCACAGGCGAGTGTAGTCTTAATGGCTACAAGGCAAACTCGCATTAAATCTAAAATCTCTGATTAGTTCCACAGCTTTTCTTCAAAGGGTACAATATGTATCTACAGACCACTTCAGAAGACTTGTTCTTAAGGATTGGTTATGCTATAAACAACGGAAATGCAAGACCAATGTGCACAGTCGTCCATGTCGTAGCGTTTAATCCATGATTTTGTCCAGGCTATGGAAAGGCTATTAGTTTCTGGAAGAATTAGGGCAAAGACGTTGAGGTTGACTTTTATTGTGTTATGCGGAGTATGTATAATAGATGTAAACTAAAAGATATAGGATTGGAAGGAAAAGAAGTGAGCCTGCTCCTTTCTATGCAGCTTCCTAGGGAAAAAGGATGTGTTTGCATTTTTATGCCGCAGAAACCTACAAGAAGTAAATCAAGATGAATCAGCAGGACACTTACATCATAAACCCAGATTTCAACTCAGACAACTAATTACCAAGTGTTTCTTTTGTACAGGTCCCCACCATGGAGTTGTTCAGACAATGAATGGGTTCACTGTGGAAGCCAGGTAAGGCTAGAGACAGATTACTTGGACCCATTTAAGGTACAGGCAGGTATCAGTATCCCGCACAATGTAGAGATGCCGTCGTCCTCGCAACGCACAGCCCCATTGACAGAGACCGGTGTAGAGATGCCGTCGTCCTCGCAACACACAGCCCCAATTAACAGAGACATGCTGCACGTGTAGGGATGCCGTCGTCCTCGCAACGCACAGCCCCATTAACAGAGACCAGCTGTGGGTCCATGACAGGTAAATACTGCAGGCTATCGTGCGGCTTATTTCATGAGGATTCTTACGGTGCTTGGTTCAAATGTGGTTCCCTTTTCCTTGATCAATGTGGGGAGGTGGTTTTCACTACTTGCGTAGTTTTTCTTATATATGGCCCTAGTTATGCATGGCCCGTAAAGGGAGAAGCCCCACTAGCAAAAAAAGGCATTGACTGTCGTCAATGACTTATTGACTGAGTTGAGACTAGCATTGTGTCCTTTTGTCTCAGCGTCTGTATTTAAGACTGCAGCACTGTCATACTCTGACATCATGCCTCATTTTTTAACGCTCATTGTTCCTGCAACACTGAGGGTTCGTGTAACACTGACAATTCCTGCAACACTGAGGGTTCCTGCAACACTGAGGGTTCCTGTAAGACTGAGGGTTCCTGCAACACTGAGGTTTCCTGCAACACTGAGGTTTCCTGCAACACTGAGGTTTCCTGCAACACTGAGGTTTCCTGTAACACTGAGGTTTCCTGCAACACTGAGGGTTCCTGCAACACTGAGGGTTCCTGCAACACTGAGGGTTCCTGCAACACTGAGGTTTCTGTAACACTGAGGGTTCCTGTAACACTGAGGGTTCCTGCAACACTGAGGGAGTAGACTTCTCGTATATTTACCACTTGCGTATCCAATTCTGTGCAGGCAGCTGCCAAAAGCCGCCTACACTGTCGGCCTGCAGGTACCTGACTGAATCCTTAGATACGCAAGTAGTAGCATTTGGGCAGACGCTACAAGCCTACCTTGCCGACTACGTGCTGTCTATCTATCTTGTGTGTGCCAGCCTGTTTCTTGGGGACACGAATTTCATAAATAATTTCCTTTCCGTTTATGTTTGTTCGCCCACCAAGCACGCAAGTACTTTTGCTGTTGCCGGTGCATTAGTGCACAAGTAATCATGCCTGCAGCTGTATTGTTACATTAGATCACATTATAAATTCCCAAAAATGTCGAAATTGTGTTTTTTACATATTCAGCCTTACGTTTTAACATTTAAAACTGCGGAAAGTGATCATGTGATATGTATGTAGCCAGCCCAATTACTTGGGCTCCTCAGCAAGAGAGGCCTACTTGTCTGTTCCTTTACACTGTCTTTTGTGTAAGAGCCTGCTCTGCCTTAGCGAGCCTGGTGCCCTCTTTTTTTCCAAAGACTCGGTGCCGTCTTTTCATGTGACACCTCCCTGTTCCAGGTCCCACGAGGTAGCGTGCAGTTTGGCCAGTACTATGACATTGCAGGAGGACACCAAGTACGGCTCTCCCCCATGCCCAATGATCCAGAGAGCGACGTTCTCTTGGTGCACGGAGCTGTTGATCTGTATGGATCTGAAGGGTGAGCGACGTTCTCTCGGTGCACGGACCTGTTGAGCTGTATGTTGAGCGACGTGTTGAGTAACGTGCTTTTGGTGCACGGAGCAGTTGATCTGTATGGACCTGGAGGTTGAGCGATGTTCTCTCGGTGCACGGACCTGTTGAGTTACCTGTTGAGCGACCTGTTGAGTAGCGTGCTTTTGGTGCACGGAGCAGTTGATCTGTATGGATCTGAAGGGTGAGCGACGTTCTCTCGGTGCACGGACCTGTTGAGCTGTATGTTGAGCGACGTGTTAAGTAACGTGCTTTTGGTGCACGGAGCAGTTGATCTGTATGGATCTGGAGGTTGAGCGATGTTCTCTTGGTGCAAGGACCTGTCGAGCGACCTGTTGAGTAACGTGCTTTTGGTGCACAAAGCAGTTGAGCTGTATGGATTTGGAGGCTGAGTGATGTTCCCTTGGTGCACGGAGCAGTTGAGCTGTACGGACCTGGAGGGTGAGCGCAGTGGAATTGTGTTGGCAGGGTATAGAGCACGCTGTGCAACCGCATTCAAAAGCCATTTATGTAGTGACAGCACAAAAGAGGAACAGCCTGGTTGTTATCTGCCTTGCGCTAGGGAAAATGATAGAGGGGACAATCTGAGCAAAAGTCAAAACATGCTCGTTCCTGCATTAAAGGGGCAACTACTTACACATTAATTCATCAGATTGGACCCAATCTAATTTCACACTGATGCTGACTTATAAGCTACCAGAGCATGTGCTCAGATCTAGGTAAGATCTAGGTAAGTCGCCTGCATAAGAAATGACAGGAATATTTGCACACGTCGTGTATCTGTAACCTAGATGGGTGCTTTGAATTGGAAATGACGCATAAATTTGCATATCTCGCCAACTTCTTGGTTTGTTTGCTCCACAGTTTTGGATCTTTACTCATCTGAAGGATTTTGAAACACCAAAAGTCACTTAGTTTGGTGCGCTGACTGGTCAGATTCAGCATATGGCTGCTCACTTAGTAGGGTTCACGCTGCAGCCGATTAGGTATGGGCCCCATTACTGGCGGGTATGAATCTACACAACAGTGCTGAGCTTTAAATGTGCCAGTTATGGGGCCCATACCCTAGGAGCATGCAAAAAACATACCCTTTTGGGCCTCAGAGAACCCCCTCTGGGAAAGTACCCGAGGTTCCTCATCCAGCTAGTGCATCCAAAATCAGGCTGGCTCAAGATTATTGCAACCGTCCACTGAGTAATGCAAGATGCACTTGTTATATTTGCAGATCCCATTCGCTTTCAGCTGCACCCGTTCATCACTGGCTGCGCATGCCAACATTGTTTTTGTTTTGTATGGCAGGCATGATGACCCCTATGCAAAGCTGGAAGCTTGGGCGCGCAAGAATTACCCGCAGTGCGTGGGCATTGTAGCAAAGTGGAGCAGCCATGACTACTACCCAGGTGAGTAAATTTTGTGCGACATGTATAGGGTTGGCCATAGCATATATATATATATATATATATATATATATATATGTATACGGTGT
>Ga0307960_1001968_pt1 | contig 12098 bp, 10 predicted proteins | sample OrgLakmetagen542_FD_201832 | JGI IMG/M metagenome (GOLD analysis project Ga0307960, IMG submission 201832) | Saline water microbial communities from Organic Lake, Antarctica - #542 | ecosystem: Environmental > Aquatic > Non-marine Saline and Alkaline > Saline | place: Antarctica: Organic Lake... | reverse complement strand
AAAGACAGACAGACAGACAGACAGACAGACAAAGACAGACAGACAGACAGACAGACAGACAGACAGACAGACAGACAGACAGACAGACAGAGAGAGAGAGAGAGAGAGAGAGAGAGAAAGGGAGAGAGAGAGAGAGAGGAAGGGGCATGCAGGTGGCCATGTAATATTATGCAATACCATGATGCTGCAAATTTTCTTGGCGGACAAGTTCGAGGCGTTCCTTAATGAAGCTTTTAATTTGTTACATTAGTGTGTTGAAAGAGGTTTATATTTGGGTGCTTGTAAGCAGTTTAACGTTTTATCTCCCCTTCTCAAGCCGTAGAAAAATCCCAGGGTTTTGGGTAGTAGGTATGGATTAGGTGTCAAAGCGGCTCCTCGCTCCGCTACAATAGTTCAAGGTGCAAGGTTTGCTAAGGTAAGGAAAGGTAAGGTTACATCACTATATGAGGCAAGTGCTAAGGTTTTGGCCTCTACGCAGCAATTTCACAGCTTAGGTGATACAAATATTCAAATTTGATTACCTGGCGCCTAATTCAACTGCTGTTATCGCAGGCAAAAGAGAAAAATTGCTGTTGATAATACCTTCGGTTTCTAGGCGTTTTATAATGTTAGAATAGCACATAGGCGCCTGTTCTTGAAGGAGCCTACTACCCTTCACACCATCCTAGTGGGAGTGGCTGAGTGGCACCATCTACAGCACTGACAATAAAACCTCTCAAGGACTTGGGTCTAGACCCTCGAAGATGTAAAAAGCTTGCTTCCAAGCTTCATATGCAATCTTTTGAACTTATGCTGCTTTCCGGTACCAAAGTGGGGAGTGGTTTCTAATGTGGCCACTGCCTGCTCAGTGTCTTCTTTTTCTTATTTCCATAGATGTTCATGGCTGTCGAGTGACAAGCAGAAACTAAGAATCTTAATATATTCCAAAAGGTACGCTACAATAAAACATCCTGAATTATAGAAAGCACACCCAAAATTAACGGAAATAGCAAGGTTAGATCGCTCCAACAGCCTCTCCTTGCTGCCAGTGCTAATGTTTAGGTCTCTAGAGATACAATACACAAAAGATGGCTTGAACAAAACCATGACAAATTAGAACATAGCACATTCTTCCGTCTACAGCAGTTTTTGGTACACAAACCTGATCAAGGGAAATCCCCAGCCACAACAATATCAAGATCACGGCTGCCCTTGTTCAGGGCAGATACAAGATTTGAATAAGGACCACGTCTTCACAGTCGTAGCCCTGCCGGTAAAAGTCATAGATATACAAACGTGCAATCTATCATCGCCGTTTTGCCTGCCACGCCTCCTTTTCAAATTCATTACCGCACATTAACATGCAATCCTCAAAAGTACAAAGGTGCAGGGTTAACCAGGACTGCTCATATCTGACGCATTACATGCCAGATATTAAGCAAAGCATCACCAATCGTAGAGCCATATGTGGTGTGCTCAAAGGATGTTGGCATCCCAAGTACACGGCAGTGCACAGCGAGTTACTGTACTCAAAAGGGAAAAGGACAGGGAACCGCCTTGCATACATTTATCCGTGCCCACACGACCGACTGCAAGAGCAAATACATTGCCACACTGCCTCGTCCCCATCAACATTCAACCTATTGTGTACAAGCATATGTAATCTTCATCTCTTGTTGGGCTCCAGCAAGACACGTATACACAGGTTCACACATATGCACTCTTTCTCACACGCACACACACACACATGCACACACACATACACACATGCACACACACACGTTATTACACATAGGTATTGTCATCTTGCAACAAAATGACAATTTTATTGGAAATTCAAGGACTCATCTCAGAGCTACCATGAATTGGGGTCGGCATCGCCATAACCCCGGCTTTCCCTAGCCCCGCTCCCACCCCCACCATCTCCCCTGACGCGGTCCATCAAAGACTCCCACCCTGTGTGTATGTGCGCGTGAATGCTTGTGTGTCTTGCAATGTCACACAGAAATGGGAATTCGTGCAAGACCCATGAACAAAGCACGAGCTACACGGGCAAACCACCATGGGAGGTTTGAAATTGACACAATCACAACAAAAGGATCAGACTTCAATGCTACCTTCCACTGCATGCAAGTTTTTGCACGTTGCCTGCGTATTGCTCTCACTACATGCGGAGTGATCTCACTGCCTGCAGAATGATCTAGCTTTTGCGCGTTGCCTGCGCATTGCATTGCTCTCACTACATGCAGAGTGATCTAACTGCCTGCAGAATGATCTCACTGCCTGTGTATTGAAATCACCGTGTAGTGACCTCTATCCTGTATTCCTTTGCTTTGAACTGCATGGCCACTCACCATATGTATATGGTGTAGACTTATCTTCCTACTACTTTATAACATTGAGCCGCATGCCCACCAGCCCCGTGCGAACATGACGTAGATTTTTTTTCTACTCCTACTTTGTAGCATTGAGCCACATGGTCACCCACCCGTGCAAACATGACGCATATCTAGGGTGGACCAGAACTGTATATATGCATGGTGTATATTACAGTATTTTTGGCAGGAAATCACCAAATATACAGTCATACACAGTGTATATATGCAGTTCTGGCCAACTCTACGTAGATCTCTTCTTCCTATTACTTTTTTATGTTGAGCTGCATGCTCACCCACTTGTGTGAACATGACCGAAGCTTCTCTTTTCTGCAGTAATCCTGTACGTAAAACCACGCTGTCACTTACCCGTGCGGACGTGCCCCAGCAAGCTCTCACCCAAACCAGCTTCACTTTCGCCACCGTGGCTGATCTGACGCGCTACATGCCTGAGGGGGCAGTGTGGGTGGCGGAGTCAATACCTCTGAATACCATGTGTCTGTTTACTTTGGCTGATCTACGTGCTACATGCCTGAGGGGGCAGTGTGGGTGGCGGAGTCAATACCTCTGATTACCACGTGTCTATTTACTTTGGCTGTTCTGACGCGCTACATGCCTGAGGGGGCAGTGTGGGTGGCGGAGGCAATACCTTTGAATACCACGTGTCTGTTTACTTTGGCTGATCTGCGTGCTACATGCTTAAGGGGGCTATTTTCAGTTGAAAAAACAACTACAGGATATGCATAGTATACACACGCACGCCCATACAACCGCAAGCACACTTGTTAATTTTCATTGTGGCGTCAGCAAAGGATTGAAGCAGGTTGCATTGCCACACATTATAAACATTTGGTACAGCAACAGTCAACTGCTGACAAGCCAAACTGTGGCAGCACTCTGAGCAAGGGAACAGGCACTGCAAACAGAAGCTGATGCAACAGCAATGGCAACAATGATAGATCAAGGCACAGTTAAGGAGTATAGTATGCATTTCAGCAGCATAGCCCTATGCAACCACAAACACATTTGTATGTGCAACACAAAACAAAGCCTTACACGTACACACACAAACACACAAACATGCACACGCACCAGACGTAGACGCGTCGTACAAGTACCACCAGAGCTGGACCCAGAGCCACCGAAAAAAGGCACCACAGGAAAACAAGAGGAGTGCTTATACCCCTGTGTGTGCATATATATGAGTATGAGTGTGTGCCCGTAAGTGCATGTGTGTGCGCATGAGCATGAGTGTGTGAGCATATGAAAAATAAGAGTGTGTGAGAGTGCATGCATGTGAGTGATAGAGAGTGTGTGTGACGGCCACGCATCTTCCCTCCCATTTTGCTATTGCCGCAGATGTAACAGCCTATGGTATTCAAGCTTGATGCCAGCAAGCAATTCAAACTTTGCGTTACACCACTCACTTGTGCACGTGCGCGATGGCCACGCATTTCCCCCCTCCCTGCAGCTGTCGCCCATCCGACAGCTTGATGCCTCCAGGTTTTGCCCCTAGCAGCTCATGGCCAGGGTCACACACCACCACACCGCCCTGAGTACACACAGCAACACAGTGAAAAGTGAGAGCTTGGTGCAAGCACGCCACCCTGGGTACAAAGAGTGGTGAGAACAGTGAAAGCAAACACAGCAGTGCCCCTACGAGCCTTCCAAACTGAGCCCCCAATGGCCTGTGACCAGGGTTGCACACACCGCCACACCACCCTGGGTACAAAGAGTGGCGAGGAAACTGAGAGCAAACAACACAGCAGTGCCTCCAAGAGCATTCCAAACTGAGCCCCTAATAGCCTGTGACCAGGGTTGCACACACCGCCACGCCACCCTAAGTACAAAGAGTGGCGAGGAAACTGATAGCAAACAACACAGCAGTGCCTCCAAGAGCATTCCAAACTGAGCCCCCAATAGCCTGTGATCAGGGTTGCACACACCGTCACACCGCCCTGAGCGCATTAATAGCAACACAATGGAAATGGAAATGAGTGGGAAAAAGTGAGGCGGTGTGCCGAGAAGTTCGGGGTGTTGGTCAGGTCACACCGCTCAGTGCCCTGGGGAGCAAAACAAATGGACCACAGCATCAAGGACAAGAGCAACAGCACGCTTAATGATCCTGCAAACAGGATCTAGCATGCACAGCCGTGTCTTTCAATAGCATGTTTCATGTGCAACGACGTAATGCGAACCACAACGCATGTTAAAGTAGTACAAAAGGGACGTCCCCTTTGCTTTTCACAAACCTTCCTAAATCCTCTACACCCAGCAGTCGGGCAGTTTGAAATCAGCAGGAGTGCAGGACTTATTTAAGCTCCCCCCACACATAAGGACAAAGCACGCGAGCACATGAACACAAACACCGGCACCTTTATATCTGGTGGAGGGGCGAAGACTTCTAAACTCAAAACCGCTTACACATTTTGTATTTCCTTGTGAAAAATACATCGCCACCTCACGATGCAGAAGAAATCAAGCACAAGAGATCCAGCGTTTGCGGTGCTGCAAAAGTCACATGCCTCATTTTATCGTACTTTTGTCCTTCATCTATGCCTCTCACCTGCCTTGTCAACGTTTTGGTAAATAGCTTCCAGCCTTGAGCATCTCACGTTGCAAACAGTGTAGAAACTGTTGAGACCATGCACATTTCCTTTTCGACCATTCCATCACCGTCTGGTGACACAAACAACATAGAGCTTGTATTTCCAGCTAGACTACATTAAAGGGGAGGCACCCAAAGCCGCAAGGCTTACACAACGCATTTTACGCAAGCACACGTGTACATTTCATGCAAAGACACATGAACTAGCTTGCCAAGGTCAGATGCTATAAATATGCACAATCAAAAACTTGAACACATGAACACACACACACGCGCACACACTCATTAACACACAACTGCGCAATCACGCACACAACCCACGCACAAACACTCACGTCTGGCTTCACAGCGTCTTTGGGGCTGGCAGGGGGAAGGGGGGATGTAAAGGTGCAGTTGGGGCCAGTAAAGGGCGGGGACTTCAAACCTTGTAGCCTCCGTCCAGCACCCCTGTTTGCCCCATCCTTAGTCCCGCACACGCACACGCCATACACCTGGCCACCTGTGTGTGAGAAGCCACAGGATAAAGTATTAGGAAGACTCAGAAGTGAGTGACATGAGGTGATGAACAGATGCAAGTCAAGTTAGTGAGGTGGTGTGGCATGTTTAGGTGAGGGCAGGGCTAACAGTGCTGCAGTGGAATAGTCGCAATTGGAACACGCGCTGTAGAGCAGCCTCTGTCCATGTGCAAATATGATGAAATAGTTAGATTTGCCTCTGGCTTTGGCTACACTTGCGCCAAAGAGCATCCTCTGTCCATGATACGAATACTGCAAGGAGTAAACCTGTCTAACAAAGTACACACTGTTGTGATTATCCATCGAAGGAAGTGTCCAGAAACACCCGCCCCTTTTCTCCTTGGTCAGTGCCTGTAGATGTTTCAAATCAGGGTTTGTAACTTATGCGCTGACCCTGACTTGCTGGGAGCGTGGAATAGAGGACAAGCCTGTGTTTTCGAGATTTGAATGGGAATGAACCAAGTCTGTGAATTAACTAGGATTGGACAAAGCTGTCTAAATAATTTAGCCATCACCGTACGTTTAGAGCTTACCATACCGCATCCATACATATTTATGCTACACATACAGGGCTGGCCAGAGCCGTCTATTTGCTCTGTACACAATCGTACTTTTGGAGCGTTCCATGCCAATTCTTAGGTACGTACACCTTTTGAACTCACACACTCACACACACACTCTCCTGACCGTCCTGCTTTAATGGGTGCAGCAACCCTTAGCAGGTCGTGGAAGCAACTGGAAAGCAAACATGTGAGGCTGTACAAACAGGCACATGCGGACGGAGTGGCTGACATGTGAGGCTGTGCAAGCAGGCAAGTGAGGCTGGGGTGGCAGACATGGCCAGGATCAAATGCAGGTACAGCGCAGACATCACATTCCTCCTCCGAGGAAGACAAGAGGCCTATACTGGCCACAACAATTTTTGTACATCGTCCGTCCGTATAATACGTAACACGTAATATGCAATAAGTGATACAAAGGAACCTGCTATTAGACAAGATTTTGGCCAATGACGTGAATTTGCTGAAGCGAGAATGGATGGTCACCACAAGAATCTTGACCAATGAGGTGAATTTGCTGAAGCGAGAATGGATGGTCACCACAAGAATCTTGACCAATGAGGTGAAATTTGGCCAATGAGGTGCATTTGCTGAAGCACATGGATGGTCACCACAAGAAGCAGACGGACAGCACCACAACTATACAGACGGACCAGCAAACACACAGACGGACCAGCACACACCACCGCAACTATACAGACGGACAGCACCACAACTATACACACAGAACGGAAATTCTGCAAACCCTCCTGATCCCCATTCATTTCCCCCCTATTTCATTTGATCTGGTGAAGAGGTTCTACAGCACCCTTCACTTTAGCAGCTCCGTTCCGTCAATTAATGTGGGAAGCGGTTCCGGCACCAGCGCATTTCTTCCCCTTTCCTTTTTCCCTTCTCTTCCCCAACACGCCTTTCCCCAACATGCCTCAAATAAATTTCCCTGTACCTGGAAACGTGAAGTCCTGCCTCAAGGTGCCCTCCTCACAAGAGAGCTCGGTACTAGGGCCACACCTGTGCGTGTGCAAAGGTGGTGTGCGAGTGTGCAGGTGTATGTGCTGAGTGTGTATGCTTGTGTATTTGTGCATGCACATTTGTATGTGTGAGGAGTTGAGGGTTGTACGCGCACACTTATCACAATTATGGAGTGTGACAAGAACCAATCCAGGCAGGGGTGGATTACAGGGCCAACAGAGAGTGCGTGCACCCACACCCGCAACATACACGCACACACCCACCCACATCCACACCCACACACCCATACACACCCACACCCACACCCACACCCACACCCACACCCACACCCACACCCACACCCACACCCACACCCACACCCACACCCACGCACACACCCACGCACACGCATGCGCACACACCCACACACACCCTCTCAAACACATGCACACACACATGCACACGCACACACCCACACAATCACGCAAACACACGCACACGCACACGCACTCACACACGCACACGCACACGCACACGCACATACATACACACACGCACACACACATACACGCAGTTACACACATAAAGTATAAACACACTCACTCAACGCGGCCGTCCTGATGTGTGATGAGCACCAAGCCATTCAGGCAGTGAATGGTGTCAGGGAGGCACACAGGGTCGATCTCGCAGCTGCTGCCGTCTGGAGGGCAGTCACATTTCTTCTCACACACAAAGTTACCTGTGGGAGCAGCGCATGTGATACAAGCTTGTGTGGACAGAGCGTGCGCACATTACAGCAAAAAGAGAAGTGTCCCACGTGCGTGCTGTTGTCGAGGGCTAGGGTTAACGCTGGCCCTTATTCTCAATCACGCTCCCCATTAGTGCCACACAGCACTCTCTATCAGTGCCGCGCAACACTCCCTATCAGTGCCACACAACACACTTTCTACCAGTGCCACACAACACTCTCTATCAGTGCCACACAACACTCTCTATCAGTGCCACACAACACTCTCTGTCAGTTCCACGCAACGCTCTCTATCAGTGCCACGCAACGCTTTCTATCAATGCCACGCAACACTATCAGTGCCACACAGCACTCTATCAGTGCCACACAGCACTTCCTATCAGTGCCACACAGCACTTCCTATCAGTGCCACGCAACACTCTATCAATGCCACGCAACACTCTATCAGTGCCACACAACACTCTATCAGTGCCACACAACACTCTATCAGTGCCACACAACACTCTCTATCAGTGCCACGCAACACTCTCAATCAGTGCCATGCCCATGAATTCTATCTCGTCTATATTTGTGTTCCTACATTTTGCAACAGATTAAATGCTTCTGAATCTCTGCCGTACATTTCCTGTCAAGCAAGGTCGTTACTTCGGCATACTTTTTGATCACAGTGATGATAATGCCAAGGCGTTTTGTGTTCCGTGTGTGTGTGTGTGTGTGTGTGTGTGTGTGTGTGTGTGTGTGTGAATATGTACATGCGCGTGCATGCACATGATCACACACACGGACAAACACACATACACACACGTTTGGGGCAGAACTAACACCCACCAGAGATGTCAGGGTATACGTGCTGCGACCCTGGAAGGCACTGATCTGTCACACACACGTTCTCCGAGCTGCTCTTCCGTCTTTGTGGCCTGCCTTGGGTATCCTGTGTGTGCGAGTGTGTGCGGGTGTGTGCATGTACATGTGTGTTAGTGTGTGAGTGCGTGTGTGTGTTAGTGTGTGTGCGTGCGTGTGTCAGTGTGTATGCGTGTGCGTGTGTGTGTTTGTTAGTGTGTGCGTGCTTGCTAGTATGTAAAATCGAAGGAATATGCAAGACATGAAGACCAAAGGAGAAGGTGCTCACATGTTTTAAGCCTATCAAACCTGCTCAATTACAAACAGAAAGACATACGCACATATTAACATACACACATCATACACACGCACACACACTCACGCACGCACCTCTGGGTCACATGTGAAGTCAGCACACACATGTGGGTCATAATTGCCGGTGGCATTGTTGCAGGCACTCCAGCAGGTGCCTGCATTTCTCAAGTGTACGTGTGTGCGTGTGTGAATGAGCAAATATGTGAGGGTGTTCGTGTGTGCGTGCGCGTGTGTGCATGTGTCTGTGCATCAGGACATGGCAGTACGTGTAGGGTTGCAAGAAAAAAGAGAGGAGATTATTCAAGCTAATGGACATGCCCTTGGCGCTTTCTGTGCCCACACAAACACACACAGATATATGTACAAAACTTTTAAGTTCCAAATCAAAACTTGAAGCAACCTCCTTACTAACATATGCCTTGGGCCATTACTGCCATATAACACTCCCAGTTTAAGCACAGGCGCAAACACACACACACAAACACACACACCTGGTGCGGTGGAGCCCTCTGTGTGCCGAGGCAGGGTGGAGCCAGGCACGCACTTGGAGGATGTAGAGTTGCTGGGAGCTGCCACGTCACATGTGGCCCCCAGCCAGTGAGGCTGGAAGTACACGTGAAGAGTGTATATTGACAATTGATATGATGATAAAAAGGCCTCAAAACAGTCATTTACCACCATCCTCGCCCCGGCAAAGAGCATAGCACACACTCGCACTCCTGCCTTCTGCCCCACAGCTGCCATCAGCTGCTCAACATATCCACACCTACATACACACTCACACTCACACTCGCGCATAAACGCTACAAACGCCGTCCATCTGCCCCACAGCTACTGCCGTCATTCACCACAGCTGGAACACTCACACATTTACTCACACTGGCATTGACACAAAAGACACGCGCATACTGATTCGCCGCAGCCTTTTCCCATTCATATCAGTACAGCCAAACACATCATATCAGTACAGCAAAACATCACACACACGCGCACACATGAGCGCACATTCCCGAGCACACACACACACAGCACACGCAGCACGCACACACACACACACACAAACACACAACAAACCTGACTCACCTCACACACACAGCGCCCATCTGCTCCGCAGCTGCCCCTGTTTGCTGCCCCACCACTCCGCCAATTGTTGCAGTCGTCCAAGCAGCTGTGCCCACTGGCTTGGAGGGTGAGGAGAGTGGGGGTGGAGGCGTCCTTGGCGGGGGTGGCACACAGAAACAGACCTATGTTACACACAGTGTTTCTTTCCTCAGTGGCTTATTCACACGTACAGCCGCATTGAAACTATTGAGTGGCAACAAATGAGTGCACAAGAGGCAGGGTGTCAGAGGGGAGGCTTTGGAGGAGAGAGGGTGTGTGTGCGTGTGCGTGTGCTTAAATTACGTGTGTATGTCTAAGTGTGTATGTCTATCCCTAACCCTAAGTGGTCGCACAGCTCTAACCGGTGCAGCACACAGGAAAAGGCACGAGATAGAGGGAGGACTGTGAGCGTTTGTGTGCACGTGTCATGTGTGCATGTGTGCATGTGCTTGAATTCATGTGTGTATGTGTTTTGTGTGTATGTGCGTGTGCATGAATTTAAGGAAATGTGTGTGTGTGTGTGTGTGTGTTTGTGTGTGTGTGTGTGTGTGCACGCACCAAACATCTGTGCACGCTGGGCGGACTGCCCTAGGAGCTGGAGCCTTGACAGGGGCCCTGGTGGCACAGCATTAGAGTAGTCCCATGGGACAGAGCTGTTGGGGTAGTGCACCGATGCATTGGCGTGCCAAGAAGTGGGCACGGCCACCTGCACGTAACCAGCGAACACCATCTGCTGCTGCTCTGTATGCACACCTGAACTTTGGGGCAGTGCGCTGTGTGGGTAGTGCACAGATGCAGAGACGCATGGGAATGCCAGGGAAATCAAACAAGAATGATCAGGGCAGTCAGGCAGCGTTGGTAATGGACATCATTTGTCGAAAATGTCAGAAAAGGAGCCACACAGGAACGGATTGCATAACTGATTAGCACGCCACACACCAGTCTGAATTGTTTGACTGTGACGGTGCTGCTGCCTTAGACCAGAAACAGTAAATGGAGGGAGGGGGTGTACTTACCAGTGTAAGGCACACACGCCCATGCATACATACATACCTACACGCAACACAATAACACACATACACACATACACAAGTGCAAATGAGCATCCCACGTCCCACTCACCAATCCGTGCAATTCCACTGCGCTGCTGCTGTCCTGTGACAACGAGGCTAGGATGGAGTAGTAGATGGCCAGCGCGTCATGGTGGAAGCTGCATAAGGGGAAACAGGTGTGGAGGAAAACTATTAGACATTGCGCAGCTACCAGGCATTACAGACACAGCTATATGGCATTGCACAACATTGTGACATATAACGCAGCAACAGGTACGTAGTGGCAAAACAAGACCACAGCTCGACGGGTGTGCAGTGGCAGGGGTGACTGACAAGGGCAAGCTGAGCGAAGTAGTGTTGGCCAGAATTTGGCGAAGCGAGATAGTAGTCATACATGGTGGTTTTGCACGAGGCTGCCTCTAAAAAGTCTTCAGTCAACCGCAACCAAAACTCCACAAGTTGAATCGTCAGCGTAGCGGTCACGTGAAGGTCAACAATATACGCATACACATATTACGCTCGACATCATGCCCCTAAAACGCACAAATGCACACATGTACACACAGACGCATACATATGTACACACAGACACACGTGCACACACATACATGCACACCTGGAGTTTGTTGCCCAGCACACTGTCTCATGGGGCTCCAGATGTGCTGAAACAAGTCCGTTTGCTGGGAAGAGCTGCACTGGCTGATCACACTGGTCGCCAATGTATCCAACAGTTCCATTAGAGGGTAAAGAATCATTACACAGGCACCTGCCTTCCCCTAAGCTGCTGCCATGGCCAGAGCAATCTGTGTACGTGGGAAGTGCGAAGTGCGTGTGTGTATGTGTTGTGTGCGTGTGCATGCGTGTGTGTGTGTGTGTGCATGTGTGTGTGTGTGTGTGTGTGTGTGTGTGTGTGCGCGCGTGCGCGTGCGCGTGTGCGTGTGCGTGTGCGTGTGCGTGTGCGCGCGCGCGTGCGTGCGTGCGTGCGAGCGAGCGTGCGTGCGTGTGTGCGTGCGTGCATGCGTGCGTGCGTGCGTGCGTGCGTGCGTGCGTGCAT
>Ga0307960_1001965_pt1 | contig 12103 bp, 17 predicted proteins | sample OrgLakmetagen542_FD_201832 | JGI IMG/M metagenome (GOLD analysis project Ga0307960, IMG submission 201832) | Saline water microbial communities from Organic Lake, Antarctica - #542 | ecosystem: Environmental > Aquatic > Non-marine Saline and Alkaline > Saline | place: Antarctica: Organic Lake... | reverse complement strand
CCGGCCACAGCACGCTCCTTAGGGCCGACTGCACGTGCGTGTGTGAGCGTGTGTGAGCGTGTGTGTGCATGTTTGCTTGTGCTTGTGTGTGCGTATGTAAGAGAGAAAGTTTATGTTGTATGCGTGTGTGTTAGATCCACCACTAGGTGCGCAGCAGTGACAACGAAGGCCAGCCATAGCACGGTCCTCAGAGCAGACAGTACGTGTGTGTGTATGTGTGTGTATGTGTGTGTGTGTCAGTATACATTAGTGTGTGCATGTGTGTGGTGCAATACTTTAGCCTTCCCCGCACCAACCCCGGTGGGCATTTAGCCCAGCCAGTGCCTGTACAAGCGTGTGTATGCGTGCACATGCGCGCTTGTGCGTGTGCATGTGTGTTGGTGCGCTTGTGCCCACACATGCATGTGCGTGTGCATGTGCGTTGGTGCGCTTGTGCCCACACATGTACGTGCGTGTGCATGTACTTGTGTGTATGCGCGTGTGCATGTACTTGTGTGTATGTGCGTGTGCATGTACTCGTGTGTATGCGCGTGTGCATGTACGCGTGTGTATGTGCGTGTGCATGTACTTGTGTGTATGCGCATGTGCATGTGCGTTGGTGCGCTTGTGCCCACACATGTATGACGCTGGGGCTTCTGCTGACGCTGGGGCTGCTGCTGGTGCTGGAGCTGGGGCGGGGCCTGGGAGGGGAGCGGGGGGGGCAGAGGGGCCTTCTCCGCTCATCACTGTTAACTCACCTATCAAACTTTATTTTCGCTAACTCCGGGTAACCCCGGATCCTATGAATAAATATATATTTTACGATGCCGGCATCAATCCGGAGGGCAAAAAACGATATTAACCCGGGGTGATTTAAGAAAGGTACGGTATACTCTTATTTTTGTCTTCAACAACTTTCTTTGCTTGCCAACATTTGGACCAAAATATGCACAGGGCGAAGCATCCTAATGACAGTGCTGTATTTTTAATGCAGCTCACTGCTTATTTCCTCCACGAACCTGAATTGCACGTCCGCGCAAACTGCAGGTGAGATGTAGTCCATGATGTCAATGTGGATGTCGTTAAGCACCACCACAGAGCGCTCTGCATAACCCGTGCCCTCATACACAATGTTGCCAAAAATGACGCCAGTCTCTGTCGATGACACCTGCGTTAGTGGCCGTAGTTCAAACAGCTTATACGGTGGCTTTTTTTAATGGGTAAAAGACCCGAAGGCTGGGCTACGCTCAGTAATGCTCTAAGTAGTCAGAGATAAAGCAAGCCTACATGGCGATCGCAACGATGCAGAGCAGGATGCAACAAGCTTTAAGATCTAAGAGTCCAGAAGCGCAGGGCCACGCTTGGCCTAAAGGAGCGCCTGCCTGCTAGAAAGACTGAATCTAACACTTCATGCATTGAATTCCTGCACACAAAAACTGCACAGGAGATCTGCAACCTTCCCCGTTTTTTCTTTGTACCTTCCTTGTTACACCTACCTTAATGTTGGCGCGCACAACCTTTGTCTGGCCAGCAGCCAGGGTATAATTTTGTGGCCGCTCTACTAGCTTCAGATCCCCCATTGTGGCCAATTCTAAGCACAGGTTCTATAAGCACAGACAGGGCAAAAATAAGTGTGAGATTGGGCAAGTGTGTTATTGAGCGTGTGTGTTTGTAAATTTGTGGCATGTGAATGAGCGTGAGTGTATGCGTGCTTTCGGGAGCAAATTTAAAAGAAGCAATCGATGCCCTGGAGAGATGCACAAACCTGCTGTTTATTTTGGGGGGGGGATCAGGCCATAGTGCATTGCAACAGCTTTCAGTGTCTGTGTCTGTAGATGTAAAGCCTTGATACCAATCTATTTCGCAACGTACGCTGCACGCTTGAAAACACAGCGAATAATCTGATCTTGTCTGTACCTGTAGCGTTTCAGCTGTACGATTGATGACGGTGACGTCCATCACGATGTCATACTGGTGCACCTGTCGTGTGTGTGTGTGTGTGTGTGTGTGAGTGTTTGTGTGTGTGTGTGTGTGTGTGTGTGTGTGCACGCGCGCTGCTAGGAAAGGCATGCTAGCATAACTTTCAGACCATATGACAGCATACATGTACAAAGTCCAGGCACAATAGCTTCCCAACACTGCGTGAGCAAATTGTGCAACCTGCTGCACCCTGGAAAGACGTCAAGCTCAGGCCCAACACCTTCCTAATTTCCCAATCCACGACGCCACTAAAAGAAAGCCTCCTAGCCTATTTTATGATAACGCGTGGGGTTAATGCATCACAACAGAGTCCTTATCTGCAGGAGCTTCACCACGTTACCTACCCTTTGTCCACCTTTCCTAGCATCCACACAATATATTTGCCTGCAACGCCACATGCGTGGCATGTAACAAACTGTATCGGGCTATAGCAACGCTTGGAAGCTTCCCTATCATACTTCCGCACACTGTACTGACCGTGACGTATGCCTCAGCATAAACAGGGTCTGATAAGCCTGTCAGCTGCAGCACTCTGTTCAGGCGTTTGGCGTCCGACTCTGCTGACTCCACCAGACCGGTTGCTCGTTGGAGGTCTGGAACACGGTCAACATAGTGGGGCGTGTCAGCGTGTGTGTGCACTGGCGTGCATTTGCATGCATCATGTGCGGGAGTACGGAGCGCATATGAAGGTTGCATATGTGTGCTGCACTTGTACAGTTTTGTGTGCGTGGAGAGCTGTTCTCCATCATCATCGTCACCCCACCTGTGCTGACTTCATCCTCAATCTCGATTTGGCTCAGACCCTTCTTGGATTTGAGCTGCACAAAGTCTATGAGATCATCCGGTTGGCAAGCAAGTTTGGCCTCCTCCTTCTTCTGCTCTGCAGCCTCCCGGACCTGTGGTGTGCGTGCGTGTGCGTCAGGTGTGTAAACCTGTGTCACCACCACCGTGTACATTTTGTGTGTGTGACAGCGTTTGTGACGTGCAGCCTGTTAGTTTTGTGTTCAAGGACGACCAAAAGATGTGCGGACAGCCTGCATTGAAGTGGGTGCCGAACAAAAGGAGTTCAAGGAGCTACATGCACAAGTCCTGAAGCAGACATGCATGGTTCCCCTTACCCGTACCTGCTTCTCGGAAGTTAGAGCTGTGAAGGAGTCCTTGCAGCTCTCCAGCCACACCTGCAGGGAGGGGTTCAGATGGCATGGGACGAGAAGGTGACCATCAAGCAACAGGGGTCAGGTGATGAGAGCAAACGGTGTCAGGCAGAAAGTTTGTGTACTCGGGACTGCACCTCAAGCAACAAAGTACGAGGCAAAGCAAAGGCCTGGCAGTTCAACCTGCGACGCACTTCCTACCAGGTTGCGATTTAACAGGTCGCAATTAAGTACTTTTTCAGACTTGACTTAAAATCCACAACTCCCAACTTACTGGAAGCTGATGAGCTGAAGCCACCACCCAACAAAAGCGTCAAGTATTTGACACCTACGCCCATGACGCTACCTGTGCAACCAACACCACCACATCCATTCACATCCACACCCAAACACGCACACACTCATTCTACCCACCTTAACGGCCTCCTCCTCAGGATGTGCCAGCACTTGGAGGCACACCATCATGCGGTCTCTGCTGTCATCATCCAGGGGCACTGGCAGGTTGGGGGCTTCACCGAGACGTAGGATGTGGGTGATACATAGCATGGCCTCCGCGGTGGCTTTGTTCATTTTAGCCACTGCAAGAACGCACAACAAGAATCCACACACATGCGAAGAAGTGGTCAAGTGCAGGTTTTGTCGTTACACAATGCGCGGGTGCTCACAGCAAACCCTGAGTTTTAAAGACCTGTCTATACTTGCAAGTGCAAGAAGACAGTTTAAGGGGTTTAAGGAATAAGCCTATCAAATAAGCCTCTGTCAGAATTAGGTATGCATGTGAGAAAGTGCATACATATGAGCGTGTAATCTTCAGCTCCAAAGAGCTAGTACTAGGACAATCTTCGTGGCTGCAGCAATAGCTCTGCGGCGTGCCGCTGAGCTTTCAAGAGCTTGTTAGAGAGGTCACTACAAATACGAGTAACAATGGGAAAGAGAGCAGTTTTTGCAGACATGGATCTAGGCTGTAGTTCCTTGCCTTAAGATAGATTTAGGGTTTCAAGCACGGCTACTGGGCCAAATAAGCTTGGGATATACTCTCTAAACCAGCAACCTCCTTCTTTTTAATGCTTGCGTCCACCACTCACCACTGATGGCATTGAGGGCCTTGAGCCTGAGCATGAGCTTTGTCAAGGTGCCAGCAACAACGCCGCCCACAAAAAAGTCACCACCCTGGATGGATGTGCGGTAAGGGGAGGGAGTGTCTTGTGAATTAAAGGCCTCGTAATACAATCAAATGCTTGAGATGAACGAACAGAGGGCAGATATCGATTCTCATATTTCTATAAGATAAAAAGGCTCATGTTCAGACCCACCATTCCTGTTTGATAAAAAACTTGCACATTTTTCCTCTTTTAAGTAGCCAGGACCCTTAGTTAAACCTACTTAAGCACCCCTGCACACTCAGTGTTTGGTAGAAGGTGCCCAGATGTGCTGGGGAGGATTCCCTGCCAGAAGGTCGATTTAGAACAAGGCTCCGCTGTAAGCAGAGCTAAAAAACCCTCGTCGAGGCCTTCGCCATATACTGCCCAGCAACTAGCCATTTCTTGGGCTTTTCCAGAGGTCCAAATCACCTTTCTTGCAGAGAAAACACATCCAGATCAGCATTTACCGGGACCCTTAAATCCGACTCGACCAATAATTGAGACTCTCGGTTAAACCCTTAACTCTTGCTTATTGCCCGCCCTGTCCAAAGCCCAGACAGAAGGGAACCTGAGTCCTCCAGTTTTAGACTCCCCTTTTGACAGGGGAATTGGCGAAGCTATGGAAAAAGTGCACAGCCTAAGTCGGAGCAAACTAATTTTTGCGATGACAAATAATTATAAACCAATGAAGTGAAACTGTCTCAACTCGGAGCAAGTCTGCAGATGTGGCTTCACAGACTTTACATGTGTTTGGCACACTATTAGCTGGTCCCAATGAAACAAATGTTTGAGACCCGTGTGGATATTGCATTTTTTGAATTTGGATTCACCTCAGCTGTTGCTGCCCACCACGGCCCATCTCCAGCATTCCAGACCATAATACTTGACAGGGCATGCCCTGGTTGCATAATGAAGGACTCCCGACACCCAGGTGGTGGCCAGGAAGTGTGTTTACAGGGTTTCCAGAAATGCACTATTTTTGCCCAGCGGACAGGCCCACGCACCAAGTCCTTTGGGGACGAATTTTCACCTCCCCCTTCTTTTGTTGTAATGGGCATGATTTAATTCAAAACGTGTCTGGAAACAAAAAAATGGTGAAAATTGGATTTGGAGTCACATTTCTGTACCCATGCATGGGTACAACCCCCTTTTTGGCAGGGAAATGGCACAAATCCAGCCCTCAATTCACACAGCGGACCCCATACCCTTATTTTTTGGCGCAGAAGTGTTTCATATGTTGTTTCTTACTACCCTGAACAATTAAAAGTCAAAAACGATGAGGTTCGTTATAGGGACGAAATTTGGCCGGGACTGGTGGGTCTGACTCATGGGCAAATCAGAGTTGTGCATTTCCAAGTGATCGAGTCAGCAAAAATGTTACAAATTCCCAGCAAAATGTAACGAAGAGGACGCTTCCAACTGCCTGCATCCTCGTCCAGAGGTCCCGTGTGTATGAAACAAACAGCAAAAAACGTAATAGGCACACTCACCAGCAGCAGGGCTCGGAGGTTGTGGGTGCACACAGGCATGGAAGGGTTAATAGGTGCAGACTCCACTGCCGTCTGTGTGGCATACGTGCCATCCGCCAAGACAGCTGGCCGTCGCACCACAGTCGCAAGCTGCACCGAGGCCTGAGCGCTAGCAACCTCTGCACTACTCCCTACATGCAGGAGAATTAAGGCAAAGATGTACGGTTAGCACGCGTCAGGGTTGTGGACCAGAGCAGGCCATTCTGCATCAAGTGCTTCCATGGACGTGCACTTTGCATATGCAGTCAAGACCCTGAAACTTAGAAGGCACCAGCACTCCAAGGGCCACCAGCACACTGGCTCTCACCACCCTTACCCTCAGGGGACAGGAACGGCGCAGGTCCCAGCGCCTGCATTATAACATCCACTGCAGCTTCCACGTCCTCGACAGTGGTACTGTACTCGCCCAGTAGCCACAGCGCAGTGGAGCACACACGGGAGGACCTGCGAGTGGGTCGGTGACACGGGTGCGGGTGCTGGTGCTAATGTGTTTCTGTGTGCCTGCACGCACGCACATGCCTGTGCGTGTGCGTGTATTCATGTACTCAAGCTTGCATCTCTGCGAGAGATGTTCTGCACATAGCTTAACTGCTCCTGCGCAGAGGCAAAGGACGTAAGTAGCCGAGGCTTCTCTAATGCAGCATTGAAACAAGATTGACCGCCCATCCAATTCAAAGCCCCTTTGCAAACTTGTGCATGCACGCTTCTTCTTTGCTCAAACAATCTGGAGAATTGGACACACTAATTTATTTCTGCACAATCTGGCTCCTGCGTACCATAAGTTGCTTTTGAATCCCTTCTACCCAACAGCACAGCAAAATTGTCAAAAAAGTTGGTCACTTCCTGATGCACATTCGTACACGCCTCCTCACCTAATTTGAGAAAAGGTGTCACGCAGGCGCTCCAGAATGGAAGGACGTAACTTATCGTTGGTCTCTACAATCTCGCGCACAAAGAAAATGACGTCCAGTGCGCTTGCGGTGTTGGCATCCCCCAAAAAGTCCATGAGCAGGTGCACAACGTTGCTGGCCACATCAGGGAATTTGAGTGCACAGGAGTGGATGGCCTGCAGCATGACAAGAGAAAGTGCGACACGCATGCTTAAGCAATCGTAAGGCTGTGTGTGTGTGTGTGCGCGCTTGTGTGTTCACTGTATGCCTGGAGGCTCAGGAAATGTGAGTGCACAGTCCTGGATGGCATGCTCATATATTAACAATCAGTGTGAGCAGGAACTGTAGCTAAGCCTAGATCAAGGTATAAGCAAGGGTGAGAGTTGAGTTCGAGAAGCCACGTAACACTGTGTGCGTCCTCCGCACACGAACTGAAACAGTTGAAAGGTTGAGCACTGTAAATCAGATTGCAGTTCCCTACAGAAGGCGTGCAAGGTGGCACAAAAAGTCTTGATGTCCACTTTGGACTCTGGTCTAAAGAAGTGTAGATGACCTTGCCAGCATGTACGTAAGGCATATGTTGCATGTTATAACACTCAAAGTAAACATGTGTAGGGCTGGTAAACGGCATGTGCATCGCTCATTGCACGCGCGTACGGGTTAAATAAACAGCACGTCTTCTCACCCACTTGAGCATGCACACTGACCTGCACAAGCATCTGCCGGTAGTCGCCGCCCTTCTCAAAGTCTTTATTTTGCGTCTTCACCACCTCCTTCTTCAGCACCATCACCACCTGTGCAGGGCACACAATGGTATCTGAGGTAAGAATTGCAAGTTTTACTTTCAAATGGCTGCAGTCCCGTGCCAACTTTCCACAACTCACAAAGGCGCTCACCTCGTCAATGTTGCGAGACGTGATGAGGTCCATGGAGATGTCCAGGGTTTTCTTGCGGATGTCCATGTTGGGACTGGTCAGGGCGCGCAGGATGTCCAGGAGCATGTCCTGCATGCAAAGGATTTTGTGCACGGAACTAGGCGTGCGCCGCCTGACAAAGTGACTCAGAGCACAAGGCGCGGAAAGGTGAACGGCAAATTTCTGCAGGCATGGCTGCATCCTGCGCACGACCCGCATGCCGTAATTACATTTTTTACACGTTACGTCACAAATTACCGTGCCACGCACGTTTTAATCACATTGGATGGAGTCGGCTGTTTATGGTTTACCTGCATGACCTCCCGATGCTTTTGCTTGAGCTCTTGCAGGCGGTCCAGCACAATAAGCTTGACGTTGTTGTCGCTCTGGGACACAAGCAGCTGGCAGTAGCAGTTGGCGGCCGCACGAATGGCAGAGGGCGCTTGGGACAGGGACACCAGCGTGACAGCACACTCGTACACCACAGCGGTGCTGCTGCTTTGTAGCAGGGAAAGGATGATCTTGATGAAGCGCCCCTTCTCTGCCGGGTTGGCACGGCACACCTGCAGTGGCAGTGGCAGTGTGTGTGTGTGTGTGTGTGTGTGCGTGTGCGTGTGCGTGTGTGTGTGTGTGTGTGTGTTTCAGTCAGTAGTCACCTTGCGAATGAGCTCGAGCACTGCCATCTGCAGAATGTCGCCCCAGCTGGACACGTTGTCGACGTTTTCAAACAGGTACCGGACCGCCCGATCTTGCGCGTAGTTGGCGAGCATGACAAACGCGTTGCGCCGAGTGCTGAGATCTTGCTCGTTCCGTAGCGTCTTCTCGATGGTCTCAGGAGCATCCTGGTGGAAAGGGGGGACAGATGGGAGGAGTTTCGGTTATTTCCGTGTGCTTCCCATCACACGAGAGAAGCAGAGAGCTAAGTGAGCCGGGTGCCGGAGCAGTCTTAGAGGAACAGGATTGCGGACACTGTTGCTGTGACACCACATATCCTGTGTACAGCCTTCTTCTTGAACCCCCCTATGCCTACCTGCAACAGGAGTTCGCCCTTTGGGAACTTGTAGATAGCATTGATGGCCAGCACAGCACTACGCCGTACATAGGAGTGCCTGTGCTCCAGGTTGCTCAGGATGGAGGGCACGAGGGGCTCCAGAATTTCCTCCTCTCTGATGCGGCACAAGAAACGCAGTGTGACACCCCTGATGTACTCGTTGGGATGCTGAAGATTGTTCCGCAGGTTTTGGCAAATCAGAATCTGGAGGGAGGCAGGGATGGACAGCAAGTGTTTTGAGGCTCTGTTCCAAAGACCTGAGAACATTTCGTGCACACAAACACGCACACACACGCACACACAAACACGCACACACATACACGCGCACAGACACACAGACACAAACACCCACACCCACAGACATACGCACCTACACCCACACCCATACCCACATCCACACATGCGCCCACACACCCGCACGCGCACGCGCACCCACACGCACACCCGCACCCTCAGACATACACACCTACACCCACACACGCACCCACATACCCCCAGGCACACACCCACACCCAAACAAATGTCAACTCATACAACAGCAACACCATGCAACCAAACAATACGGAAATATATGTAAGGAACAGCGCGTGCACACACATACGCACATACGCACTAACATACACGCCAAGTTAGGTGCACATCCAGATACACAAGCCCCTCTCACTTACCCAAGAAACCTGCACATGCATTGACACGAGAATTTAATACGCACATAAACACTCCCCACTCCTTCCCATCATTTAACAAATTTGCCTGCAACTTACACATACATCTACAGGCAATTTGATTCCCAATGTGAGTGCCCAACTCTTCCCCTCCCCTCACAGCAGACACACATGAAAACAAATAACACACACTTGCACACACACATGTGCATATACACACGTGCGCACGCACGCATGCATATAAACAAACACACAGACAATTTAAACACACACATAAACACACACACACACACGCGCGTGCGCACACGTTTATAAACACAGATACAAGTGTCGCCTACCATTTCTGGGAGCAGTTTCCCGGATGAGTCGGTCTTTTCAATGGCTTCCTGTGCGTGCAAGTCACAAGGCGTCTCGCTAACAAAAAAAGTGCATGAAAACGCTGACACGTATACCAGCCTCATGCTGCTGGTACATTTGGCGCATCAGTATGTTAGGTGAGATGCGTACGTTAGGTGAGCCTTTGCCTGTCATACTACCAGGACAGGCATATTTCGTAGGTGCACAGAAAGAGGGGCAAATGCTTGGCTGGCTCACGATGTCTGCAGGACGCAGTGCCAGCAGGTTGAACATGCTAAGCAGGGGAGGTGCATCCTGCAAAACACAGTGCTCTTTCTAGGCGTGCTAAATGCAAGCGTACACAACCGGTGCCTCGTTGTTGCTAACGATGTGTATATGTCTGCTCTGCTTTTCAAATGAGTGCTTGGCAGAAGTCTTGAATGATAACGTTTTGTTGGTACCCCCTCTCTCTCTTCCCCTGCCCCTACCAGATACAGGAGCAGCAGCTTCTGCACGGTGTGGTCCTCTGAAGGCAGGACGTAGCGCACAATGGTGATGAAGAGCTGCGGCATCTGCTCCCCACTGAGGAGCAGCATGATGGCCTTCTTCATCGCCAGGACCTTGGCCTCCGCATCATTGCCCTCTAGGGCCTCCTTAATCTCCGTGGGGCTTGCCTGGCGCTCGCAAGCCACCAGCATCGAGCACGACTTCTCCACGGAGGAGAACGCCATGCTTCCCTTTTTGGCGAACTTGCTTGGACGTCCCCTTTTGGGGTTTGATTATTGGCCCCAAACCATTAAATTTGCTAATGTAATAATTAATCAATATGGAGGTGAAAGTGGTTAGTTGTTTAATAGCTGGATACAAGACTGGATTAGTACTAGGCTTTTTATAGTGAGTCCTTCTTCTCGTCTTGTGTGGCTGGCTATAATTGTTGCCTTGGCAAAGCTTTTGAGAAGCAAGTGTGTCTGTGCTCACGTGCGTTTACGCACGTGCCTTGGCAAAGCTTTTGAGAAGCAAGTGTGCTGCAGCCTGTGATGCTTGTGTCAGGCTTCCAGTTTTGCGCACATCGCCTTGATCGTGAGGGCCACTAGCCTCGTGCACTTCTTTGCTTGCGTGCGTGTGTACTGACGAGAATTGGGGAGCGACACAAGTCGCACACACGATCATCACCTCCCCGATGCAGGCAAACACAGCACTCACAGCCAGGAGTACAGATCCAGCAACTACATGCACACGGCAGCAAATATTGCAGGAAGTGGGAAAAGGCCATGGGAAGATGATGCAGATAAGGTGACAGGGGAGCATCCTGCCTTCGCCAGTTCCATCAAGGTGCAGCAAAAAAGCCTAGGGGTGCTGGGTTTGCAGCAGCAGCAGCAGCAGCAGCAGCAGCAACAGCAGCAGCAAGAAGGGGAGGGTATGAATAGTGAGGATTTGGAGGAGGGCGAAGACGAGGAGGAGGAGGAGGAGGAGGAGGAGGAGGAGGAGAGTGGTATGTTTAAAATGCTTATCTGGTATCACGTGGCTGCTTCAAAGCGCAGTGACTGACTATCCCGTATTTCATCCTGAATGGACAGAATACGTGGGAAAGGGGCGATGCCGGAGAAGATGGAGGCGGCCAGTAACGCTCGATCAACTGCAGGTATGTATTACTGTGGAAGTGATTTAACTGCGATTACTCTTGCATTTTCTTTTGCTGTGCGGCTTGGTGGTAAGGGTAAAACCTAAGCTACCTTTTGGTGGCGAAGGGCTCGTCCTCAGACCCAGGGTTCTGATTTTCAGGCCTCCTTCCTGAGTTGTAGGGAAAAAGCATAAAGTCAACCATGGTCATTATGATGCTATCACAGGTCGCTCAGTCTCCTCTTGTGCTAGATGAAGTGAGGCGCCTGCCAAATGGTGAGCTGGAGATCACAGCCCACTGCCCGTTTGGAACGTTCAAAGGGGAGGTTGCTCTAGGGCTTGCCAAGTTCATTTAGGTTGCGGCTATATCACGGTAATGCTGCTTAACGAAGGTTTCTCTTATACATCTTAAGTGACGCAGCAACAATCGCACACACGTACGTACCCCTCGCCATGTGCCTCTTGGGAAGTGCTGGATGCGGCTCTACAGCTGGGGAAGCCTTTGGTCTTCCAGACGTAGCAGGAAAAGCCCCATGATCCTCACTTATTAGGTGGCATATAACTTATTGTTGACAATAAGGGGCTTTAAGGTGCTGGCACCTAAGTGATCCCACCCCTCTTTTCCCTTTTTATGGTGGCCGTATTCATTTATTTTCAAGTTTACCTCTTTTCAATATCAGCCCTTTTAATAAACTTAAAAGGCTTGAAACAATCTTAAGGCTGATCCTTTCGGCCTATTTGTAGTGGGCTCACATTCCTTGACCTAAACGAAATGCTGCTGCCATCAACTAGTGGCACGCTATCTTTGCATAGGCAGGTGAGCCCACTCCCCAAAACGAGAGG
>Ga0307960_1001959_pt1 | contig 12116 bp, 10 predicted proteins | sample OrgLakmetagen542_FD_201832 | JGI IMG/M metagenome (GOLD analysis project Ga0307960, IMG submission 201832) | Saline water microbial communities from Organic Lake, Antarctica - #542 | ecosystem: Environmental > Aquatic > Non-marine Saline and Alkaline > Saline | place: Antarctica: Organic Lake... | reverse complement strand
CACACACACACAGGCACACACATGCACATGCACACACGCACGCACGCACGCACGCACACACACAGGCACACACACGCACGTCATACACCCACATTAATAATTGCACTCGTAAACTTACAACACACTCATGCGCGTCAAGCAGGCTTCTTGCATACGCACGTTCACGCTCGCATGCACATGCATTCACAAGCACATGCCTGCTCGTGCCGGCATGTATGCTCACATGCACATCCCACACAAGGTCATACTCAAGACGAAATATCTTCTTCCTCCTGCGCAGTTTGTTTAAGTGTCTTCAACAGCACACTGAAGAGGTGAGGAATCCCCTGGTGTTGTGTTTAATTCTTGCAATGATGAGTTAGGTATTATATGGTCTCAAGAAGAAGAACAGACCACACGCACCCTCACCCTCACCCTTACGCACGCACACAACACACGACACACACACACACGCACACACACATACACGCACGCATGCACGCACGCACGCGCGCACACACAACACACGCACACACACTCTCTCACATACAAACACAATTATGTTCTTCAGGCCAATAGACGTTGGGTGTCATTCATTCTGCGAAAGATGCATACAGGCTTCACCCGCGTCCTTCTCTACCTGTCCAGGTGTGAACTTTCTACGTCAGCACATCTGCTAAAACGTGTTGAAATTTTCGGAACGCCTTTGAGGCGTTTCTCTCTCAAACCCCATTATAATTGCAAAGGCCCTTCCTGCAACTACAGAATGCCGTGCAGTAACTGGCAACTTCCACACCAACTACTCCTTGTTGAGATGCATTCAAGCCATGGAGGTAAGAGTTCCAGCTTCATCATGTTTGGTCTGTGCAATTTACGTTTCCGCTGAGTTTGTCGAACTGTAAATTGCCAGCTATTGTGTACACGTGCACAAGGATGCATAATTGCAGCACTCTTTCAACTAATTAAAGGGTGTCTTGGGTTAAGGTCATTATAAGCCACTGCTCTCTGATCTCTGATACAACAAATCTGTCTGAAATCAAATTTCACAGTTAGGAAAGCTCAATGCAACTCTTTGCCTGCACACAGTACTCGTGCCGTCTTTAAAACCTACAATTTTTTCTTTGACATTACCTTAAGGAATCAGGGAGCTTGCCCCCTCCTCCACCGCTGCAACAACAAGGTGTGTCTGTGTGTGTGCGCGTGTGTGTATGTGTGTGCGTGTGTGTGTGTGTGCGCGCATGTGTGTGTATGTGTGTATATGTGTGTGTGTTTGTGTGTTTATGTAAATGTTTGTAAGCGTGTGCTGCGACCTTACAGCTGGTGCAATATAACTTTTGTCCATTCCTCGGTGTGGCAAGCATGTCGTTGAGTAAAAGCTGAAGATCAGAGGTTGGCGCCGATGTTGAGCAGCCGTCGTACAAGGTGCACACGTGCACACCTCTTTTCTCCGCCTGCAAAAGCTCACAAGCATCGTTCCCTGTTCAAGTACATCATTCCCTGCTCAAGTACACCATTTCTTTTTTCAAGTACGTGATTCTTTGTTCAAGTACATCATTCCCTGTTCAAGTACATCATTCCCTGGTCGATTACATCATTCCCTATTTCAAATACAGCATTCCCTACTCAAATACAGCATTTCCTATTTCAAGTACATCATTCCCTGTTCAATTACATCATTCCCTGTCCAAGCACATCCTGCACCGTACTACCTCTCCGTTATTACACCGCACTCTGTGCTGGACAGCACTAACAGATCGGTTGCACCCACTCTCCCACCCACCCCACTGCCAACAATCCCTGTTTCTTTCATGCCTGCCAGTCTTTACGAATGTGCGTACTTTTTGCCGTGGTTTGTGTCTTCCTCATTGTCTCTATTCCAGCCTGTGCATGCATTGCCGACCCCCGCAGGGCGTAGGACTCAACAAAGTCGAGGCAACTCCAGGTCGTCTCCACCATCTCAGACTGCCTGCCAGCCCATCACGATTCTGGAGCAACTACAAAAAGTACGTGCTGATGTTGCCTCACAAAAGGGGCATCGCTCAGCATCTGAAGAACACAAAACCTGCGCTTTTCGTTTTGCTCCAATACACATGTGTGTAGGGCAGGACGCATTCCTGCCCAAATATACCCTCTTTGCTCCAATACACATGTGTATAGGGTAGGACCTTTTCCTGGTATATACACATGTGTATAGGGTAGGACCTTTTCCTGGTATATATACATGTGTATAGGGTAGGACGCATTCCTGCCCGAATATACCCTCTTTGCTCTCAGACTGTTTTTAGCTTGCACGTTGCGCTCATTTGCTTTGGCGGTGGCAAGCAGTCACTGTCGTCAAACTTGCTGCAGCTGGCCTATAGTGCTGCCCAGCGTCACAAGTAGGGTTGGCCAGAACCTTATATATACGGTGTATATACGTTATTGTTTGCAGGGATTTCATCAACTATACGGTTATATACAGTATATATATATATATATATACGGTTCTGGCCACCCTAGTCGTGAGCATCCCTACTTGTTCAAATTAAGATGCTTTATTTGCAGTTTTAGATTTTGTGTCAGCTTACAAATACCTGGCCCTTTTCATCAGTCAAGCTGTTTGCTCTCAGCTCGCAGTCAGTCACAAAGTGCTACTTTTCAGCGACAGGGTTGTGTTCTTGGAAATTGCTTGCGTACACATCATAATCCCCTGTGCGTGCCTAGCAATACTTTGGTGCTGCCTCGGCGACGGGGATGATGCAGCACAACTCCACAACTCCACATTTTGTTTGCTGGAAAAAGCTGCTGTGAATCACAAAAACTGCCACCGAAATCACTAGTCAAAGTAGGGCTTTTTTGGCGACATGCCGGCCGAAATATGTGTTCTGCATTTTAGTGCGGCTTAATGTGTAGCCCTTATTAACTTGTTCCCCCATCTGTCCTAAGCTCCTTAAAACACTTTAACATGAATGCTTATGTTGTCATACATACATTAAGTTTCATGCCTTTTTTGTTCCATTCGCAGGCATGGCGTTGGATTGTCCTTTTTCTGGGCGTAGTCTACCTCCTGTCACCATGGGACATCATCCCAGGTTTGTGTATCTGCGTGTTTGTGTTTGTGCATGTTCGTGTATGTGCGTGTTTGTGCGTGTTTGTGCGTGTGCATGTTCGTGTATGTGCGTGTTTGTGCGTGTTTGTGCGTGTGCGTGTTTGTGCGGTTGCATGTGCGTGTGCGTGTGCGTGTGCGTGTGCGTGTGCGTGTGCATGTGCATGTGCATGTGTGTGTGTTTATGTCGACAGTTTGTGCACCCACTACTTACCGTTGCAACTGGCAGACTTTTATCTGCGTAAATTATTAAAAATACTATACTTCAGATTTGCAGCTACGCTGCAAGCTGAACACAACCAATCCGCAATTTGGTTAACCTGACACTTTACATTCTTCCGTCCAAACCTGCAGATGTTATCCCGCTCATTGGGTGGGTGGACGACTTTTTTGTGTTTCTGGCATTTGTTCTGCCCATCATAATGCAGCAGATTCGGCAGTGAATCGCTATAGTCGCCATTATTGTGTATGTTTTGTTTCTTCAACGCTGGGTGCGACTCGTGCCAGCGCTTTCGTTACATAGTTAAACAAGTGTCGTCATTTATGTGTACATATCTGTAGGCCTGGTACAACACGTGCAAGTCCTCCTGTTGCTCAATTATCTTAGATGTTTGTGGCAATCTGCTCGGCAGTGTATATGTTCTCTTCTTTTGTGCTTTTGAAAGCAGAAGCTCTCTGTACCAAATAAATTTGTACGTGTTACTGTTGTGCATTTTCTGCGTTAAGCTAGATAAGATGTTTTGTATGTATCATTATTCATTTCCTTCTTTCATGTAACTCGATTTCATGCAACTCAATTCTTATATATTACTATTCATGCGCATAAATCTTGCTTCTCCTGGCTCCTTGTTTTCTGGTTGTGTGCGCCCCTTCATTGACATTCGTCGCTGCTGATGTAAATTTTATGTCTGCTGGTTTCAGACTTATGCAATACAGCGAATGAATAACCAGGATGGGATAAACCAGGATGAAGTTTCGGAGCTGTAAAAAAAATGTCAACAGAATGCTGTCGAAACGAGCTCCATTGGGCTTTTAATGATGTTTATTTTTTGGCGATAGAAAAATCCGTCGACCATTATGCTAGCACGCACTCTGCTTCCACAACAAAAATCCCTCCCGTGCAATCAGAGGAGTTCAAGAAGAGGAACCGCAAGGATTTTGGCAGCAAGAGCTTCAAAAAGCCGCGAGGCAGATTGTAGTAGGCCATCACTGAAAGGCTACTGGAAGGAGGATGATGGCCTGAGTTCCTACGTAGCCACACTGCAGCCTGAGTTGCAGCAAATGCTGGAGTTCCACGAGGAGGTAGGTGCGGTCAGAGGTCGATATCCTGTCCCAGTGTACAGTTTGCAAGACTCTCTTTTTTGCTCGTGCTGCTCATCTTGTCACCCCATCTGTGGTGTTTGCACACCTCACAGTAAGTTCCTTAGCTATATTGCTCATGGTTGTTTTATATCTGGGAACAACCCTGTACCTTGAAGTCTGTTGCAGCTCAGGGGAAGATTTCTTCTGGCTACGTGAAAGCTGATCTGATAACTCCCTCTGCTGCTCCTTCAACGCGTGTTTTGCTCTGTTTTCCTCACAAAGCTCTTGCAAGGCTTTCAAGCTGTAGCGTGTGACACTGGCGGTCCTCTCCAGCCTGTTGCGACAGAGTATGCGCCATCTGACGGCAAGCTCGTCACAAAGAGTTTAGACGGAAATTCAACGTATGCATTCTAATGCCTTTGTTTCGCTTGCTTTATATGGAGACTGCGTGCCTACTACGAGTTGCCAGTGATTTCTAATCACTTTTTTTCGCAGGTATGTTCTCTACACACTTGCCGGTGGAGCTATCGAGTAAGTGAGCAAGTGCTCCGTTGGTTGGCGTGCTGAGTCTTTAACTTTATTGTGGTGATTTCACATACCAGCACAAGTTATCCACATTTAAATTGTGTGCTCGTACTTAAATGGATCAAGCACATTCTTGACACTGAACTCATTTCTTCTTCTCGCTTGCCGCATTTTTCCTTGCGTGGCGATTCAGTACTGCTTATTATTTTGCATGTAGAGCAGAGATGGAATTTGAGAAGCAATGGGATCAGATGAAGGGATCCTGTGCTTATAGTGATATACAGTCGACCTTAATAAGGATGGTGGCCGTTTACACTTATTACAAGCAAGGTGGAGAAGTTTTACGTTACCCGGTACATAAGTGGCTCCTTTTCCTTAATCAATGTAGGAAGCGGTTTTTACTGCCTGCGTAGCTTTTTCTTTAAATCTTTTTTTCAAGGTGGCCATACGAGGCAAACCGTCAAATCTTAGACACTAATGTTGACCCCAACAATGCAGGCACCTGACTGCAGCGACTGGTGTGGTGCCCCAGATCGGTCTCGTCTATGCTAAGATATCTTGCCAGGCAAACCTTGAATATGGGTAAGTGGTCTTATAACGCTGGGTGCGTCCTGTTGATATTGCTGTAGGTGTAACTGTATAACAAGTACCCACACTACTCAACAATTTGATTGCAGCACACCATTCTTTGACATTGAACTGACGGGTCTCAAGGACAGGGGCGTGCTCGTCTGCTGTCTGCCCACTCCACGGCTGTCGTGGATGCTACATCCTGGTAAGCTTTTCATCAAGGTTTGTGTGTGACGTAGGAAGCCTAACAGCAGTCAATGGAAGTTTAACTGCTACATCCTGGTAAGCTTTCCATCATGGTTTGTGTGTGACGTAGGAAGCTTAACGGCAGTTAATGGAAGTTAAACTGCTGGCTGTGTAGGGAATGTATACGTAAGCCCCCTTTGGGCCTGGATTAAGAGAAGTTTGACTGGTAGCTGTTTGAAAGAGACCAAGCTGGCTGCTTGTAGTGCAAAAAGAGAGGACAGTCGATATCATTTGCAGGAAGGGCAGGAGTGAAAAAGAAGGGGGAAATTATGCAGGCAATGAAAACCACTCCCCGCAGGAAATGATGACAGGCATACTTTGCAATACCTATATGTGAAAACTTGCAATCATTTTGGCCTGTGATGATCCCTTCACAAGTGCAATCTACCTTGACTTGGATCAGAGTCCATCCTGTACCTAAGAGGCACCAAATCGACAAGCAAAGAATTGGTAATAGGGTATTCTGTGTCCCCCCTCCTTTCTCACAACAAGCTTACAACAACATCGTTTTATTGCAGACTATCTTGCCAAATATTGGCGCAAGCCTGTGACCATCGAGCCTCTGTCAAATAGCTCTGGAGGGAGCAGCCTGACGCTCACCTTCGAGGAGCTAGAGCGACTTGTGTGGGCACGGATGCCTCCTGCGACAGGTGTGTGTGATAGTTTTTTAAGTGGGTTTCAACAGTGTGATTGGTTACTGGGCGGTGTGGTTGCCTTTGTGGATCTACAGCATTGCGTGTGTGGGTGCGGATGCCTCCTGCTACAGGCAAGTGTGGGAACTTTCTGGGTGGGTGAGATTGCCTCCGGGTGATTGGCCGCTGCATGATTGGCCACTGAGCAAGGCAGGGATGATCAGCTTTGAGGATCTAGAGCATCGCGTGTGTGGGCACATATGCCTCCTGCAACATGTGTGCTATTGTTCTTCAGAAGTGTCACCAAGAATGGAATGTTTGCTTCTTCTGTGTTCCTGTGTCATTAGAAGGCGTTTTTGGAACTTTAAGAGATGGATGCCCCTGGAATAACCTTTTGAGGTCATCTGTTTCAGCCTGCTTTCCACTTTGGTGGCTAAGCTTGCTTTTGGGGTTGCATTCATTTTTGAGGCCTGTCCACTTTTGAGGCTGAGTCCACTAGGTTACATAGTTTGCTCGAGCCCTGTCCTGACACCTGGTTGCTTGCTACTCATGAGAGGCCCAGATCGCGTGCAATTGCACCTTGGTGCTCGGTGCACCTGCATTGAACCTTGAGCACCCTTTTCAAGCCTTGTGTTGACATCAGGCTTGTGCAAGTACGGTCAGACGGTACGGTACGATTAGGACGGTACAGACCGTCTTTTCTTAAAATACGGCATCTTAGCGTATTTTGGTGACCGTAGTTCGATCCTGTTTGACCCTGTTTGACCCTGTTTGACCCTGTGTTGACATGTTTACAATGGTGAGAAATAAATGGAAATGCATGGCTCCTATATAGTATCAGCAGGGCGGACCAGAACTGTGTACGCACAGCGTATGTATGGTAATTTACCTGCTAAACATACCGTGCGTACAACGTAATTACGTGCATATGTACCTTTGTATGCTCGCAAGGCACGCGGTACTCATACTGAGAAAAATATACCTATGTGCATATGTATATATGTATGGTTCTGGTCAACTTGGAGCACCTGTGTTGAACTTAAGGGCGTGTTATTTACAGAGAGCGAATAAAGGAAACCAACAGGTAAAGTAACCTGAAAAGCAACCATAAAGTAAGCCAGCTAGCCTGCCCCCTAACAACCAGCATACCTTACACGCAAGGCATAGGGTCCTCGTACATAGAAAGATACAATCTACATCTTTGACCGAAGGCTCGCACTGTAACAACACAAGTACTCTCCATATGTCCAGACCGGTACCTCAGACATAGACGTCTAATTTACACACGCACTCTTCCTTTCTTCCTTCACACAGGCTTTTCTGCCCCTCCGACACCCCCTCCAGATTCTCCCACACCCCTGTACAGCGCATTCCACAGTGCGAGTCTTTACACACGTCTGGCTGCCGCCCCTGGTCTCCTCTTTTCCTTTGATCCCAGAAACAGGCCTGCATTTGAAGCCGCACGGGCAGATGTCAACGCAGTATGTGCTTAGCTATTGCTTCATCTGAGTTGTTTAAGATAAAGGAAGTTGATCCGAGGTGCTCCTTTGGGTGTGTGAAGTCATGTACATGTGTGTGTGTTTGTGTGTGAGTGTGAGTGTGAGTGTGAGTGTGTGTGTGTGAGTGTGTGTGTGTGTCTGTGTGTGTGTGTGTGTGTGTGTGTGTGTGTGTGTGTGTGTGTGTGTGTGTGTGTGTGTGTGAGTGTGTGTGTGTGTGTGTGTGTGTGTGTGTGTGTGTGTGTGTGTGTGTGTGTGTGTGTGTGTGTGAGTGTGTGTGTGTGTGTGTGTGTGTGTGTGTGTGTGTGTGAGTGTGTGTTTTGGCATTGCAAACACAACCCATATGCACACACATGCGCACACACCACCGCCTGTACAGGCACTGTCTTTTTACAAGCAGTGGATCATTGTGGACAGAGCTTCTGGGCAGCCCTTGCAAGGGGAAGAGTTGGTCGAGTGCCGCAAAATGACAGCTGCTGCCGCACGTTTCCTGCAGTTTGATCCTGACGGTGGGAACTGGCAATATAATACAGAAAGCGGTGAAAGTTCCTTGCTGTAGTAGTGCGAGGAACTATGTCACGCTATGTGCCAAAACACAATTAGAGGGTGCCTGTCATTGACGTTGTGCCTTTGCACACAGAAGCTTGGTCTCAAGCAAGCCCAAAATCTGATCGATTTCGGGATACACAACAAAGATCTGACTTTTGTTACACACAACACTTCCTTGCACATGCAGTGGGACGCACTGAAAGGTTACTGGGCAAGGAGGCTGTCGTCAAGATGCTCCGAACAGTCTCGGGAGAAGCCTCGGTCAATGCACCACTATGGTGGATGCAATAATAGAGCCCTTACACCTGTCAGTATTTCCATTTGCCTCCATCAGTTCAGAGGTCTGTGCAACAGCCTTTTCCATATGCAGATCAATTTGACTAAGTGAGTAAAATTTATACAAACGATGTCAACGGGTCTACAACCCTCGCCCTACTTGGAGGTAAAGAACTTGAACAGGTCAAGACAAGAACTGCCAGGCCCGGAAACATCAAGAAATCATGAGTAAAAATGCTTGCATTACCTGTTTCGGAAAATTTGGAACCTGGAATGTCCTAAACTGGATTTTGACCTGACACCGCTGTGCCGCTGTTTATACTAGATGATTTGTGACGGGATTCAGGTGGGGAAACGCTGCAGGCCAGCCAGGGGATGTCATATGAAAAAGAGACGACTATTGCAATTTTACAGCCCCTAGATCATTCGTGACCTGTTTAATTAATGCTTGAGTCCGGCTCAAGATCGGGCCGAGCAATTAACTCATTGTCTGATGAGGTTATCATGAATCGTGAGGAAGTGCACAAACAACTGCTGTTCAACTGAAAGGAGGCGGCAAAAAATTTTCATGCAACCAAAGAAGAAAGACAAATAAACGCGAAAAGAGTAAACACTACCGGCAAAAATTAGGAAAGGATATTGTTTTGTGTTCTGCACCGCCCAATGAAAGCATAGACAACATTTCACCTGGAGAATAGAATTTGAGGGGCTTTTCAGTGGGGATGAGGTGGTTGGGAGGCTGAAGCCTGCACACCGCCAAGAGTATTGCTCAGATATTTGTAGGGGTTGTGTTCAATGTCTCGTCTGTTGAGGTTTATATCGGAGGTCTTACACACCATTGGCAAGCAAATCCGTACCTCAACAGACCCCACTGGCAAACTGCTCAATGCAACACGCAGCTTAAAGGATTCTTGGTACTTGCCAATCTTCACAGAAGAATGGTGGATCACCTTGCTGGGGAAATTTCCTGAATGATTTGACAGCTGAGAAAACTGAATGGGTTTGGAAAGATGCGCACAAACAAGCTTTTGAGTTGAAGAGACGCATAACTGAGACACCCATTTTTGTCCATGCACCACATCCAACTGCACAATTCATTGTAGAGACGGACTCTTCACACCAGGCGACTGGAGCTGTACTTTACCAATGTCCCTTACCAGGGCTGAAACAGTGGTTGCCTACTCTTCACACAAGCTACAGCCATCTTTAAAACTGTACCCGCCACATGAGAGAGATGCTGGCAGTTGTGAAAGCCTTGAACGCATGGCGTCTCTACTTGCTTGGCCACACCTTTGACCTCTGCTACTCAGACAATCAGGCTGTCACACTTTTTGAAACAGCCATCTTTGACACCGCGACAAGCTTGCTGGGTACAACTCTTCTCAGAGTACGATTTCAACCTCTATCACTTACCTGGAAAGGACAACTTTGCAGCTGACGCACTCAGCCGTCGCCCTGACCATGTCATTACCAGCGACAATCCATCGCTTTCAGCGCAAGAACTCAAACTGCGGTGCTCACGCACGCTGCAAGACACGGTCAACAGACTAAACGTTCTGTGTTTGCCTCACCAAAATTCATCCTTGCCTACCTTGCACCCTCTTAGGAACACCAACTTTGCGGGAGATGCTGAAATCATTGCCCTTGTAAAAGAGGTAGCACAACTTGACCCTGAGTACTTATCTGTAACCGCAGCTGCTGAAGAAGGGCAACTGCCAGACTTTACAGAAAAAGACTGTCTTGTATTTTTATGGTACACACCTGACTCAGAAACTCAGCCACGCTTTTATATATTTGAAGGTTAGGCCCGCACCCAAATATTCAAAGAGGCTCATGATTCACCCACTGGTGGACACCTTGGTGTTCACAAGACGCACAAAAGCCTGCACCGCCTACCATACTGGCCAAAAATGTTCCACACAGTGCATGAAAGCGTGCGTACCTGCATGCAGTTACTATACTGGCCAAAAATGTTCCACACAGTGCATGAAAGCGTGCGTACCTGCATGCAGTGCCTCAGAAACAAATCTACGAACCAGAGACCTATGGGCCTGCTACTACCCTTGCCCCTTCCTGACCACTACTGGAGCAAGTCAGCCACGATCTGGTCACAGGGCTACCAAAAAAACACCCCGTGGCTAGGATACCATAACCATTTTTGTCGACCGCCGTTCAAAGCGGATTCTTTTGGTTTCTACTACAAGCAGCTGTGGACGCAGTTGGTTATGCAAGACTGTTTTTTGACAACATTTTCAGGCATTTTGGACTGCCCTAGGTACTAGTGTCAGACAGAGACCCCCGCTTCATCCCCAAAAATTTGGAAAGCTTTATGCAAACGCCTTGGCACCAACCTCAACATGTCCACATCTCATCACCCTCAAACGGACGGCCAGACAGAACGTGCCAACCGCACGATTGAAGACATGCTCAGAGCTTATGTAGCTCCGCATCAGCCAGATTGGGATGAACATCTCATTGCTGCGAAGTTCGCTTACAAAGCAGCGTACAGTCTAGCACTGGCTTCACCCCTTTGTCCTTAGCAGTTGCGGACAGCAAACCATGCACACGCGATAATAACCCAGCAGCAAACGACTTTGTGGGCAAATTCAAATCAGAACTTGCACGTGCAAAAGATGCACTTCACCGTGCACAAGAGCGACAGAGAAAGTACGCTGACCTTAACCGCCGCCATGCAGAGTTTTCCCTTGGTGATTACATATTGCTTTCCACTCAGCACATCGCTTTGAAAGTGGTCGAGGGCTCCACCCCCTTAAATTTGCTCACCCTCTCAAATTGCCTTCCGCTATGAAGCGCCATCCGTTTTTCACATCAGCCTTTTACGGCCAGTAGACACTGAATCTGCTTCGTTTCCAGAAAAAGAGCAGCCGTCTCTGCCGCCAGTTCGTGTTGACAACAGCCAAGCGTATTTTATCATAGACTACATCATGGACCACGGGCCTAAAACTGCAAGATCTCACAAGGAAGCGAAATAGTACTTGATCAAGTGGGAGGGATACCCATTGTGGTCCCACGAAAGAGCCGGCGAGAAACATACACAAGGGTGTCCCTCGTGTTGTTGAAGATACTGGACCAATCGCTCTCAAAATCCATCTTCCACAGATTTTTAACAACCATCATCGTCACACAGATCATCACTTCAACAGCACGCACAAGAATCATCACACTCACAGGTACAGGATGTTCAGCAGCCAGCAGCGAACAGCCAAGGACAACGCCAGTTTAGGAACAGCTAAAACGCATGCAATCCTTACAAAATTGCTGCACACATTTCAGTGCTGGAAGCAGTAGCATGTCAAGCGCTTCTTATGTGAATTACCTGCAGTCTGCCAACGACATTCAGTACTAGCATCCTTTGCAAAGAAGGAACCACACCAGCCTTAAGGTCCAGAAACTGTTCACAAAATGTTGATGCAAAGCATGTGCATGGAGCATATG
>Ga0307960_1001954_pt1 | contig 12125 bp, 12 predicted proteins | sample OrgLakmetagen542_FD_201832 | JGI IMG/M metagenome (GOLD analysis project Ga0307960, IMG submission 201832) | Saline water microbial communities from Organic Lake, Antarctica - #542 | ecosystem: Environmental > Aquatic > Non-marine Saline and Alkaline > Saline | place: Antarctica: Organic Lake... | reverse complement strand
ATGAATAACGAAGGTCAAGGCCAAACACGGCCTGCTGCCACACCACTCTGTCCGCACCTTTTTGCAGCAGCTCATCCTGTCTGGGAGCTGGAAGGCCGTGTCCTTAGGGGGAGTGCTTGTTTGAGGCCGCCCATTTGATTCAGAAATATATCTTGACGAAGGGAGGGGGACGGATTGCATGGCCTCAGCATTCAGGTGGAGCTGCTGCTGCTGCTGCTGCTGCTGCAGCTGCTGCTGTAGCTGCTGCACTGCCCTAGGACCCAAGGCGGAAGCTCGTTGGCGGATTAGCACCTGTGTGTGTGTCACACAGTTGTACGTGTTTGTGCGTATGCAAGTGAGCTCACACACTTGTGTTTTGGTGAGGAGCTTGCGCAACCAAATGGCCTTTCGGTTCATCAGCATGTGCAGCTCAACGCATGTAAAGCACAAAGGTCCAATCCTGAGGCCCCTTGGACTGACACATAATAAACACCATACAACAGAGAGCACATACACAAGCATGCGTACACACATATGAAGGCACACACACACACGCGCACACACACACACACACACAAACACACACACACACATGAAGACACACAGGCACACGTTAATGAGAAGACCCACCTCATACATCAAAGGGAGCTCATCAGCTGACAGCTTTGCGAGCCACGCCACTGTTGTTTCCAACATCTCTTCTGCTTCAGCCAGCTTGTATAGCCACATCAGCTCCTGCAGGACAATAGGCAGTATGATATTCTTAATTATTGGGACCACTCCACATCATGCATAGAACTCGAACATGGGGTAGGCACAAGCCCACATCGCACCACGCCATAAAAGGCGCATCTTGCTTCACTGACCTTTGCGATTGTGTCAGTGGTGAGCAACGATACGCACGCACGCACGCACGCACACAGATACACAATATACGTGCACATGACAAGCACACGCACAGACACTCACACTCAACATACGTGCACATGACATGCACACACTCACACACACACACAAGACGCACTCTTGTGTCCACATCCAACGGGCCTCCTTCTTGCAGTGCTTCCTGTGCTCTAGATGCATTGTCTTTAGACCGGTAAAGCTCCATGGACATCCTTATCCTTGGCTCCTGTTTGTGCCTCCTCTGCATTCACACACACACAAACCACATTGGCAGTCTCTGCGTTTATGCGCGTCTGCTGCATCGCTATCGTATACGCAAAAGTAAGAGGAAGGCTGGCGTTTGGTGGAGAGGGAGAGCTCACGTTGAGTCAAGAGTGATAGAAGGGAAGGACAGAGGAAATTAAGAGTTGCTGAATCTGCTCCTCCCGCTATTAATTGTCCCACCGTTAATTATCACTAAAGCCGTCAATGCTCGGTCAATCAAGCAGCAAGTATGCTACCAAAATCACAGCTTTCAGTCAGGGTATTAAGAAAGCAAACAACATGCACAGGACGTAGCACATCTACAACATTAGTTTAAAATAACATACAAGGAAATACATCTTTCTTAATTACAGTATGGTCAACCAGAACCCAAGATGCAGTGAATGTCTGGCATTCAGCAGGGAAATCTCCAAACACAGAACCGGCGATGCACACACACATACACCATTCTGGCCAACCTGTTTCACAGATGCTCGTATTTGATCCTATGTTTTGTACAGCCAGCCTACAAAAGCATAAATTCTGCTCTGCACCGCATATATTCAGGGTTGACCAGGGTTGTATATATATGCCGTATACGACCGTATATTTGAAAAACCCTCTACAATTTTACCGTAAATGTATCGTATACATATGGTTCTGGCCAACCCTGCATACTTTGCACGCCTTTCCATGCAAATGCAGTCTCTGAAACACGAACAGAGTGCAGTTCACACTTGTTGTTCATGTCTGCATGTCGTACATGTTGTATGCTTGTTTGTGAGGGTGAGAGAGACCAGTTAACTATTCTAAACACAATGCCCTTACGAGAGGGTTGTTTCCTGCAAAGGCTGGTCTGCAGAAATTTGAACAAAAGGCTTTATTGACACCGAGTATCTGACACCCCTGGCTGGTTCCAAACCATTTGACCCAACGTGAACGCCACAAAAACACAAGTGCGACTGATGCACTATATATGCGTTCTCCTGCTATTTCCTGTGTGATATTTTGTCATATCCTGTGCTATCCTGCTGTATCCTGCATAACGCGCGTTTAAGCGACCCACCTCAGCTGCATGCGGAGCCCCCTCTTCAAGGCCACCCCCTTCCTGTTCAGCATCTGAGTCCGTGCAAGCCAGGACCCTCATCCTGTTTGTGTACTGCCTTCGTTTGATGGCCCCCAATTCCTCAGCAAATGGCAGCGAGCAGCTGTTGGTGAATGCTCCCACCAGGGCTGCTGGATGCGGTTGTGATCTGTGTGTGCGTGTGTGTGGTCGTAAGACGTATAAGCCTTATGTATAAGAGTAAAAAGCCTTATGTAAGAGACAAATCTCTCCTGTGCGAACTGACCTTAAGGTTCATAGATTCAAAGGTGGAACACAGAACTAAGGGCAAATCATATCAGGATAGCGTGTGCAGACTTTTACTACAACTACAAAACAATCAGACACATTAATATAGTCCTGCAATGAACTAACACGCACTTATCTACCTAGGCGTGGAAAAGCGTTGAAATGTACGAAGCTTTGCAGTGCGTGCAAACTAAAACACTGGCGCACACTTTTGCTTGCAAATGAGCCTGAGAATGCGCCTGCTGGTGCCCTTGGAACAGACATGCAGCCCTGGCAGGCCCAGTCGATGCCACTATATTGAGCTCAGAGTGATAGAAATGCAAGCATGCCCTTCACAAGTTCAGGGTTCTGCCTTTTTCTTGCATCCTCTCCCTGAAGTGATGCATCCATCTTCATGAATTTCCCCTAAACTCAGATACTTAAATTTCGAGGAGAATACTAGCGGCGCTAGGGCCGTGAGGGCTAAGCACGAAAATTTTTAGAAATTAATCTAAACTCTTTTGCTCAAACAATCTAAGCCTATCTTCATCAACACAAGGACAATCATCTGATGTTAAGCGCGAGTCGGCCCTTTGGTGGTGGTGCTGGTGGTGGTGGTGGTGGTGGTGGTGGTGGTGGTAGGGAGGTGGTGGCTGGAAAAAAACTTGGCTATGACAAAATGAGATATAAGTAGCACAGGTCACACCTGTGAATCCCTCTGTATCTTGCACCCACTCCTTACCTACAGCCCAGCAGCCCAACCAGCCTCTGCCACAACCAAGGATCGTGTGTCGGCACCGCCACCTCTGTAGACTCTAACACACTCTGAGCTCTTGCCTCTTGCAGCAGCCACGCGTTTTTCAGGGACTCTGTCTGTGCTGCGCCCATGTACTTCTGCGGAAGAGTAAAGAGAGTGCCTTTTATGAAGGGTGTGGTAGCTGAAGTTGATTATGAAGGCATGCCAGTAAAAAATGTGAGAACATAGCATAAAGAGTTATGCGGTTGTGTTATTGCAAATGTGTGCCTTTTGAATGACCTGCGTGAGTAAAAATCAAACCTGTGAGTGAAAGCCTATTTATTTATGGTAGCCGAATTCAACTTAACAGAATGCAATTATTAGCCTACGGCATGCCAGAGAGAACACCACTAAACAGACATGCGATTGTCATTTTATGGCATGCTAGAGGAGACAGAGTTATCAGACAAGCGATGATTAGTCTGCGGCAGATCAGAGAGAGCACCACTGACAAACATGCAATTATTGGTCTATGGCATGCCAGAGATACTGTGTCATGGGTAGTGCTGTCTCTCACGTCAAAGCAGGCAAGATTAATCTCGGATTTCTCCCGCACTCATCCTTCAGCTGCTACCACAGGTCTGTACATGACAGTACGTGCCTCCCTGCCATTAACGTGCACTCGCAAATAGGGACAAGCATTTCAAAATGAAGCAGGGCCTTTTTAAAAGCAGGGCCTTTGAAGCATTTCAAAATGAATCAGGGCCTTTTTAAATGGTGCAAACTGGCTCCATTACTACTTTCAAGCCCTTATCAATTACTAAACAAGGTTCTAATACTGCAGATAAAACACTTAGCTTTATTCAAGAGCACACTTGGTTAACACCTTAAATGCAGACAAAGAGGACGCAACCTTTGCTACAGATTTTAACAATTTAAGCACACTTGCTCTCCATATTGATGATTCACACCTCTGATACAAAGAGGACGCAACATTTGCTGCAGATTTAACATTCTTAAGCACACTCGCTCTCCATATTGATCGTTCACATCTCAAATATGGACAAAGAGGACGTCACCTTTGCTGCAGATGTAAATGCCCTTAAACAAATTTGTTCTATGTCAATTGCTTACAGCTTGCACTGATCAAAAGAAGACGAAATCTATTCTCTGCAAATTTCCAATTCCTGATCTCCTAACAAGCTAGCTTGCTCTAAATTGGTGTTTTGCACCTCATAATTACAGGTTACCTGCACATTGAGATCAAGAAGCAGCGGCCCCACCCCCACAGCTCCAAACAAGTACTGCTGCTTGTTTGAGTCTGGCTTGAACCGACCATCCACGCGTTGGAGGTCAGAGAAGAGATGGCCGAGTCGAGACTTGTTCATTCCCCCCTGCGAGATAAGAAATTCAAAATGATGGGTGACACACTCTCGTACTTGATCGTGAAAGTGTGGCAACTCAGTTTTGTTAAGAGGCTTTTTATTCATGCTAATAGGTAGCTTTGTTTGGCAAGGATGGCTTGCGTGACATATTTTTTTGCTTGCATAAAATCTAGACGGTGAGAGCATTGCTTGCAGGGCATGTGTGCGTGTATGTGTGTGTTGCTGGACATGTGTGTGTATGTGTGTGAGTTTTGTGTGTGTATGAGTGTGTGTGCTGGTGCGTGTGTATGCGTGTCAAACTCCATCGTTATATTAACATCAAACGAGTATCTTTTATGCATAGCACCCTATGAATGGACACAAACAGACGCAGGCGTGTGGAGAATAAATTCAAGCGGTGTTGGGAGCACCCCTTGATTGTAAACCAGTGATAATTGTGATTTTAGCATGAAAGCAACCTATTTTAACCCCTCAAAGCAATCACAACGTCTGCCAACTGCCTTGGCTTCTGTTTTTGCTGGCACCTGTGTTGCATGTCGAATGAGCACCACGTTCTAGCACAACAGGTACACAAATAGCCTACAACAGCATGAATCTTTTAAACACAAAGTGAGTCCGTATTTAGGTTATATATATTGGTGGGGGCAGTGAAATCAATTGTGATCAAAATTATGCTATTCTTGGGAGGGCGCTGTAGCATGTACTCTCAACACATAATTCTTGCTCACCAAATTGTTGGCCTGCTGTGCAAAGATGTCGTTGCGCTGAAGCAAGGGCCGGTAGGGAGAAGCAGTAGGAAAATCTGACAGGTTAACCTGCGGGGCAGTTTGTTAGCACACACAGAGCAGTGGACAGGGCACTACAGCAGGCAGTGGAAAATCAGACAGGGAACCTGCAGAGCAGGATGAAAGCATACACATAAAGAAGCACACTACCAATATTCAGGAGGGATACAAAGAAGTGGTGTGTAATCCTGGCATGCTCACCTCCTCACATGAATGCAGAGCAGCTCACAGAATTTGCAAAGCAGTTCAAAGTACACACAGACCTCACGTGTGCTGTGACATATGGCCCAACTGAGTTTTGACAGCGTGCATTCATACAAGCACAACCCATAGACAAGCGCGTCAGTGCACACGCTCCTCATTGATGAACACAGCACTGTCTAATTTCACACTACATCTTATGTAATACATTGCTCGGTTTTGGTCTCTCTCTCCAGCAGGCGCTTCAGCACCTGCATGACTTGCATGCACACATCCACATAGGCACCCACACACGCACCCACCCACACGTTCACACAGAAATGCACAGTGGAGAGAGAAAGAGAGAGGGAGAGAGAGAGAGAGAGAGAGAGAGAGAGAGAGGGAGGGAGAGAGGGAGGGAGAGAGAGGGAGGGAGGTGTGTGTGTATATGTGTGTGTGTGCAAAAAACATTACAGCAGCAGTGCAATATAGAGGTACGAGAGGGAGGCTGAATGGCTCAAGGCCAGAGAATTGAAGACAATTAGAAAACGAAGACGTGTTAAAAGGCTGAAAGAAGTGCACGTTGAGGTACGCACAAATGGAAAGGGCTGGATTGGGATATTCCTACGTTGCCACCCAGTAACATGAGATTGGCATATGCCTTTTGTTTATAGAAAATTGAACGATAACTTACTTGTTGCATTTGGGGTTGTTGAACTTCTTGGGCGCCTGCAAGTTTTCCCATTTGCCACCACCGTTGAATGAGATGCGCGTCTCCACCTGCGCAAGAGGGACAGGCACATGCCGAAACATTCACAGCCAAGCAAGCGCCACATGAGAAGGTGAAATTGTAGATGAAGCACTAATGAGCTGCAGTACAGCAAATTGACGCAATTAATATGCGCACAAGATGAGCAAAGTTTCAAGGCGGCCATCGGTGTTCCATTCCCATGACCCACCAAAGGAAAGCCCAGGAGGTCAGATATGTCAAAGTCGTCAGGCTTGCCGCTCTTGGAGCGCATCTGGTTGGCGATGAAGAGGCCCTGCATAGAAAAGGGGATGAGTGTGGATAATCCTCCTGGATGCTGGTGAAAAAAAGGGTAGACTGCACGTAACCGATAGGGAGTAAAAAGCATGCAATTAAGGTCAAAGAGTACACAGCACACGCTGGGCAAGTACCAGTTTTTGCACCGTCTTGCTGAGCATACCTAACAGCAAGGTTGACGGAACCCAATTTCACACAAGGCTCACTGAAACACTCACTCTACTCACCCACACGCACGCACGCACGCATACTATAAGCACAAGTCCACAGAGGAAAATGAGCCACGCATGACACAGACACGGGCACCTGAGCCAACCTGCATAGGACAAGCTGTTACGTTACTTACTGGCAGGCCCTCAATCTTGGCAAAGTCAGTAGCGTAGCCAAAATCGGCGTGATACACGTCTGCCAGAGCCAGAGAAAAAAGGGCATGGTGGGGTCCTGCCATAAAGACACTGCTGGCAGGGACCTCCTGTTTGTATGTGTGTATGTGTATGTCAGTGAGCGTGCGTGTAAAGAGAGGGGTGGGCTTTCTGGTTGTTACATAATTTAAGAACACACATGATTGCATGCCCTACGTGTGTAGTGCCCTTACATATCTTACTTTCATAACCACGTCGGTCACGCATCACGCATCATGAGGTTCTCTTACACGTCAGCCTTGGCCAGCAGGGCTGAGCCAAGCAATATTGCAAACAAAATGTGCACACACTTATACACAAAACGCACAAAAACACGCACACACACATTATTACACACACACCAGGAGGGGCGTCTTGACAAGGTAGTCCACCACAATCACGACACCGGTGCCGTCCTGCGTCTCCATGAGCTCATAGCCTTCTTGCTGCAAGTAGTCACAACCAGATGGACCGAGGGGAGCTCGAAACAGGGCAGGCACTCACAGACAGGTGTGAAAGTAAGGAAGAGCACACGTGGGTACAGACAAAGCCTTGCAGGACACTGGTCCATGCTGAAACAAAGCCAGTAAGTACTCTTTAGAGGCAGCAGCTTGGCCCACACAATTGCATCGCGTATTCATAAATTCATTGCACGTTGTACGATACAAAACTTCTTACATCAAGACCATAGAAAAGAGCGTGCATTTAATTAGCGGCTGGTGGGGAGAGACCTGAGACTGTGCGCCATGTTTTTTGTAGTGTAAGCATCTGTCTCTTCGCACCTTGATTGCTTGGGGAAGACATGCCTGGACAAAGGTGTTGCCACCGTCTATGCTTGTGAAAAGGGTAATGCCCTGCGCAGCATGCAAGCACGTACCAATATATAGGTGAGAGAAGCAGTATAAACCTTGCACCTCAATCAATTCTGGCTCCCTGTGTTCAACTTACTATAGAATTGAATTTGCTATAGGGGTCGTGAACACCCATTGGAGCTAGTTGTGTGTGCAATTGTGATAGAAGCCGTCCCTCCTGAGCAGGGATGAGCAAAAATATGGCTTGCCACACTTGCACAACGTCACGTCATGCATGAACCTCTTTGTCTTATAGGCACTGTGTGTTAAGCTGATAATGTGCGCACCTGTGGGAACTTTGATGGCTCCTTCAGGGGCTTCCCGTTGATGTCAGTGGGACAGGTGTTTGCAAATGCTAGGTACACGGTCCTGAGAAGAAGTGCAGCATGGCAAGAAAAAATGGTGTATTTATGGGGAAACGTGCTTGGATAGAGAGCACACTAAGAAAAAGAGGTGGAGACAGATTGTAACACACATAGTGATAACAACACACAAAGCTGGCACCAAGGATTTGCACTTGACTGCGAGATGACTGCGAGGACTGCGAGATGACCCAGACTGAACAATTTTGCGCAAAGGTTCAGCGAGGCCCCCCCCCCTCAAAAGGCTGACAGGTCAATCTTTTGAATCCAGGCCCCTACTTATGTATTACATGTTGAAAAGGCTACACAGCGTTACTGCGCTGCAACCTAGCACTCTGTCTTTTCTGATGATGATCACCTTCCTGCGACCCTGTTTGCCATCTCCCTGTTTCTTTAGTGACACAGCCTCCCCCTTTCCTAAATCCTGCAGCTTAGCAGTGAACTCTGTGTGGCTTATGCGCAACCCTTGCAGTATTTCCATTTGCCCATTACCTGCCGACGACCTCAAATTGGTTGCCACACTTGACGTGTGTAGTGAAATCCTTGAAGAAGTTGTCAGACAGAATGAAGTGCACATCAGGGTCCCACGGAAGATCGTAATCCCCAGGGTGAGCGTAGAAAGTGGCCAGTACGCTTTCGTCCTTGGTCTGGGGAAACATATATTCGGGTGTGAAAGTGGACTCAGGGTGTTGGGAGTAATATGGGTGGAAGGCTCTTGCAACTTGATGCAAGTGCCTCTATGCCAAAATGTGCTTTCTTCGCCATCAAAGCTGGACAGCAATGAGTTCTGCTGACATCGAGGTAAAGGCAAAGAATCTTAGTACTCTGGCACACTTCCTGGGCCAAGGTCGACCTCTCTCTTCTCTATTTCTGGTCACGTTGGCTTTTTAACAATTCCGAGGCTTTAATTAAAGAAAGGAATATGCTAAGAGGACCAGTGGTGCTCTATGGCCTATGCATTGGCTGCATCAAGTTAACAAGACTCTGCAAAGTACACTGGACCTGGACATGCACAAGAAGTTTTAATGACATGTGATGAAAGGTAGTAGTTTGAGCGTGCAAGTGAGAACATCATTACGTGAAAGAAAGTAAAGAAGAGATTTCATCACGTGAAACAAAATGAAATCCCTGTGTGCTGGCCAGATGCTGCCCTGAAACACCAGGCTCCCTCACACGTTTATACATAAATATGTTAGACAAACACACAAACATGCATGCGTGCTCACACACACACATACACACACGCACACACACACACACTACACTCACACTCACACAGACACAAGCACAGGTACAGAACTTCCTGACCTTCAGTTGCTCCCTACAGTCGTTACCAGGGCACAGGTTAGCCCCCCAGTCAAAGTCCACAAAACCCGCTATTTTGCCCTTGGCATTGGCAGTCAGGTTCATCCAGGCTGGGTCTCCATTAAACAAATCCTGTGCATTGATGGGAGGCAACGGGTATGGGAGGGTGCTTGCTTATGTACGTGTTGAGGGATGTAAGCGTTCCTGGCAAGCTTGACAAGGTAGAACAATGCCCGCTCACTTTAGCAAAAAGCAGTGCTATATTGCATGCAAGCACAGGAGTGAGACACTTCTGTCAGATAATCAAAGCCAGTTTGCTTGGCAATGTATGACAATGTGCGACAATGATCCAGTTAAGTGAGTGACAGTGTGATTCACTCAAGTGTGGGAATGTGCGACAATGTGCGACAATAATCCAATTTAGTGCGTGACAATGTGTGACAATGATCCAAGTAAGTGTGCAACAATATGATCCAGTCAAGTGCGTGGAATGTGTGATAATGTGCGACAATGATCCAGTCGAGTTTGTACAGTGTGATCCAATTAAGTGTGCCGTTTAGAAGGTTAACAGCTGTTGAGGCTTCCATCCCCAGGGGGTGATTACACGTAGTGCTCACTTTATTTTCTTTAAACTTCCCAATGTGTGCCAAACTGAATGTTATGGGTATTGTAGGGAAGACGCACCTAACCACTAGTAAAACTACTCTCCCCCAATCCCCCTCCCCTAACACACAAACTCAAGGTGGACATGTAGCTCAAGGAAATATACCTCCTGGGTAGAGCACCTGTGCAACGCCAAGGTTGGAATAACACTGCAAGGGCACGTGGCTCAAGCTACGTGCTTGAAGAACAATGCTAGGGGTGCTTGAAGCTCAAAAACGACACTATGTGACGCCGTCAAGATTATGACCCGCACAGGTGAAGGACACACCGGCAGCATGTTCCCCCCAATTGCTGTCGAGCAGCACACCTGTGTCATCATCAGATCAAACGGGCACTGCATGGACACGTGGCTGACTGCGGTGCATCCTGGCCGCTTCACTAGCACGATGAGCCAGTCAGGCTGCGGGCAGGAGAAGGTAAACTCCCAGAAGTGAAGTCAGAGGCTGTGATTGAATACTGATTACGCTTTGTTGCCTGGATGATGACGAACTGTCTGGACGACAAAGGCGACAAGTAGAGCAGTGGCAAAAGATAGGAGCCGGGAAGAGCACTAATAGTATAAGTTGAGACGTGATGAAGTGGCAAATGCAACATACAGGATCAGCTGTTGAAAATTTATAAAAGCTGGCTTACAAGGGCTTTTATGACAACTATTTGCTGGTTAATACTATTGACATCTTTTGTTTAGCGTCATGATGTGCGCTGCAGGCACAATGGTACAAGTAATGCATCCTTCTTCTTGTTAACAAGAATGTACGCTTTGATGAGACCTCTAATACAAAAGAAAATCACGCAGCTTAGGTGGCTCCATGCACCTGTGCTCGTCTTTCAGTGAGGAACGTCTAGATGGAGGCAGTCCAAATTGAAACTCTGCAAGCATAGCATCCTCATATACTCATTCCGCACTTCATACAATAGACCAAAAAAAGGATGAGCAGGGTTAGGCTTTTCGTGAATTAACAGGGTAGTGTTCCAGTCAACCGATTCCACAACTAGGAACAAACGAATACCTTGCGAGGGTGGATTTTAAAGGATCGAATGTAGCTACCCTTGATGCCTCCCGGAAGCTGCCTTGCTATGAGCGTGGCCCCACCATCGCTTGAGGTCCTGCAAGGCCACGTGGGAGCAGGGTAGGGTCCATACATGACAAGGTCAGAGCAGAGCAGTCCATACACATGTGCGTCTGTGTGCAAGCTGCGCAGGTCACGCAATGCTTTTTGCGTCGTACTCATATGCATAATTTGGAGTGGGTGGGTGTTCAGAGCTGTGTGCATAAATGAACGGAAGGGTGAGCCACACTCAGAGCCTTGCTGTGTCTATGCGGCCACATGGCCCAACAATGGACATTATGCAAGTGTAAGAGGAAGGGGCTTGTGCTGTGTTGCAATTTCTTAAGCGTGCATTATGCATTTCAAACAATAGGGTTGGCCAGAACCATATATATACACGGTACTTTTGGCAGGAAAATTACCAAACGTACGGCGCATTTATGCGGTTCTGACCAACCCTACATATAAATGTAAGATCACATGATAAATGCTGACCACCATTTGTGTTCAAAGTGACATGAAAATGACGGTTTATTTTGCAAACACGTAGCACAAATCATATGTAGGGTTGGCCAGAACCGTATTTAAACACCGTAAATGACTGTATGTATGGTGATTTCCCTGCTAAAAATAACGTATATATGGTGTACATACAATCTAATCTTTGTGACAGGAGGTGCACAGATCTGCGACTTGGCCGGGACCGAGTTCCCAGCCCCCCCGGGCGGGTTGTGCTACAACTCTTTGTACAGACCTACCATCGGCTACTTTCAGCATTTTGCCACTTCTATAACCAATGCTTATTCAACTCATTTCGTCAAGTCATCTGGCTTGAATGCGAAAGCAAAGTTTCATTATAGAAGCTTGTCATATGCCTGGTATCGTTGTCGGCTGTCATTTACTTTGCT
>Ga0307960_1001934_pt1:2500-12191 | contig 12191 bp, 11 predicted proteins | sample OrgLakmetagen542_FD_201832 | JGI IMG/M metagenome (GOLD analysis project Ga0307960, IMG submission 201832) | Saline water microbial communities from Organic Lake, Antarctica - #542 | ecosystem: Environmental > Aquatic > Non-marine Saline and Alkaline > Saline | place: Antarctica... | reverse complement strand
AAGGTGCCAGAGATGCAACACAAGACAGTGAGAACTTCGCACATACCTGGATGTCGATATGTCTTCGACCATCAACAGCTTCTGGAGTGCGAGGTGGGGCAGCCCTAACTGTCCGCCTTTTCCTGTAAATTCCATCAGTGCACATGCGTGTAAGAGAAAGGCGCGGTGCGTGGTTCTTAGAGAGGAAGGGGCAATCGTGCACTGTAAACATGTGTGTATGTGAGTGCACGGTTAATGCGTGTGGGTGTACGTGTGTGTTTGTGTGTTTGAATAAGGGGGACATTGTGTTAGGACGTGCTTCAGCCGGTACAATGAATCTATGAGCTCAGTCAGTGTTGAAAGCTTGTGCTCAATTGTACACAAGCAAATATTAGCTTGTGTACAGATCTGCGCACGTGCTTACACACAAAACACACACACACCTACACCTACACACACACACACACACACTCACACACACACACACACATAACAAACGCACATGTACGTGGGCACGCATGCGCTTGCAAACACACGTGTATAAGAGCATAACACACTCGCACACAGCGCGAACTTACTGTGTGCTGGCCTTAGCTTGTGTGTCTGTTAAGGATACGTCTGCAGGGAGGATGCGGGCTGCATAGGTGTTGCCCCGCACAACCCGCCTATCGAACATGATGTTGCTGGTGTAGCCCGCCCCCTGGTTGGCCACATCCTCCTCGCGATACTGTGAATCGTCAAATGAGAAAGAGCAGTGACGGAAGCACTGACCGAGGCCCCCCTCGATGTTCCCTACATGTCGCACAAGCACTCCCACCTCGAATGCATATGCACAATTTCTTCTTAGAAATGCATCATGTTATCACGCTCTTGAGAAGCCCCACCTTTGCCCGCTGCTGCACTGCCTTTGGCTCTGAGGCATGCTGGTACAAGGTTTGCTGCTGGGTTTGAGTCTGGGCCACCATGGTCAGCTGGAAAAGGTCTAATGTGGAGCGTTCCTGCTCTAAAGCACCTGGCTAAAGCATTAACTGTGCTTAGAATGCGGAGGGAAAGCTACGATCAATTTCAATAATGTAATGGCTTAATAAAAATTTATGGCAGTAAGCCCGTCATCAAAAGTTGATGAAGAGAGGGGTTACTTGCGACGGGGGCATATTTGACAATTAACTGAAGTACGATGGGAGCCAGCTTGTCCGCGATGGATTTATCATCCAGTTTATTGGGTGTTCTTCGTCAGAAGAAGACAGACCTCACTGCCGCAGCCCTGACTATCCAGCAAAGTCCTTCAACCATGTAGATCCATGGGCGTAGATCCTGCACATTTTTTATTTTGCGAAGTTCATTGGTGCTGTTATTGAGTTATGTAAACTCTACAAGCTCTTATCAATGCGGCTGGCCGAGACCAGTCAGCTGCGATCAGTCAAAACAACTAGCTGAAGGTTGCCCCCTGATGAACGTCCCATTGTGCGTGAACACACCCTGCATGGACCCATTGAAAGGCCTGTTTTTGAGAGCAAATAAATTTCAATGCTTTGACCGAAGGCCTTTCCTTGTAGCTTGTAAGCCTTGTAAACCTTGTCACACATTAGTAGATAATGTGCTGAGTCTTATACTTTGGTCCAGAGAATGCGTCATGACAGGAGTAGAAGGCCTTATGAGCTCAGGATCTGTGACAGATGTGACTATTCAGGATGAGGAAAACATTTTTTTTTTTTGTTGGACTGTCCGCGCATGAACATCTGGTCAGACTTCGCACACAGCAACAGCTTATCTTCCTACCTCAGTTTGAGGATGGCCCAGCTCGTTTGAGGACCTTCATGAACCAACCTGATATTTTTGGTGTTGCCTCTTTTGTAGCTAAGTGCCTAGCCCTGTTCCCTTGATTTTTCTAGCGTTTTTTTGGTTTGGTTACAGGCTTTTTTCCAAGCTTCCGCTCAGATGCCCACCAGAGGCATATATAGCGATGTAACCTTACCTTACCTTACCTAGACCACAGAACCAGCTGAGCGCCGTGCAGGAACAGCAAAAGGCCTCTGCTCCATTCTTCAAGAAACCTCCGTTACCCTCCACACCATCCTTTCGGGAGTGGGTGGCACCATCTACAACAATCACACGCTGAAGCATTTTAAGGAGCTTCCAAGCTTCTGGCAACTACGCTGCTAAACTTGTCCACACAAGACGTGCCCTTTTCAGCACTATTATCAACTCTCATCAGGAGACGGTTTCAGGTCAAGCCTGCAGCCCTCCTGATCCCCATTAATCTTTTTCTTTTTCACTTTTTCATATGGTGGAGGAGTTTTACGATACCCGGTACCAAAATGGCTCCTTTTCCTTAATTAATGTGGGAAGTGGTTTTCACTGCCTGCATAGCCTTTTCTTTTTTTTAATCTTCCACAGTATAAACAAGGTATTAAGCAGCAGAGCACCAAAAAGCGCTACATCATCTTTGCTAAAATCGTCTAGATAGAGAGAAGCACTTTTAGGCACATGAAAAGAGGCACATTGGCAGAGGCTCATGCCAGACCCTAAAACAACATTTCCGTATCAAGAATGCTATATTTTACAGTGCAAGACAAGGCAGAGGCTGTGTGCATATAACAATCCATGACTTCAAAGCTTTCAACAACGATTAACCTAGTGCGCCCCTCAGTCCCTGCTGGGTCCGATCTGCCACACGCCCTAGCTGCAGCGCACTGTTTACATCCATTTATGTTCTTCTGCTTTGTGTGCGCATTAATCTAATTAGCGCCCCTACTATTTGTGCTGTCCTCCTTCAAGATGTCTTCTGCCTGCTCCACTATTGCTGCCTTAACCATCAGCAAGCTCATGCTGTCCTTTGTGGTGGTGCTGGTGGTGCTGCTCCTGCTCTCGCCGTCCCTCACCTCCTGTGCTGCTATCCTGGTTCCCGTGCGGCGGCTCTCCCTGAGGCCCCTCCTCTAAAGCCCCTTCTGACCCTATGACAACGTCACTGCTGCTGCAATTGCTCTCTCTGCCGCTGCCGCCGCCGCCGCCGCCGCCGCTGCTGCTGCTGCTACTGCTGCTGCTGCTGCTGCTGTTGCTGCCACCCTTTGCAGCATAGTCGGCTGCTGCTGCTAAAACCGAGTCCCCTCCCTCGCCCTGAAGGGTCGACATTGTGCTGGTGCTGCCTGCCTGCGCACCCTGAGGAGAGTTTTGGGTATCAGCATGCCTGTTTGTGCAAGTTATGGACTACTGCCTATGATTAATGCAGGGTTTTCCTGCTAGCTACCAATATCTGCTTTAATCGTGCGTAACATTTTCTTGCGGTCAGCTGCAAGCAACACACGAAAGCTGCTCCCTCCTTTAACGCATATTGTTTCCAGGTTGCAGCGCAGAGCCATCAGCCACAGCAAGCTTATTCTTTGTATACGTTGTACTTTCAAGCTGGGGCCCATGAGTGCGTCATCACTTTCTTTACTGTATATGTAACAAACATATGTGTATTTGTGAAAAGCTTACATAGAGAGAGAGAGAGAGAGCATACAGGTCCAGACTTGCATTGAGTATAATACGTGGAGACAAAAGTGCACAAGCAGACTCTCACGTACCGGCCTGCAGCTACTCTCCAAATAGGAGGGGCCTTGAACAGCAGTGGGAGCGGCTAAGTCCGTGTTAGGCTCTGCTGGTCTTGCTGCAGAGGGGCCGGCAGTGCTTGGGGAGGAAAAGGCTCGTGCGACTGCCTCCTTGCTTTTGTCCAGTCCTGTGAAGAGCCACCTGTGTGCATGTTTCAAATGCCACGGCCTCAATCGTTTGGGGCGTGTGTGCACATGTATGAGATGTGTGTGGATGTAGGGCTGCTGATTATGCCAAGCGCCTGATGACCGAGGCGTTCATTTCTGGAGCCTTACTTCCAGATCTGTACTGATAATACAGATATCACCATGCCCTCTTCCTCACGCACACACACACTCACCTGCGCACAAGTTGCTCTGCTTGCCCCCTAAATCTTGATGTTGCACCCCCTATAGCAGGCTCTGCTTCACGGCTCCTTCCTTGTTTCTCTGATATTCAGCATAAAGTGGGAGTGTCACTTGTTTGTGTGTGAGGTGAGCAAGGCGTGGAGTGTGTATGTGCCTGAGCTGAAAAGCCTTTCCGAGTGTAACATGCTGAAAATGGCACGACTACACAGTGTCAGGTAGAAAGCTACTGGATGTATGCCATGTAAAGATCGGCACAGCGCATCATTGCTGTTAACAGCCATACACAGCAGGGGAACAGATTGCGCACAGGAATCATGGATATGTAATGTCACGAGCAGGGTCAACATCACACAGCAAGACCAGACCAGACACCAGTTTAAGCCCAGGTGCAACACAAGCTCAGACTCTGCAACTGACCCTAACTCTGTATCCAAAGACTCTGATGATTTCTCTTACCGTCTTGCACATTATCGGCAGCAGTGACCTCTTTCAGCTGCGACTGCATATTTCGTTTGATGTCACCGGTGACCTCCGGCTCCTGCTGCTGCTGCTGCTGCAGGATGAGATGCTCAGCAGCAGGCTCCTCTTTGGGAACCAAGTCAGAGCGCCCAAACAGCATCATCATTGCCCTCCAGCCCTCAGCTTCTGCTGCACTCAAAACCTGCCGCAAGAAACATGCATCACTTGCATGAACAGAAGCCGGTCCATCCCATCCCATCGGTGCTGCACCCACACACCAGTGACGGCATTCAATATTGAGGGACACATTCAGATCTCCGCAACAAACTGTGTGCGTATGCTGCCCCCATCAGTCTGAATGAGGAAGGGAAAGGGTAGAAAAACTAATTTTGACTTTGCTGCTGAGGTGGACGGTCTGGTGATGTGTGTGTACCAAAATAGGACGGTCTGGTGATGAGTGTGTGTGTACCAAAACTTACACCAGTCCAACACCAGTCACACTAAACAGCCCCTGTAACACACACCTAACTTGTTGAGGGTGCTCAGCAGCGTCGGATGGTGTGCTCAACGGATGGCACAAACTAGAGCCTTGCATGTGCACACGTTTCAAGGTGTTGGCAAATAGAATGCTGCCTTGCAAAAGCGCTCAAAAAAGACATATGTGGCCAGTCATTATATAAACCGAATTCTTTGCACACTCACACACACATGCACACGCGCGCGCACATGCGCAAACACACACACACACACATACACAAACGCACATGCACGCATGCACATGCACACACACGCACCTCCGAGGTTGTTGTAAGCGGAGTACATCCCTGTGTAGAGGAGGGGTAGACTGGCATTAGGTAAGCCCCCATCTGCTCACGCACAGACTCAGGGTGTTGCTTCAAGGTGTTTAAAAGGTCAGCTTCATCCTTCATGGCCAGATCTGCAGCACACAATCCCAGTCAGTCATGCACCATCTCAATTGAGCTTCACGGCCAGATCTGCAGCACACAATCCGAGTCAGTCATGCACCATTTCAATTGAGCACCAAGGCGACGGCTGGCTGTAAATGCTGAGCAATCAGTCTGAATACACAAATGAAGTGACACGCAGCTGTCCCTGATCTATCAATTGGTTCCTGTTCAGTTCAATAGGGTTCAGCTCAATATGCTCCTGATCTATCAATAAGTTGCTGCGCAATCCTGTAGGTCACGCAGGAGGTTTCATGAGGCATAGGGCACAGAGCATACAAGAGCAGTGTGAGGCAAACACACACGCACCTTCCTCTGCCAGATCACAAGCCCACGCTTCACTCATGTAAGGCGCATTCAGCACGGTCTTCTTCACCTGCGCACGGTAGCCATGCATTGTCTGAAGCAGCTCTCTCCGCAGCTGACATATTCAGGACAGTAGCACAGATTACAATGCTGACATATTCAAGACGGTAGCACAGCGCACAAACAGGCACCAGACAAGAACAAACACCGCAGAGCAGAAATCATCTCCCGCACAGATCTAGGCAAGGTACGTGTAGGGTGAACCTGCATCACAATCTCACAAAATCTTTGGAGCTTCTTGCAAAAAGCACCAATCCTGTCAGCAGCCACACGTCCATCGTCCATCTCAACCTGCTTACCGCCCACACCACAGTTCCCCTCACGTAGCGCTGCCACGTTGTGTGCTGCATCGCTGGCCGCGTTGCCAGAACAAGCACATGGGTGCACCCGTCTGCATCATGCAACAGTGGAAACCAGGCAACATACTGTCCTCTGCCGCAGCACGCGTGCGCACGTAGTTAGTTCAATGTGCATCGCAATGTGCGTGTCTGAAACCCCAACCCTATTGCAGGCCCGCCAAAAAGGCTGAGATGGAGCAGCACTGTTCCTTTGTTTGGGCCCCAAATTTGCATGCATGACCAGGTGCGGAGCGGCACAAATGAAAAGGAATCACTGAATCTTGATGATGCGCCACAATCATACATTTAGCGCCACAATCATATATTTAGCAAAAAGCAAACAAGCATACAGAAAGGTGTAAATTCAGCGGACAGGCAAGGCACGTCCCATCATCACTTCTTGGCACCGTCAGCTCACAAAGGCACCTGCACAACCTAATACCTCCTTACACACACACACACACACACTGTGTTCAGCAGTTGATCAGCCTGCAAAGGTTTAAAACTTAGAACCCTTTTCTTTCAATCAGTTTGTGAACTCACACCCACCTGCCAAGGCTGCTCGCACTGGCACCGGCTCAAACACAGCAGCATCGACTAATCTGTGGCCTCGATGCACAATTGGGGGACCTGCATGATATTTGCAAGGTTACAATCAAATTACGTCAGGCTTATCCACAATGTCAAAGGCGCAAAAGGACTCGCGCCTAGTATATACAAAACACTCATTCATAAAGGATACAAAAGCACATACTCATGTACACACACACACACTCACAACAGTATGATATCGCCAGTCCACGATCACTTCAGATACTCATAATCATTTGGCCAAAAACGAAATGTTATGATAATTTGCGGAGCCCTCTCCGAACCGGCAGTTAAAGTCAAAAATTAAATATTTCCAGTGATTTGGGGGTAATTTTAAAATGGCCTCCCGGTGTGAACCCCCTGGCCCTGATCTTGAAGCCCCAGTCCCCAGCTGAGGTCTACCGAGAGTTGGTTAATCAGTATAGAAACCATAAGAAGCTGCAGAGGGAGAGGCAGCTCAGGAAGCTGGAAGAGGAAGAGGCAAAGGCAAGGGGTGAGGCTGTGAAGAGGCCCGAAAGGGGCCCACGCGGCTCCAAGAAGAAGCCTTCTCCTCTCATTTATGCCCCTTCAGACCCTTTTTCTGGGACATCCACACAGATTGAGTGAAGATGGGAAGTGATAAAGAGAAAGGTTGCTTCTCTGAATGATTCTCTGAATGAGGGAAGAACACGTGCAAACATCCACAGCTGTCGTTATTCCCTTGCATTCAATGGGCAGTCTGCCCAGCATCCTGCACAGCAGCAGCAGCAGCAGCAGCAGCAGCAGTAGCAACAACAAACAGCAGCAGCCAGCAGAGGGGGCCTCTCGAATTCACAAATCAATTCCCAACAGGACCCTCGCCAAGTCCCTTCAAACTCAAAAATAAATCTCCAGACCCCCACACGAAGTGAAAACGTTTTCTTTACTCTTGGCGTCACAAAGTGATCGTGGACAGACTGTCTTTAAAAAAATAACGGTGATGCTGCAGGATTTGTAATTTTCATCATTGATTGCACGTCATTGTGGAATAAAGTTGCACTAGGATCTACAAAATTCCAAGCATTTACCGAAGAATTGCTGCAGACAGACTTGCCCAGGCTAAGGAAGGAAGCAGAAAAGAATAAAATAGGTCACAAAAGAATATCAGGTGCTTTGAACAGGCACGCGTCTAGCCTAGCACATGCACACAGACACATACACACAGTGCATTGTACATACACATACCTGAGAGTTTAGGCACTGCAGCTGAGGCTTTAATGCACTCTGCCAGATCATAATCACTTGTAAAGCGCTCAAGCAGCAACGGCCTAAGCTCATCAAGGGATGAAGCCACCACTTTAAGAGGGACTGGAGAGTCAATGACCTGCGAGGATGTATGAAACAAACTCAAGGAATCGATGCAGATCAAGTTTCTTTGAAATCAGATCGGGCACAGCTTTGATGCAGATCAGGCACAAATTTGACGCAGACACATTCAGGAAGTACATCAGGAGGATGTCACTCCATCCTGAAATCCATTTCATGTCCAGGGGGTTTATCAGGATCGTGGATCATGCATGGCTCATGACACAGCTTGCACCTTGCATCCTAATCCAATGGTGCTTTGGTGACACTTTGCATCGTAGACCTTGTGGTGACGTAGCTTGCGTCCTAACTCTTTAAGCACTATAGCTTGCACCCTACGCCCTGAACCCTGTAGGAACGCACCGCTTGCCAATTCAAGGGCTTGACCTTACGCATCACATAGTCCACCAGATAATCTAGCTTCATGAAGCCCGTGCCGCCCGCAGAGCTCAGGAGCGTGCGCACGTCAATGAAGCGAGTGCCCCTGCAGATGTTGTTGCTTGTTTTTAGTGATTACACTTCTGTGTCACCCACCCACACAAGACAGGAGCATAAGTTTGGCATCGAAGCGAGCACCCTAGTGACTGTGAAGTAGACAAAATATTTGCCTACGGGACTGGTATGGAGGTTCAAAGAGCGGATGTAAAGAGCAGAGCGATCTCTCCTGTTCATCAAACATCCCAGCCTTATGATTTGTAGAAAGTAGCGGAGATGCATGTTGGGCTGGTAGAACAGATAACAAGTACGCAGATTCACGTCACAGCCTTAGAAATTCCAGACAGTCAAAGGGCAGGCGCACAGGTCAAACTGCTGGGTAGCATACGAATTCTGTTCAATGTAACCTTTCCGTGCCTCAATACAACCCTGGACAGATTGCAATCAAACAGCAATTGTTTGTGAAATCTCCAAGCCCACGTTATGTGCATCGTGTGCCCACAAACACACCAACCACGCATTGGACAGGGCAGATTAATCAGCGTCACCCACCTCAACATCAAAAGTGACTCATGTAAACCCCTGTATCCTCAAAGCAAAACTCACGTGAGGTCCTCCCCGTAGATCTTCAGGCCATAAGGCTCGCCAGACAGGAAGTATGTGGCATTAATTGCACCTGTTACATGCACGAAAGGGGACAGACAGGAAGCACGTGGCATTAATTGCACCTGTTACATGCACAAAAGGGGACAGACAGGAAGCGCGTGGCATTAATTCGGCCTGTTACATGCACGAAAGGGAACAAGACAGAGTACAGGCTTTTGTATTCTGGTGGACTTGCTTTGAGACATAGAGCAAAATGGGAATTAAAAGTAAGCGGGTGTATTATGCGGTTTCTAAATGTGTATTCGGCAAGCACGCTGCCTTTATGCTGCATACTAGAGCCAGACTGGCATGTACAAGACAGTTCAAGTACACACACATATCAACACACACACTCCCACACAAGTCACATACAACACGCATACACTTACACATAAGCGCATAAGCCACGTACACAGCACACACTTAAAATCACACCCCAAGCAGCACAGCAGCAGGGAACAAACCTGCACTTGCCCCGTACACTGCATCAAACGTGTCTTTGAACCCCATTGTGTGCAAGGCCATAAGCATAGCCCCACTTATGACTCCACGCATGCCTCCCCCTGCATCGAAAGACGAGCAATGACACATGCGCTTTTTAAAGGTTGAATGGAGGGAATGCATACAACTGTGATATGGGTGAGTTATAGGG
>Ga0307960_1001932_pt1 | contig 12194 bp, 12 predicted proteins | sample OrgLakmetagen542_FD_201832 | JGI IMG/M metagenome (GOLD analysis project Ga0307960, IMG submission 201832) | Saline water microbial communities from Organic Lake, Antarctica - #542 | ecosystem: Environmental > Aquatic > Non-marine Saline and Alkaline > Saline | place: Antarctica: Organic Lake... | reverse complement strand
GTGGCCTATTTGGGCGCTAACATGCCATACCTGTCTCAATAACCACAGCCCATCTTCAATCTGGTGCAAGGTGGTGCCTGCACACAGTTCGACATTCACACACAAGCGCAATGTAGGCATTTGAAAAGTCCAACGCATTTACTTTGACACTTTCATGCAAATCCACATATTGACACGAACGTGTGCGAACACACACATACGCACACACATACACACATACACACACGCATGCACATGTGCCATGAAGTGAGATCTGCGGGCTTGGAAAACAGCGCAAGATGACTCCTGTGGCTAATAAGCCCTCTCCACCTCAACTATGCCACGCGACTTGCCCCTACTTTTTTTGCCAAGGGGAGGGAGTATGGACGAGCAGGTCTGCCACGTTGGGCTGCCCCCTTCAACAGGGTGGGGGCGAGTAGACAGAGGTGGTGTCTGGAAGCAAGGAAAAAGGAGGAGGGTGCTGGTTCTTGATGTTTGCACAGGAGCACGATTTGAAGCTCAAAAACATTAAGAGCTTGACAGCTATTAACATGCATTATGCATTCACATGTATGCAAATTCTAACAAAGACCCATCTATCCCAGAAAACAGGCAGATAGACAGACAGACAGACAGACAGGCAGGCACACGCAAACATATACGCACACACACACATACATACACACGCACACACAAGCACACACACAAGCACACACACGCACTCACACACACACACACACACAGACACACACACACACAAACACACACACACACACACACGCACACACACACACACACATACACACACACACACACACACACACACACAAACACACACACAGACAAACTTCCGAGCACGCAAGCGCATGCGCTCTGCGTTGACGCCTTACCAATGCACGAGTTAGCACGGTCAAACGGTCCATTACATGTCCTCTGTTTGGCCCTCTAATTGCTCCACATTTGCTTGTGTGTGCCTGGTAATTGGATTTTAGAGGATTAAGGTATCGATGTGACACACTCTGGTTCAACACGGAATTGTGTCCACACAGCATTTGTAATGCAGAATAGAAATTACTACTTTTATCAGCTGCTATTATTACAAATTAGTTTTTCTGGCTAACATGCAACTCCAGCAACATTCCAGACTCTCCGGGATTGGGCAGCCCAATGCAACCAGGCAAGTCATTTTTACAACCCTCCTTGTTATAGGAAGGATCTGACTCCGCAGCATCCCACGCAGGTATGCAAGCCCAAAACTTTGGCCATCAAGTAGGCCGCTGCACGTACCTTGCAGTCAAGCACAGCCAAAACAGGTGAGACTACAGTATGCAACAAATACTTGCAAACTATTCAAATTCCCAACAAGCGTGCGCTCTAAAGTCAGACACGCTCTTACACACACTCAGGCTGGTGAGGCTCCCAGCACTAATAGTAGGCGGACGCAGTTGCTTGGCTTGATTGCAATTGCAAATCTGAGAACTCTTGGTGAAGTGCCAGGAATGGCAGAGGCAACAGCAGCCCCTGCGCCTGGCGCCATTGGGGAGGTCGCAAACATGATTGCAACAGATTTTGCAAAGGGGTGGGTTACTAGATGCAGCATTGCGTGGGCGCTAGTTGGCGTACAAGCTTGTCATTTTTTGCCTCAGGCTTTGACCAAAGCGTCAGCAGCCTCACTAAACTTAAGCTGCACGTGTACTCTAATTCCTTTCACTGCTGCACGCGCTATCCATCAGGCAATATTACGTGACCGGGAACTTGACAGAGTCCCTTTATGATGATGACTGTATGTTCAAGGATCCGACCACGAACGTCAAGGGTGGGCATCAAACTCTGCCTGCAGAAGTAGTGGACTGACATCGCACAGCATGCACAATTGTGATGTTGAGATTAAATGTGCACGGTTGCACTAGATGTATGTTCGCTGAGGCGTTTAGCGACTAAATCTTGCAAGAGCTTTACATCATCTAATGCGGGTACTGCTGGCAAGAAGGTGCTTTCTTGCAACCTGACTGATTGCGTCTCATGAGCTCTAGCTTGCATGCAGTAAGCTTACTTTTCAAAAATAGTACAAGAATTAATCACATGGCAAGACTTAAGGCGTTCCTATGCGAAACACTAGCTGGGTATATTTCAAAAACACGCAATCAAGATGCAGTGTTTCATGAGTTTTCACTCACTACTGAATTATCTACCATGCAGGAGCCAAGAAATACACGGACGCCATCAAGCTGTTGTTTGATCCTGCAGCCTCAAAGGCGGACCTCATCAGCCTAAAGGTGATGACCTGCCTGAGCTTACTGAGAAAGAGTCAATAAAGAATTAGAAAAAAGTAGCTCGTTTCGACAGTGTGATCAGTCAATATAGAATTAGAAAAAAGTAGCTATTACGACAGTGTAATCGTTATCACCCAGTACGATTAAAACAACGCTTCAGTGCCAGCACCCACGAGTCCCTTGTGCCGAAATGAGTTAAGACTACGGAAATCCTTCTTCGTCTTCTGATGAGGGCCTGCAGTTGAAGTTGGCATACCATGTTGAGGTACATATCGGAGTTTTTACACACCATTGGCAAGCCAACGCGTTTGCTCCGATATAAACCTTACCATACCGTTGACCATAGCAACGTTGTCAGCTTCTTGGGAATGAAGACTGGAGCTGCCCATGCGGACATGCATGCATGCATGTGTTTGTCCTTGCCCTTCTAAAACCACCGGTCGTCTCCACAACCACACTTCAGGTGGACAGCCCCACTCGGGTCATTTTACGATGGAGGCTAGAAGGCACGCTCAAGCTGGGAGGTGGTGTCCGCATAAAGCCATACACTGGTGCGTTTGTGTGAGGATGGATCCTACTAAATTTTTTGCCGAGTCTGTGTGTCAGTTGTCTTTTGGAGGGGAATCCTAGACGCATCAGTGAATTTGCACCTTTGTAAGGAAGCCCGAGCTAATGACGATACAAAAGGCACTCATAAATGGCATTAGTTTAATGAGACGCAGGAAGCATGTCCTTGTGCTTGTGTATAGATGCGCATGTGCGCGTCTGGACCCGTCTTTATCCTATTTTGGGTTAGCTTCACCGGTCTCGTGCTCTTCAGAATGGACAGATGTGCTTTGTCCCTGTTTGCATACACACCTCCTTCTGCGGGCACTATCAAGTGCACAGTGGACGCCAGCAGTGGCAAGGCACTGAGAAATCTGAGCTGCACGCACTCTCCCTTTGCAGGCAACACCACGTACACCGTGGGCGCCAGCAGTGGAAAAATAAAAATACATTACGAGTTGCATATACTCTCCCTCTGCAGGCACCACCACCTACACAGTAGATGCCAGCAGTGGCAAAATCATAGAGCACTCAGAGGTACGCCATCAGATCACTGAGTAATTGGTGATATATCACAGAGCCCTCAAAGGTATGCAATCAGATCACAGAGTACGCAGAGGTGCGCACTCATCGTAAGCAAAGGCAGGTCTGGGTGTGCGAGGAAGTATGAATGTGTAGCAGCACATAAGTGTGCGTAGGCGGAGGTGCACACTGGTGTACGGCGGTGCACTAAGCACTAAGTGCACTAAGCACTAAGTGCAGTGCACTAAGCACTGCAATGTTGGTGATGTGCAACAATCGTTGAAGCTGCCACACTTAAATCTGAGCGCTGCCTGTACGTTTGGCAAATATAATAATTTGACCCTCTTCTCGATCTGCGTGCTTTCAATTAGACTGATGGAAGGCACGTTATGGAGCGCTGTTGGCATGGGAGGAGGGCCCACGTGTTGCCCTAACTGGTTCCAAATACTCAAATACTTGATTCAAATATTCCAAACACGCGCATTTTTTGGGGTAGCATTGTCACACTTACATGCAACATAAAGTATTATGTAGAAACGGGGTGAGATACACATGCTTCCTCATACCCATTGTAAACTTGGTTCCAATAGCCTGGTACATACTCCCCCTTTCCACCTACACATGCTTCCTCATACCCATTGTAAACTTGGTTTTAACCTACTCCCCCTTTTCACCTGCTCTAGCCCTCATCCGGCTTTGCTCTATAACTCGGCACGTAGCATCACACATAAGCACACACACACGCACGCACGTGCACACACATTAACATCACAAATGCGTTACGTGTCAAGCCCTTATCACTTTTGATGTACCTCTGATGAGATGTGGGGTGCTCCTTCCCTCTGCTCTGCTCTTTGAACGCGGTAGTGTACAGATTGTGACATCTCTTCCCCATCGCCTTCCCACTTTCATCCCTGCCATTGGCATTGAATATTGTTCTTCCGACCTCTGTTGTTCCTCACAGTGATACAGGAGTGGGACAGCTGAACCTCGGATGCCCTCCCTTCCCCCATTCTGCCCAGCTTCAATTTGGGGCTGGTGTCCTCCATATAACCAATCCTACTTGCTGCTTTTCCTCTGTCACTACTCACTGTAATGCAGCTGTGGGACAGCTCAACCCTGAATGCCTTTCTTCCCCCGTTCTGCCCAGCTTTGATTATGGGCTGGTGTCCTCCCAATCAATCCTACTTGCTGCTTTTCCTCTGTCACTGCTCACTGTGATGCAGGTGTGGGACAGCTCAACCCTGAATGCCTTCCCTTCCCCCGTTCTGCCCAGCTTTGATTATAGGCTGGTGTCCTCCCAATCAATCCTACTTGCTGCTTTTCCTCTGTCACTGCTCACTGTGATGCAGGTGTGGGATATATCGACCCTGGATGCCTTCATATCCCCCTTTCTGCCCAGCTTCGGGGCCCCGCCTGCCCCGCCCGTTGATCAAATTAGAGCGGACCTCATCAAGAACTCGTTCCAGAAGGCAAGTGCAGCTAAATGTGTCTGCAAGATCAAGGCCTTCCAGCGTTTGTACTGCTTATTGAACGCGTCCTTTAGTCTATTTACGTTTTGTAGAAAAAAGTAAGAGAAAAGAAAACTACGCAGCCAGTGTAAGCCACTCCCCTCATTAATTGAGGAGGTGGAGCCACTTTGGTACCGGGTATTGGGTACCGTAAATATTTTCCCAGAGGGGGCTGACTGGGGAAATGTCCAAATATGTGCCCTTTTTGCACTCTGAATCCAGCCATATACTGCCCACTCAGCCAACTGACACCATTCTGGCTTTAAATGAAAGCTGATATTTTAAGCTGCACGAGGATGTGCTTATATCCATGTAAGTCACAGTGTGCGCAACTTGACAGGGGTCAAAGCCCACCTTGACTGCCCAAACCCTAATTTGGTGCCTTTCTATGATAAAACAGCACATGTTGAGCCACATCACCACGCACTTCATCTTTTCACTTGATTTTTTGCATATTTGTTTATTACAACAACACCATACCACACAAAAGTATGCCATTTGGTGGATTGGGTGATCTGCTGTGAAGATTTTGTGGTGAAAAGTGGGGTCCACGCCACGGAGAATCAGACACAGGCCCCGTAAGTTGCTAGGTTCAAGCTCAGGTGCAAATAAAAATTCAGAGCACGGCCGGTCTCTGGGTGCCAATCATAAACCTAGCAAACTTTGGGGCCCATGCTCAATCCACATTTTAAAAACACCCTTTTTTTTGGCTCAGTCAGCCCCCTCTGATATTTTCCACCACAAAACAGAGCTAGTATATATGAGAGATTATAAGGCAGCACTGTAAGGCAGATCATGTTTGATCTTTGCTGTTGCAGGCAGGACAGCCCATTCCAGCAGGGCTCGGGGAAGCTGTGAGGAAGGCTGTGGAAAAGGAAGCAGTGGCTGGCGGGTAATGGCCCCTACATCATAGCTTGCACTAAGATTTCACAGGTTTAGAGGAAACGAGAGGAAAGGGAGTGAGGGATGGGAAGGCTCTGTGAACACGGTCTTGGCGTGTAACTCGGACTGTGCGTGGAGGGGCGGTAGCATGTCGATGACAGATGCAGGAGGTTGATTACTGGGACGGCAGTGTTTGTGCTGCGGTGTGCTCAGTTTGCATCAATGGACACAGAGTAGGAGCTATGATGTATGCATGAGCAAGCGCTGGAAGGTGGAATGAAGCGATGTCAATTTTAGGCAGGGGAGTGATTTGGGGTGTTATGTTCTTTGTTATTTGTGAAGACCACCGTTTATGTGAACCGTAGAAGTCGCAGCAGCAAGACAGGAGGCACAACGTTGGTAGCAACCCAAACCCAACTCAGTTCTGTCTCTAGTGTGTTAATATCCAGGATTCAACTAGCCCAGTGATCATCACAATGCTCAGCCAAATGGATGAGTACTAGACCTCCAAGCCCTGGGAAATAATGAGGTGCAGCGATCGATCAGTACAGTATAAGTGTGTAAACAACAAGGCACACATTGTAACAATGAAAACTAGAAGAATGTAGCAGGCCCTGCCACCCCCTGACTATGAGACCAAAAGACAAACAATGAAACAAACGCGATATACGTCTAATTGAAAGCAAGTACTGTGTATACATCCATTCATGATTGTACTACTAAACACATGTGTTTAGCAAACAAGATGCACCAAAATTATTTCAGTATTCATTTCCTACTTTGCTGTCAAATTAACTCTGACGCAACCAATGCAAGGCTCTGGACCCTCTCCAATCCCACAAGGTTGGACGATCAAGGAATAATTTACTCGTTTAGCCGTATTGATGACATACTTCTCTCCGACTTCGCGGAAACATGCAAACCTTGTTACACATGTGACCTGGGCTACTTAAGGGACCATATACCACTCATGGGCATCATACCTACGAACATGTTAACCTACAAGAAATGAAAAACACAGACCAGCAAAAACACAAAACAAGCTCCTCTGATACATCCTGTCACCGCCTCAGATCAGCAAATGTCACAAATGCCCTCTCTGATCCCTCGCATGGCATAGTGCAAAAGCTTGATGGTTCCCTGCAAGCTCTCGTGCCCGCTCACACGCAAGCCGTTGCTTTCCTTAACAACTTAGAAAGTACAAGTGCCGAAATCTCTGCCAGGCTGCAACACCTTAACGGTATACCTGCAGAAGAACAAGTTGAGCATTATGCTAAGAACTCAGTGACGCATCTTATTGAGTCATCACACAAGGTAGCCCTTGAAATCTGTCCTTCTACGTTAAAAAGCGTCGATAAGGACCAGCAAATTCTGTTTAAAGAATCCATTAATCACCACTACATCCCGCGGCCTGTAAAGAACAAGCGGTGTAGCTTGAGCAAACAACTCCATCAATATCGGATCAAAGTCATCCGGAATTTAGTGTTCTCCCCCTTCATTAATGCCCAAGGCACCACCACAGAAATTACCAACATAAGAATGCCTTCACTCCAAAAGGCAATCCAAGCAATAAAGCACAAATAACTCATCATCCCCTAAAAGAACATCTAGATGACATACACACGAAGATTAGGCAAGCCAGCCACTACCAGCAGCTATAAACAACTATAAAACCAACACAATAGCCTGTAAATTGCAACAGACATTGATCAATAAAGCACCCCAAAAAGTACACAAAAAATGTTTAAAGACCCAAATGCGCAACCACGGGCAAGTCTCCAAGCCATAAAAGATCCCGAGTCCGGCACGATTGAAACTGAGTCCAACAAGTAAGCACAAGTACTCTGTCTGAAAGTACTTCAAAATTCTTGGCAAGCCTTAAGATGCATATTAAACAGGGCACTTACCTCCCTGATGAGGCACCTATGTATTACCCTTGGAACATGCAGAGAACGAGCCTGTAATTCCACCTCCAGATCCCTTTAAATTACAATCAAAAATAACTTTAGCTGAATCGGAAGGCACTAAAAACAGGAACTGGCTGCACTCGTCAATACTAGACAAAAGTGCTTTCAACGAGTGCATCAAAAACCTGAGTGACAATAAACCTCCAGGACTAGTTGAAATTGTTAACGAGCTTCTGCGCAGCGGTGGTGAAGCTTCCTGCAGCAATCCAAAGCACCGTACACATGCTCCTCATTATTATGTGGGCTACCGGCTTCACACCAAAAGCCTGGAAAACTAGTAATACCATCCTTATTGAAAAAAACAAAGGAGGTGAAATTGAGGTGTCCCCGTATCATCCGATTGGCCTTACACATACTATTTTTACTTGTTGGCGTATTACATAGGTCAAGGGGAGATAGCAAAATCCCTACAACGAGGTTAAAACGAGATGAAAGTTGATAAATAAAAAGGGAGCAAGAGAGGCAGGCTGGAAGAGATAAAAGAAAGTAGGGAGGACAACCAGGTTGATGAGAAGAAGGGCAAAACGTATACGAGAAGGTCAAGCACGGGAAAGAAAGAAGGAAGGAAAGCCGGCGTACTTTGGTGCCTACATAAAAAGAACAAGGTTTAAGAAGACAGGGCTAGTAAAGAGTAAGAAGGCAACGGGCCGATCTAGCTACACCACCGCGAGGCACTCAACATAAATAACTAGGGAAGTTAAGAGTTAGCCAGGATAGAAGCAGCTAAGCCATTGCGATGACTGGTGCGCCAAAACCAACTCCAACACAACCCAAAGAGAAGAGAGAGATTTCCCCTCCAAAAAACGCAGCTGCACCAACACGGCACTCTCAGCATTGCGAGCCCATACTAGGGAGACAAGAAAGGAGTATAGTGAGCTAAAGGTCTAGTTAAAAAGAGTCGGGCTGTTCTACTGTGTTTACAAGCTTTGGACACCTCATCACCAGCACCTTGTACGAGTACGCAGAGACGCATTCCATACTCAGCACCACTCAAGCTGGATTTTGCAAACACAAACACTGACCATGACTGTATGCTTTGGAACATGTATGATCTTGGCTTTCCTACTGGTGCCATAGATGCTGTCGGAAATCTCTATGAACATGCCACCAATGTAAATCTGCCTTCCGGGGTTTGCACAAACAAAATACCCATAGAAAGGGGATACTATACGAGGTGACACCCTCTCCCCTTTTCTCTTACTACTCTATATGGAGCCCCACCTAAGATAGTTACACTTAAGAGAACGCGGTTACAAACATACCTGTGTCCCAAAAAAAAAGCACGCTTCAAACTCACCTAGCCGCCAACAATATCAGAGGTGCCGCTTTTGCAGATGACCTACTCTGCCCCACTGGCGTCCTGTGCAATCTCAAAGTACAAGCTAGTAGACTCACACTCTACTCTAACTGGGGGGGTTATCTCTGGAATTACAACCAAGGTCACAGGTAGCTTAAATGTGTCTCCTCCCAAAGATAACAACGGTTTAACACCTACCGAAGCCCTCGAACATCAGCTAAACAAAATAATGTTCCAAAACCAGTCACACAATATCATCCCTGGCATGATCACTGAACGCCATAATGTTGCCTGCAGACTCATCATGAAAGCCATCAGCAAAGGCTCCTTGGCAGGTTGTATAATCCATATGGATGCTGGCAGCAATGACCGTTTTGCCCAACAAAACCTTCAAATTCCCGAGCACGCTAGAAATACGGCTTCACCCATTTGGCTTTTTGATGCTCGTTTATCTGTCAAGACAGGCTTACTTCCAGTCGCCCTGATGCTATTTTGGTTACTCCCTTACCTACTGAATATAAACCACCTTCCACTCCCCACTTGCAACAGGTGCAGCATGCTAGATCTCATGGACAAGTGCGCAGAGCTCACAAGCTTAACGCTAATAAGAGGGAGATACACCTCATAGAAGTATTGTGAAGACACTAGGCCTGGACACCAGCTGGAGGCCTTTAACAAACAGCACGAGAGTTTATGCACACGCTTAGAAGCTATAATAGTTACACTTCACACCATCCTTCTTGGTGTGGGAGGATGGGAGGATCAATCCATACCTCTAACACTTTGCATCATCTAAAAGAGCTCGGCCTCAAATCACAGAGGGCCCACAAGACTGCCCTTCAATTGCATGCTCATCACTCTGTGCATTATGCGCACAAACTGACTACAACTAGTTTACAAGCCAGCGTTCTCGCGGTCTGGGTCTGGAGCAGGAGGCTGCCAGCCACCCTCCAGATCCCCACTAGTTTTCTTTTTCCTTTGGTGGGGGAGCTCACGGCATTTCGGGCCAATGTGTCTCCTTTTTCTTAATTTATGCAGGGAGTGTCTTGCTGCCTGCGTAGTTTTTCTTTTCTGTTATTTTCTGCTAATGCCTCACTTACTCGGACATGCAACCCTCCACAGTTAGGGCACCAATTATAGGGTATGGGGTTTAGGGTTTGGGGTTTAGGGTGAGGGTTACAAAACGGCACCATTTACAGCAGCCACACAAGAACCCACTCCACAGCATCAGAGTTACTGGTCAACATGCCACAGCACTCATAAAAGTTGAGCCTAGAGCCTACATGCAATCAGATCCGCAAAAAAATCATATGGATGAGATGAAACATTAACACAACCTCCACAAATATATCCGAGCACTGCTCCTGGTGGTATGCAGGCTTCTTCCTCCCAACCACCTGATCCCCACTAAAACTTCTCTCATCTTTATTATCCAGGTGGGATGTTGTGTGTCTCTGCATTGGGTGGTGCAGAACACAAAACAACATCCTTTCCTATTCCATACCGGTAGTGTTTACACTTTCTGCTTTTTTCCCTCTTGGTTAACGCCATAGTGAACAATTCCGGCATGGGTTAGAAAAGGACATTAATGGATTAGGAAAGGACAGTGACAACATTGTAATGGGTTAGGGAAGGACATCAACAATATTGTAATGGGTTAGGACATTAATGGGTTAGGAAAGGACATCAACAATATTGTTGTGAGTCGAGCCATACAGCATCCCACGGTGTAAAACAGCCAATGGAGAGACGAAACACAAACATAAAATATCAGGCCCAGCCAAGCAAAGTCAGCAAAAAACATTGAGACACCTTGCTGCACACTGCACACCACACTACTGTTGGATAATCTAACAGCAAAGTAAAGTCTCCCCACACAATTCCAAAGAGCCTAAGCAAGGAAACGAGTGACATTGCTGAGGGATACTACCAGTCTTGAACCAAGGGTCACACAGCCATGTATGCTGCTGATTTGGCATTCTTCCTAGCTAATGAGCCCCTTGCCATGCAAAGACCATTGTTGAATCAAGCCAGCACATAATAAACGTGTTAATAAAGAGGAAGCAGTAGTGCTTTCTTATTTTGTCATATTTAAAACGGTCATCTCGTAACGGATAAGAAGATTTTATATGCGAGAATTAAGCCACGTATTACTTGACAAACATAGAGGCGTTGGTCCCCCTCCCTCTACAAGCACACACAGCAATAATTGATATATCACATAGCACCAATTGAAAGGTCTTTCCTAAGAAAAGACAAGCTATAAGGCCACTCCCAAAAATCTGCTTTATGTAGGATCTAAGACCTAACGGGAGACACCTCATCTTCTTCCTCTTGGCTTGTTGTCATATGTGTAAGATCCCTTGTGCGCAAAAAGATAGAAGCATCCTCTGAGTCTGCAATCATTCCCACAAGTGCAGCTGTTAGCACAATTGGTTGTGATGGTTGGTTGTGCATTAAAGCGTGTTCCAGAACAGGGAAAAGCGTGTTCCAGAACAGGGAAGTGCAGGATGCAAGCCATATCCGTGTATAGTGCACGAATTTCCGTAGTTTCTATAACCCAAAAGGGGCGCTCACATGTAGAAAGTGCAAACCCGTAATACAAAATCGAGTGGACCTACCTGTGGGTGATGGCGTCTTCAAGGCGGTGAGAAGGTAGGCCATCCATGTCTGCTCGCCTACGAAGAGAGGAGGGCTGCTGCGATTGTTTGCATCCTCATCACCTCCTTTTCTTATACAATTGTCTGCCAAGTTGCTGCCTGCAACCCTGCTTGCTACTTTGCTTGAGATTGGAGGTGGTAGTGGGCTTTGAGCACGAGCATCTGTGGACGGGGAAGGATGTGGAGACAGTTTAAAACACCTTGACGTTGGTTGACCGGCTGGGTTGGTTTTACGCTTTATGTAAGAACTAAAAACAAAAGGAAAGTCTGATCATACTTGAGAGAGAGAGTGTGTGTGTGTGTGTGTGTGTGTGTGCGTGTGCGTGTGCGTGTGCGTGTGCGTGTGCGCGTGCGCGTGCGCGTGCGCGTGCGCGTGCGCGTGCGCGTGCGTGTGCGTGTGCGTGTGCGCGTGCGTGTGCGCGTGTGCGTGTGTGTTTGTGCGTGTGTGTGTGTGCGTGTGCGTGTGTGTGGGTGTGTGTGTGGGTGCGGGTGTTTGTGTGTGTGTGCGTGTGCGTGTGTGTGTGTGTGAGTGGGTGTGTGTGTGTGTGTGAGAGAGT